>Ga0131853_10019793_pt1 | contig 12245 bp, 16 predicted proteins | sample TergutLab28metaG_FD_92764 | JGI IMG/M metagenome (GOLD analysis project Ga0131853, IMG submission 92764) | Labiotermes labralis P1 segment gut microbial communities from Petit-Saut dam, French Guiana - Lab288 P1 (version 2) (version 2) | ecosystem: Host-associated > Arthropoda: Insects >...
ACTGCTTTATTTAAAGCCCCAGTCCGTACCGCGCTGTAAACACTTTTCATCTGGGTTATAAAAACCAATCAGTTTATGGTGTAAGTGGCACAAGTCGCTGTTTGTTCTCAGATAAACACAAAACACATAAGTACAGTGTCGGCAGAGCGTACAGTTGTTGAATGTTAAACTTTTGGCGCATCGCGTGACCGGTAGGATATTGAATTACTTTGTTGCCCTCCTGGCTTGCTCGATTCTATTTAACAGTTCTTGTTTGAATTTTCTTCAGCTTGTGAAAATAGATCCTAGGTACTTAGAGGTCGTAGTGTCTTTTACAGGTCCAGGTAAACATCTGTGCCGATATTCTGTACGTCACTACGTAGGTGCATATATTGCTTCAAGAATAATTACATTTAAACTGCTTCTCTGATTTTATTCTAGTATTTTATGCGGTATGTATTACATCTCCTTTACACTGTGCTATATACCGTGCCGTAGGTGAACAAGACGTATTGTTTGGTGACCGACTGGCAATCCTGTAGGCAGCGTCGCTACTGGCAGGGACTTTGCATGCCGAAGGGATATCGCATACAGGTCATCGAACGATTGCGATAGGATGGCAACAAATATATGTACACACACATATATATATATGTGTGTGTGTTTGGGTCTAAGAGGGACAAGGTAACAAGAGAGTGGAGATAATTACATGATGAGGAGCTTAATTATTTGTAATGTTCACGCATTATTTTTAGGTTCATAAAATAGAGACAGATGGGTTGGGCATGTAGCGCTTATGGGGGAAAGAAGAGGCGAATACATGGTTTTGGTGGGGAAACCTCAGGGAAAGAGACCACTCGGGATACCCAGGCGTAGATGGGAAAATCATATTAAAATGGATCTTCAGGTAGTGGAATTTGGGGGTCATGGACTGGATCGAGCTGGCTCAGGATAGGGACGGGTGACGGGCACTTATGAATGCAATAATGAACCTTCGGGTTCCATAAATATGGAGAATTTCTTGACTACCTGAGAAAAGGTTAGCTTCTCAATAAGGACTATACTGCATGGTTGTGCGACAGTTGATTTTTTCTCGTGGCGCTTGTTACGAATACAATGCCGTCACATTTAAGTAACGCAGTAAACTACATGACGTCACAAAACACCGTACTGCACATTACACTGCGCGATGGAAAATACAACAGTTCGTTACAGTGGAATATTGTATAGCTTATACTGGCATGGCATGTGCAGAGAGATATATGAGGGCACGTGTAACTGGATATATTAGGCAATACGCAACGAAATTGATATATTATATTATATCATATCGCATCACATCCTATCGTAACTTTTCGTGTGATGTATCACATAGTATGTCGTATCGTATCACATCGAATCGCATCACATCGCATACCATCTCATCGTATCTTATCGCACCGTAACGAATTACATTATATTATAATTTATATATCATTACAGCAACACACTGCAGTATACTGCTGTACAGTAACAGCACGCGATAAAGTGCTGCCTTGCTGTGGCTGTAGGTGACTGCAGAGTGACGGCGGAATGGTGATTGGCGTGCAGAGTGTAATGGGGCAGGGCTACTGCTGGGAGATAGACAGCATGTGTAACTGTGAACAGCAAATTGCTGCTTCTGCGTCTCACAATTTCCGTTAACGAAATATTCAAGAATGCATCATCACATCTCGGAAGAACTAAAAATCCCTTTCACACCTCTCCCAAAAATGACTTAACACCTGGCACTGTTCGAGTTTAAAGTTACGCCCTTGTTGCCGAACAAATAAGATACTTGCAGAGATGTAAGAAAGCTGCTGTTCAAAAGTCTGTTTTATTTTTGTTTAGAACTAGAAAATATGGCGTCTACTGTGCAAAAGTTCTTTGGTGGCCTGGTGATATTTGTCACAGGCGGAACTGGCTTTCTGGGGAAGCCGCTGGTGCTGAAGGTGGTACAGTCGTGCGGCATAATTGTGCTGCTGTGGGAGAAGCGTGGCCACAGTTGGCGGCAAAGCCTGTTTAACGTACTGTCAAGACCGGTAAGTGTGACGTGTGTTTTTTTACCATGGAAGAGCCATAATTTTTTCTTTTTTATTTTTAGGAACCGATTAAGATGAAATGAACGGGGGCAGGGGAGGTGTGAGATGTGAGACATTACTGATATACAGGGTGCACCGAGTTCATAGTGTTTGGATTGATACAGATTAAAATCTGTTTTATATCCCATATATACAAAGCACTACAGTAACGAATGGCGAATAATTGTGTATGATAGCATAATATAAGTTGTGAGTAGTCGTGGGGGCGATTTGGTCCACAGTATTAAAAAGGATCACCTTTTGCCTAGAATTTTAGCTGCCATCTTTAGTGTGGTTGCCGCCATGCAGTTTTGAAATGTGCCCCCGTGCAGTTTGGTATCGCAACCTCCATCGCCCCCACGCTAAATGAAGATCACGTGGCTTGTGGAGGATGGAGCAAGAGTGGTCTAAGTCGCAGTGAATGCAAGAGTGTAATAAGTGCATAATTATATCATTGAAAACGATCGGTTTTCGACTGGGAAAAATGCTTCCATCATCAGGATGGTAGCTCCGTACAGTCTTGCGCTAAAGTAAGACCACGTGATTGGTAGTAATGAGTGCAAGAGTGTAATAAGTACAAGATGTCTAAGTGTAAGTCGGTCGTTTTACAATATGGCGGTCAGCGCGGTAACCAGGTGGTTACTTTTAAAGTATACTTTATATGATTGTGTGTTTATCGAAAAGATTTGGCTGAATCGGTAAGATTCCAGACTCATAATTGAACTATTCTAGGTTGGAATCCTGCCGCTTTAACCATCTCTTTTTTTAAAAATAATGGCATGCGATTACATGAAATGTAGGATCTTATTAACCATATGCATGAACAAACATGATTTCTCCCCACCTGGATACGCAAATGTGGCTGCAATGCCTGAGGAATAGAAAGAGAGCTATCTCTTGGATGTAAGGTTCAGTATATGTAAGGACACAAAAAGTACACACTCACACACGCACACACACACACACATATTTATTCTTTACACAGTTACAGAGTAAAATACTTTTTTTTTACATTTTCTATTGTAATGAAAGAAAACTTACGTGAAATTCGATATTGGTGCATTTAATTGTACCAGTAGAGACAAATGAATATTTTTATGCAATGTTTTGCTGTAAATAATGCAGATGCTCTCTGCTCCCCACAACACAGTGAGACATTGCATTCAAAGTTACAGAATAAGACATTGATTGAAATTAAACCACCAGATCATGCCATGTGTAACAGGTAGTTTAAGGTTTATACGAATTTAGCTGTTATCGGTTTGGCGCGGACAATTGGGTATTGTCTATTTAGTATTAATGAGTTGATATTGACGGAACTGCAGGAAGTGCTGACAGTGGCATCCTCGAGTTTCTTTGCCAGATCCATCCTTTTTGCATGTAAGTGGGAAGAAAAACAGCTGCATGTAGTTTATGCTCATTTAGCAGAAATAAGTTTATGATGTATGTATCTCAAAATAATAACTACCTCAAGTGTCTATGAAGCGTGGAGGGGGAAATGTTGCGCGTGTAGCCCGCAACCCTGAAACAAACGAGAATGACGTGAGCATCCGTCAGCAATAAATAGGGGTCGCTCATACACTGTAGCAACAGTGTGTGGGGACTCCATAGGCAGAATTGTGAGTAATCTGAATGTAAATGAGGTAAGTGAGTTTTATTTAGAGTGTGTAGATCCTAAATATATGTGTATCTTTCGTAGAGAGAGAGAGAGAAAGAACGTGGCTAGCAGATTCGACATATTGGACAGGAATATGAGACAGTACAGGCGGTACAATGCTGTAGGAAGGCAGATTACGGCGCGCTTAATATCTCCTTCGGACAATAGTGATCCTATAACATATTTCCTAGGCAGTGTGAACGACCTAATTGAATAGGTGTTACGTGATGTAGGTGATAGCGATAAGGTGGGAATAACGATTCAAAATCAGGTTAATCAAATTGACAAGCCGATCGGAATAAGTTTCAGACGGAAAGATCATCTATCCGCGGACGTGAGATGGAGCATGTTCGAAAAAGTCTTCCAATCGTATTCTAGGTTCGATGCTCTGGGAACGTTAGTCCTAAACGTGCATTCGGTCAGGATGCCCGTCGGTTTCGAGAAACGTGCGATCAAGAGTAGGGGCAGACCGCTCTCTGTAATGGCTCATCTCAAGACAAGTATAGTGGAGGTGAAAGCGGAAGAGAACTGTTTAGCCCATGATCTAGTAGTATCTATAGCGAAGGTGGAAAATGATCCTGATTTGAAGGCGTAACGAAAAGGCAGGAAGATACGCCAAGTAGTCCAAACCATACTCGCGACTACCGGTATCGATCTGTCCAACAGGGCGGGGATCCCCGAATTGGTCAGATTCCAGGAACAATTTCGGCAGGATAAGATAGTCGTCTACCGTGGTCTGAGCTGTGAAGATATAATGTTCGAAGGGCAGGTAGATTCCTCTAAAAGACTCAATATACTTTCCGACGAGGTCGAAAGACATCATTTCATAGCGAACCTTACGTTTGCCACGGTGAAAAAAGTACATCAGCAAAGGATGCAGCTAGACTTCTAAACGCGACGTCGCGCACGTCTGCGACCAGACGTGTAGCGATTTCATGGTCAATCCGCCGGGCGCATTCGCGGAGGTTCGAATCCCCTGCGAAGACTGCCATAGGCACTTTAGAAACGTCGCATGTTTCGCGAACCACAAGCTGCGCACATCGAATAGGAAATCGGTGTGCGAACGTAAGCGGTGTTGCGAGACGTGCGGATGTCCCGTGACGCGAGAAAAACACGAATGTTGAAAAGATATTGTGAGACCTGTAAGGAGAACAAAGAAATAGGGCATCTATGTTACATCAGACCTCTGAAGGACGCGTTACCTCCCGCTGGGCATAAGGTAATTTACGTCTTCTACGATTTCGAGACGTGCCGAAATACCGAGTACGCGGACGAGGCTAAGTTACACGTACCCAAACTCTTCTGCGTGCTGCAGTTTTGTTCTCGATGCGAGGACGTGGAAGACGCATGTGACAGCGTGCGATGCGTTACGAGGAGGCTCTCGTTCTGGCAAGATCCCGTGGGGGAACTGCTTTCATACCTAACGGAACCACGCCCTTGGGCCAATAAGATAATCGATATTGCACATAACGCCAAGGCATTCGACCTTCACTTCATCCTGAGTAGAGCGATATGATTGAAATGGAAACCTGACCTGATTATGAACGGTCTAAAAATCATGTGTATGCGAATGGAACACCTGGTGTTTTCGGACAGAGTGTCCTTCCTTCGCTACCCTCTGCGCATGCTGCTCAAAGCGTTCGGCCATACGGTCGCGAAATCGTGGTACCCTCACTACTTTAACACCGAGGATAACATAATTTACATAGGACCCCTTCCAGACGTCTCGTACTATGTGGTGAATGAAATGGTTGAAGGGGAGTGGAATGAGTTTCTCGAGTGGTACGCGACACAGGAAAACCCGTTCGACAACAGGCGCGTGCTCGAACAATACTGTCAAGATAACGTTACGGTCTTAATGCAGGCATGCCGAGTGTTTCGGCGAGAATTCATGAAAATAGGGAATTTGGACTTTTTCTCGAGTCGATAGCTATCGCATCGGCATGCAATAAGGTCCTGCGAACACGTTTCCTGCTACCTGATATATAGGCTTTAACCTACTGGAGGGTACACGTGTAACAAAAACTACAGTAAGAAGGCAATAATGTGGCTGCTGCATGTGAAGGAGACGGACGGTGTAAAGTTAATGCACGGTCGCGAGTACAAGGTACCCGAATTGTCCCACTTTAGTGTAGGCGGTTACTGCCCCGAGACTCGAACTATATACGAGTTCTTTAGATGTTATTTCCACGGTCATACGTGTCAACCGTTCCGTGACATCATCACCACTAGTGGCGATACATTAGCGGAACAGTATGAGAGGGTGTTGTGACACAGAAACCCGAACAGCTCACGCATCCCATAGTACAGCAGAGTCCGCTGCGTAACCGTGATGCCCTGTACGGTGGTCGAACCGAGGCCATGTGTCTCTACCGTAAAGCGTGGAAGAATGAAACCATTCAATATGTTGATGTTATGAGTCTCTATCCATACATGTACAAGTACTTTAAGTTCCCCATAAGTCATCGAGTCATTTACGTGGGTGATGCATGTGGGGACATAGAAGCATGCCTATGTATGGAGGGTCTAATCAGATGTTCGATCGTTCCGCCAGACGAGTTATACCATCCCGTCCTTCCCTACAGGTGTAGTAATAAACTCATTTTCTGCCTGTGTAGGACATGCGTTCACACCCCCCAGTGCGGAATGTACGCATACCGAGGATGACGATCGCGCCCTCACGGGTACCTGGGTAAAGTATGAAGTTAGGTTGGCTGTGCAGAAGGGATATAGGATACTCGAGATCCATGAGTTATACGAGTATCAGGTGACCCAATACAACCCCGAAACAGGCGAGGGGGACTTTTCTTGAACTACATTATTACGTTCCTAAAAAATAAAGCCGATGCTAGAGGTTATCCCGGCTGGGGACGAAGCCCCGAGTACGAGGATCGTTATGTAGAATCGTTGTGGCAGAGCGAAGGCATAAGATTGGATAGGAAGTTATGAGGTTTAATGACGCGAAACTGGGTCTGGCCAAACTCTGCCTAAACTCGATGTGAGATAAGTTGACGGAGCGGAACGATCGGACTATGATTAAGATAATCACCGAACCGAAAGAACTGCATGTTTTTTTTGGCCACGCCCGGCATCGAAGTGGCGTACCTCGTTTTTGCCAGCGATGACGTAGTCTTGCTGCCGTGGAAGCGCGAAGCAGAGGAAGATACATCTGTATCACTATCTGGACAGGCTGCGAGAGAATGCCATCTATTGCGATACAGACTTGGTGATATATATTCAGTCGAGGGATGAACCCGCGCTGATGAAACGGGCGATAAACTGGGGAAATGACCTTCGAATTGCGCCTCTCTGAATATATATCAGAATTTGCGAGTGGTGGACCCAAAAACTGCGCGTACAAGGATGTGACCGGCGAACAGGCGATAAACAGTATGTAAAGTGAGGGGCATAACTCTAAATTACAATTCGTCGAAATTAGTTAATTTTGAACGTATCAAGTGCATGATTTTGAGTTCGGGAGACGAACCCCCAAACCGTAGTAAATGTCCACACAGAGAGGAAGATTAAACGGAAGAGGAAGCGGGGAGGTTTAGTCTCAATAGTCACCGAACCGGAAGACTAAATCTATAGGATTTCATTTTTAAAGCTACGGCGCTTAGGCGAACACACGTCCGTTCAGGTATAAATAGGAGGGGTTCGTTGGGGAGACGTCATCCATTCCAGCCTGCCTATCCATGAGTGATATCCTTATATTTAAGCATCCGTTCACGTTTATAATAAGTGTACCTAGCGGTTCTGGAATGTCGTCGTTCTTTCCTGCAGAACCTCGACGCTCTGTGTACGGGACGCGAGTTCGACGGCTGAGTAATCTATTGGTATAGCGAGAAGACCGCGCTTCCCCGCCGACAGAACTGCCGAAGAAGGAAGTACCCTTGAACGAGGGCGTCCCGACAGACTTTGAAAACGCTCGCGGCAGATCGTGCCTTGTGATCCTCGACGATCTGTTGAGCGACGTCTATTCCAAGCAAGTCCGTGACCTGTTTCCGAAAGGCAGCCATCACAGAAAAATTGTCGTGATTCTGATAACCCAAAACCTCTTTCACCAGGGTCGTTATTGTAGGGACATTTCCCTAAACGCGAAATATCTGGTCCTATTGAAAAACGTCAGGGATAAAAATCAATTCATATTTTTGGCCCGTCAAGTTTACCCCGAAAACAGTGCTAGTCTATACAAGGCCTACCTGGACGCGACTCAATGACCCCACGGGAATCTAATTCTAGATCTGTCACAAGATACTGATGAACGCCCTCATTTTCGAACCGATATATTCTCGACAGAGCAGACTATCATCTTCTCGCCGATAAGTGTTCAAGCGAGTGAAATAGAATTATCACGCCCTTCACGTACTCAGGACGGCCGAACCGACACTGCGTAAGGCCATAATTTCTCACTGTAACAAAGAACTCGTGAATAGCATAAGCGACTGCATCCCTAATGTCTTGAACGGAAACGTCAAGTTGGCAGTTTGTAACACGCGTAAATTGCGAAAGCACAAAGCCTCATTCCGCGAAGCGGCCGACAAGCGAGTGTCCCTCTCTACCAAGAAGAAGCTCTTAGTTCAACGGGGAGGATTTCTACTTCCACTGCTGAGCGCAGTTCTCCCCGCGATCGCAAGCCTGATTTTTCTCCCAGACATAATGTTAAGTAAAATGTATCTGGTTTCGGCGGAAAAGTTCCCACAGGGCCCTCCAAAACACACTTCTCCTACGAACGAGCATAAATCCCCGACCCTACAATACACTTCCTCATCTCTTCCAACGAAAAAAGATTAACACAAAGAAACGAAAAGGTCGAAAGAGCACCCTTACGAGAAATGTGTTAAATTTCGTGAGAAAATGGGCGAGACAGATATAATGCGCAAGACGCGTATGAAGGCGATCGCGGATTTTCTACAGAAGGTCTTAAGCGAACCCGCATCCCCTCGTACCGAGACTGTTGTGAAGAAACAGCCGACGCCGCCGCTGCCGCGAAGTTTCGGTGTCGGGACGCAGACGGAAATGGCTTCGACGGCGGCGGCGGCGGAACCTGTCGTCATACCCTCCACTTCGGCGGTATACGATTCGCCTAAGGCGATGTTCAGTTTCGAAGAAGAAATCAGTGACGACGACGATGATGATGTTTTTGTCGAGGAAGTTGCACGGACGTTCGATAGGGAGAATGTCGGCCCCTTAGCCAATCCTTACATATTGCCGTACTCTCAATACGTTATAAGTTAAGACGACGACTCGTTCAAGATAGGCGATTCCACAGTACTCGTAAATACTGGTAGCGATATCACGATTAAGGGAAAATAATTTAGTGGGACGACCGGATTGTGGGAGTTCTTGACGCGCAAGACAGTGGATCGAAAGAAAATAGCGACAGACGATCTGAAAAAATAGAAGAAAATATTGCAGCTGACTGACGCTCATTTGTCAATCTATTATCCCGGCGCCGACATACAGATAACGCGAGGATCTAAATATCGTAACGTCGTTGCTCCCCTCTTCCCGCAATCAGGCGATGAGGTATCGAAACCGCGTTACGTAGCCGGTGCGCAAATTACTCATGGGCACCGCTAGGAGATTGTACTATGGTTCTGCCAGACCGACGGCGTTTTCGACCCTGCGAAAACTCCATGTGTGGGTGACGAAGAAGAAGAAGAAGTTCGGCGATATCGGTGCCTGGCTAGAGAAGCAAGATGATTACACTCTTCACCGTCCGATTAGGAAGCGTTTCGCGTGCAACCCCGAATCGTTTAATAACGTGATGTACGTTTGGGAATGCGACCTCTACGATATCCGGTCTCTCTTCAGATCTAACGATAATTACAAATACATTTTATCCGTCATTGACGTATTTTCAAAATTTCTACATTTGGACCCTCTGAGGTCAAAATCACGTACAGCTGTTGCGTCGGCATTTATTTCGATATTCGGGGATTCACGTCGCCGTAGGCGTCCCGTCTGGGTGCGGACCCACAAGGGCAAAGAATTACTAAATAAACACTTCCAAAGGATTTTAAAACGGAGTGCATTCAGTTTCAGGTGTTAAATATAGCGCGTCGAACGGGCGCATCGAACGATTCGCGATAGGTTGTATAAATATTTCACTTTAAATATACCTACAGATACATCGACGTTCTTTCCAAAATTTGTCAGGAACTACAATGGCACGGTTCAATCCGTGACGGGCATGGCGCCGTCGCGAGTGACCGATTCGGACGTTCTCGCGGTATGGAAGGGGAAGGAGGTCCATAGACGTCACGTTCGCGTCGCGAAGGCCAAGTTTCGCGCGGGGCAACGTGTGCGCATCAGCAAAGAGAAAATGATGTTTGCCAAGGGCGCCGAGGAGAATTTTAGCACGGAGATATTTCGGATCACGAAGGTTATAGACAGGCGTCCTCGACCCCAGTACGAATTGGAAGCATATAGAGGGCCAGTTCTATCACGAGGAACTGACCCTTGTTCGAGTCACGAGTCATAGCGTCTATAAGATAGATAAAATATTGGACAGATGGGTCAGACGCGGCATTCCAGAGTTTGTGGCTCGCAGGAGAGTTTATTCGAAAGACTTTGATTCCTGGATCCTCGCTTCGAGCGTAAAGATGTCACACATAGAGACGACAAGCTTTTACGTGATGTTGTTGAGTAACTCATCCAGGAATCTATATCCGGATATCACGATTGCCACATTCACGACTGAGTTGGCGAGGCCCATAGGACTGGGTTCTTCCGACAATTGGGAAGTGGGGCTATGCGAATTCTCATATTCTCCGAAAAATATGGATACGTTTAAAACCACGAAAATCACGGGCGATAGTACGGGCCTGATATATAGCGATCTGATACCGCCTCAGTATGAGGGTAGAGCCCTGGTCCGTTGTATGAAAAAGTTTAGCTATCCGTCGGTGAAAGGTCAGTACGTGTTCGACAATGTCTCCTATCTGACCGTCGAGAAACGGACGTTTAAATTTATGAGGATGGAAATATAGGAATTGACGGGCAAGCCGTTCGAATTCAATAGTGGCTCGACGCCTTCAAAGTTAGTCTTACATTTTCGGCGCGTTTCGGCAAGGTAATATAAAATAGCCTCTTCATCATCTTTTATGCTTATGGATCCTCTCGTGCGGTACTACCTTCAGCAGGCGGGTCGCGGCAAGCACGAAGGCATAGGACCCATTTAGGCGACTGCACCCTTTCTTCAGCGGGGCTACGGGATCGGTAGACCTGCCCTCTGGAGCGGTGCCAAGACCCTGGAGCGAGAGACGTTTCGCACCGGATGCGATATCTTGACAGACATCGCCAGATCGATGGACGAACACCTTCGGGATATAGTCTCGCGTCGCGTGAACGAGACGGTTCAGAATATGATCGGTAAGTTGCGGGGACGAGGTCGCAAGCCCAAGGCAGGAGTCACGAAGCCGAGACAGAAAGACGGCAAGAAACCGATGCTTACAAAAAAAGATATCTTCTTCTAAGTTACATTATTCTGACTGTCGCCGCCAACCATGTCTGTGTCTCTGAGTTCCGAGTTCGATATTTTCGCTCCTAGGCTTATACAGACGTCTATCGTCGAGACGACCGAGGTGACGTAAAGCCATTAGCGTCCGCGGAACAGAGAGATCTAGAATCGCCGCCGATATTGACAAGTAAGTCGACCTAAAGCTAAAACTATATATCCGGGTTAATCTGACTAAGTCTGACGGCACAAATTTGGACAACATCGATTTCACTGCTATGACAAATAATTTCTTCGACTCGCTCTTCAGTCAATATAGCATCGCCCTAAACTGTGTGACTATAACCCAGGCCTTCGAACTCTATAAATATCGATCTTATTTCGAGACCCTATTGACGTACGGCAATGACGCCGCAGCTACGCATCTGACAAATGCGTTCTTGTAGCTGGATGACGGTGACCTATTAACCTGCGACCTTACATTCGCCGATGCAAAAAACAAAGTTTTCATCACGCGATGAACGGGATCAAGCAGAGCAAAGAATTCCAACTCTACGGTTGGATACGCAGCGACATATGTAACGTACCGCTATATCTAGTCCCGAGCTTCCGAAAGCAAATCAAACTCACGAAAGTCAAGCCGAGTTTCTACCTGTTAAACAAGGAACCGCTTCAGACCCAGTCCTTCGGTACTGTTGGCGCACAATATCGCTCTCGAAAAAGGCGCTCTCGCACGCTAAAATCTGACCAGTGTCGTACTGAAGTCCTTCATGTTTTCTAGCGGAGCGCAATCGCTTAGCATAGACAACGCCGTGTTGAGACCCCTCCCGAAACGACTCGCCATGGTGAAGAACGCGGAATTTCTCGGCTCCATGACGACGAACCCTTATAATTCCCGCCACTAGGATCTTTTTTCTTTCGCGCTGAACGTGAACGGCAAACAGATACCGACCGAAGGTCTGTTGATTGGCATGGATCACGACAAAGACGTTAGTCATGGGGTACATGACGCTCTTTGAGGGATCAGGCATTCACCACTCGATCTCGG
>Ga0131853_10019794_pt1 | contig 12245 bp, 5 predicted proteins | sample TergutLab28metaG_FD_92764 | JGI IMG/M metagenome (GOLD analysis project Ga0131853, IMG submission 92764) | Labiotermes labralis P1 segment gut microbial communities from Petit-Saut dam, French Guiana - Lab288 P1 (version 2) (version 2) | ecosystem: Host-associated > Arthropoda: Insects >...
CCTGAAGATGACAAATCTATAGTCGAAACATGTAGCCTGTATAATTACCTTGAGTAATAAAGTAGTTGTGCTGACGTACACTATTTAGTGTTATATAGTGAAAACCGTTTATTGCGGTAACTGGTATTTCTTATGTATGTTTGTTGATGTGAAACTTGGCATTCTTGGAGATGAATGAGACTTTATACCACTAAACCTTGGTATAATATAACAGTAACAGTGCCAATAAGGTGCGTCATTGTTGGTGTTTTGGGAAGTCCTTTAAAAAATAAGACTTTTACATTACTTATATTTGGTATTTCTCAAAATTTGTAGACACTGCAATGTGAATCACGGTGACTTAACAAAATGGAAAGAATGCTCTTTAATGAGAACTCATAAATGAAAAGTGTCAGTACTTGTAGTTTCGTATACTGTAATGTAACGAATTGCAGAACTGAAATATCTGTAAACTATTAAACATATAAAATGGAATCCTCTCCTCCTTTAACATTAGTACTTAGCCTCCTACCGTCTTGACATCGACATACACTTTAAAACATATTTGTTTAAACATTTTGCAACGTTTGTTCCATTTTGCGACAGCCATTATTTGAAAAATGTTCCCGTAATTTAATAGACAACTGCGTCTGCAATATTTGTCATAATTCTTTAATCATTTCAGCCAATTAACTGTCATTAACGGCTCTTGGCTCTTCAATTGTTCATTATCTGCCATTAGTATAAAAATATTAGTGTAATGTCTCGCTACATACATATTCTATAATATTTTCAAAAATTATAAGAATTTATACATGATAGGTACATTAAAAATAGAGTATTAATATATATTTAATTTATTGTAATAATAATGGACGGCTGACAAGAATTTTGCAAGTCACCGCCATGCGATATCACAACAGATTTGATGTAAGATTTTAATACGTCTGTCTGCACAAATTATGTCAGTGCACTAGGCTGATGAATTGTTAAAGAAACCATATAAATTTTTAGTTGTAGATAATATGTCATCTTTTGTGTACAGCTGTCCTGACGTGTTATTAACAAAGGAATAGACGCAACTTATCCAAGGAACGAGGTTAGGCATATGTAAGTTGTACGCAAGGGGGCAAGGGGGCAAGGGGGTCCAGACACAGCCTCTGTGCTGTTGCTGGGTGAGGTTGCTCTACCTTCTGCTCACGTAAAGGTAAAAAGTGCTATTCAGGTCACGAGGGCATGTAAGGGAGTGGAATTATAGATCCAAACCTCGCCAGTAGATAGAGATAAATTGTTAGTTTCACGTCCCGGCCGCTCTACCCCCCAGTAACAACTTAACAATGGCTTAATCTCGTGTAGAAATAAAACACGTTTCTTGTCAAAATTTAATTATGTTTCGAAGGAACTTTGTATTTCCTTCATCAGGATAGCCGAGATATGTAGTTCCTCCTAACGTCGGTCCAATTTTGCCAGACAACACGGAGATTCGTGTTGAAAGGAAATAAATCTTTACAAAACATTTGTTGCACTAAGTAATAACCGAATCTGAAGGTAAACCTGTTTGTATGTCGAAATGTCTGGCCTGAGAGGTTTAAATCTGGTGTGGAAGTATAGCTGCACGGGTTGTATACGCCTACAGATAAGACATGGATGTCGTTTCCACCATCCGGCCATTTTACGTGCGGCATACATTGACTGTGATTCAGAACCGGTCCTAACATTTTTGGGATGAACACCAATGTCCTAATGGAAAAAAAAACCTGTTTACACAGCTATAGCCAGGCACTTTGCTTGATGAATTGGTGGTTATTTTGGAGGTTACGTTTTATAATTTTTAGGTATGATGCACTTCCTCCCGAAAAGTGCTGTGTAAATCGTGTTTCATCATTTGGTGTGCAACTGTGGCAGGAATACGTTTTGAAAACTCACTTTTACGATTCTAACGTGTCTTTTATTTCAGAAAATAAGGTAATATGAAATGTAATTGCAGAGAATGTTTATCTCTCTCAGTGAACAACTCATTCAAGATTACCTTCTTCTGGCATGTAGCACTTTGAAGGTATCAGATGAACGTGGACAACAAATTCAGAAGGAAGACTTTGGTAGTTACCTCTCAAACCACAAGGCTTCTCAAATTAGAGGACATTAATATTAATATTTACTGCAGTAAGAACCCCAAATCTTACACAGATCAAAGTTTTCGAGTTCGTGTTTTTCACATAAATGCACGTTTCGACGATTCAATAAATTAATGTAATAACTTAAGTTGGTGTTGTGTGAGCACTGCGTCACTGCTGCGCGGACGCTTGTCCTCTGTAGGCGAGCTGTTGCGCCTGGTCTTCGTCACCCAACGAGCGTCTGTCCCAACCGCCACCGCCACCACTGGGCTGCCATCCGTGGTGCACCTCATGGTGATGGCCTCCATGCTTATGAGACAGTAGTTTCTTGAGCGCGATGATAAGTGACAGCACGAGGGCGATCTTGCTGATGATCAGAGCTTTGCCAGCCAGCAGGAACAGCCCGCCTATGGCGAGGGGCACGAGGGCAGCCGCCTTTGCCGCCAGACCCATCATCATCATGCCCATCATTTTCTTCATCTTTCCACGTCCTGGAAAAGAAAGTCACACGACAATTAACAGCCAATAAATGGGTTACACGTAACGGCCAGTATCTTGATGAGGGAGAGATGAAAGGAAGAAAATTGGAAAAGGGTGAGGCAGGTTGATTAAAACAGAGGAACAGAGATCAATAGAAGGGAAAGGAAACCTAAGAGGAGAGAGAAAAATTTGCGCAGCTAAAGAAGGTAGATGAAGAAATAGTACAAGGGAATGAAGTGGGTTAAGAAGGAGGAAGAGAAGATAAGGGAGAAGACAATGGAGAAGGAGAAAAAAGAAAATTTCAAGAAGTAAATTCATCATGATTATTATTTTGAGGACGGTCTGAGATTAATTTTTTTCTGGAATCTGACGATATGTCGTAGGATTTTATTACCTTCCGCTACTAGGATCAGGCGGTCCTAGAAGAATGCTCGCTAGACCGTCAAAGAGCGGGGCGCTGCGATCCTTGTGGTGTCCAGAACCACTCACTCGATGACACAACCTAACCTTTCGGAAATCTTGTCTCCAGCTAAACCGTTGTGCGACACTCAACTGTTTCACTCTCCCTCTGCTTTAGCTCTCCTCGGACGGTATGTCTCTCCCCATCACTTATTTTAAAGACAAGGAAAGTTCCTAATCTGTCTCGATGTCTTGACATCAGAACAAAATCTAAACACACTACACACGTGTATTTTGTGTACATGCGTAAAATGAGACAGCCTGCTTCCAGCGAGTAAAACGGAGTAGAATTTTACATCCCGTTGTGCCTGATGGTGGTAAATGACCCATTTTCCGGAAACTTGTGTGTAAAAGAAAGTGAGTACTGTGGACAATATCGAAAATAACATTTAGGTCTATTAGAAGAAGCTGATATTGAACAAAATGCTTTGTTTTGTATCATGGATAGAGATAGACCTCATTTAGATTAGTAATTTTGATACTGATATTATAAGTCTTTCCCATTGTTACATTGTTTGTTAGTTCTTGTTAATTTATTTATTATGTAGGCTGTCTTACGACAGGTCCATAGCCACTTCCAAAGCGAGCTCTGCACATAGTGCGATCTGATGCTGCCATTTTCAATTTAAAGTAAACTCGCGCGTCCTCAAGGTCATCCAATAGCATGTCCATAGCCACATCCAGAGCGAGTTCTCCACAGAATGTGATCTAGTGCTTCCGCTTTCGATTTACAGTATCATATTGTTTTCTTAAGGTCATCCAGTAGTTGCTTACGTCTTCTTCCTCGTCTCCCTGTCTTTTAAATTCTTTCTTCTATCTTGCCTTCAGTAACGTGTTTTAGTAGACAGTTAATACACTGCATGCTACAGTGTAGTCACCTCTGTGTTTATGGTTCAGTGCATCGCTGATCTATATTAATAATCGTCCAACGAGATGCAACATAAAGCAGTCTATTTATTATTCTGCCAGTTCACTCTACATGTTTCGGGTGTGAACCACACCCAACATTAGGAGTACACAAAACTGTAACTACAGCCTCCGGTACTGTACAGCTACCTCCCTGCAACGTGGCCAAGCCTGGCCACGTTGCAGGGAGGTAACTACACAAAAAATATGACCAGTACCGGAGGCTGTAGTTACAGTTTTGTGTTCTCTTGATGATGGGTGTGGTTCACACCCGAAACATGTAGAGTGAACTGGCAGAACAATAGACTGCTTTGTGTTGCATCTCGTTGGACAATTATTAATATAGTCTAGTCGCCCTTCCTTTTTTTATTGCATGTATGGTATTCCTCTCCTCCTTGACTCTATGTAATACTTCATTTTTTCACACGATCGGTCCAACTGATCTTCTTCATCTTTCTTCATCACAACAATTCAAACCTCTATACCCGTATTATCTGTGATCTTCTTTCCGGAACGTCCAAGCTTCAGCACCATAAAGCTGTGTTCCGAACCTTTGGTCTTGGCACATGAATTGTTAACTGAAGTAACACAGAGGACAAAAAAGCACTGGGACAAATTGTCTCCTAGTCTACCGGTTTCTATCCGTCAGTTACCAGTTCGTCAATTCTCCATGCCCATACTCATCCATCTACCTTTACGGCTCTGTATACCAGACATGGCTCCGTAGCTGCAAGATCACAATGGACTTAGTTGAGCGCAGTTCATCTTGGGAAGCTGATTGTCCTCCAGTTACTGGTCTAATTGATCTGCACGACCATTACCGTTTTTACAAGAGGCGGCGAATAAAGTAGAACTGTCAGTAGTCTAGGACATGAAGCGAAAATTATACCAAATTGGGATGAGAAGAAAATTGTCGGTGTACGATATGGAGCACAGCGTAATGAACAGTACTTGATTTGTGTGCAAGTCTATAGTTAGGGCAAGGAGATCACGCAGGCTGCGATGGGCTGTGCAAGTAGCTGTTATGGTTGACAGGTTAATAATAATATATTTAACTGAAAATGGGCTGTCACCCGGTGGCAGTGGGAATTATGCATGTACATAATTATGAAATAAAGATCTAAGAAATTTAAATCGGGAGGGCTACATAAGAAGCATGCAGTAGCAACTTGGATTCTTGGGAACCATCTCAGCATGTTCATAATATGTAATGTAAAAATTTTAATTTTTTCCTCGATCTCTCTCCCACTCTTCGACACGCCAGGAAGATGTGTGGAAGAGTGGGAGTGTATTTCTGCGAATGCTTCAACTGTTCGCTAGAGAGAGAGGTGAGTGGTCAACTCCACGCTTCGTCGTCTTTACCTCCTAATTACAAACGATACAAATTCAGTTATATGTTGGAAGGGGAGGAGAAGAGGGGTGCATACAGAGTTTTGGTTTTGGAAACCTGAGGGAAAGTCACCACTTGGAAGACCCAGAAGTGGAAGGGAGGATGATATTAATTGGATCTTCAACAAGTGGAATGGGAGGTATAGACTGGATTTGTCGGACTGAGAATAAGGACAGGTGGCGGGCTCTTATTAATGTGGTAATGAACCTTCGGGTTTCATAAAATGGAGAAAATTTCTTGACTAGTTAAGGACTCCTTATCTTTTCAGGAAGGACTCTGCTGCATGGAGTTAGCTAGTTAGTTAGCAAGTCTTGGTACATTGGTGAAGATAAAAGTATCTAGCCCTATCAGGAATCGAACCCCGATTGCTCAGCCTTACAGCCTCTGTCTATTTGGCTCGAGATTAGCAGGAATGTGTAAGAGAGATGTAAATGTCTCAGAGAATTGACCAATGGCGAACCTCAATTTTAGCTGTTTTCAAACTTACAATTACACAACTAGAGTGATATCAAATCGCAGTCCTAGGATTTAACTTCACCATCTTGAAGCAAAAAATGCCATCTGAAAAATATATAAAAATCCAGTTCTTACCTAAAAGGAAACACAATCCTCATTACAATGACCAACCGATTAATAGTGTTTAGGGAAATGATTTCTGTTTATGGTGATAGTCATATGAAGCACACAAGCACTCTATATGGACGAAATAGGATTTTATTAATATTACAACGAATGGTACATATAGATATCTCCGTGTTTTTAGTTGTTAACAAAATTTAATTCCGGCCTATGATTATGTGGTCAGTACTATGTATACGTACATAAGAATGAAGGAGATAGAGAAGGTAAGGTGTGACATGATTGGAGGTTAATTGTAACTGGAGTCAACAAACTGTATGGAACGGCTACATGTTTCGGCTGACGTTGAATCATAATTTTATCAGAACAAGAATATGAGTTCCATACAATAATATAAACAGCCAACTAGATGCAACATCAATACTTTTATTAATAATTTCAATCAGCTCAACATGTTTCGGGCGATAATTTCGCCCATCCTCAGGAGCACTAGACTGTGTTTATACCACAAGCTGTAAACACAGTCTAGTGCTCCTGAGGATGGGCGAATTTATCGTCCGAAACATGTTGAGCTGATTGAAGTTATTAATAAAAGTATTACTGTTGCATCTAGTTGGCTGTTTATATTATTGTATCATTGATGCACGGTCACACAAACATCAAAAATGATTTTTATAATAAATATTGCCTAGTTGTATTGACTCGTTTGTTACCATATTATTAAATGACACATCGGAATATAGTCTCTCAAGATTTGAGGTTTCACGGGAGTGTTGCTGAATATTCACTGCCATTGGGCTGTTACACCGTATCACTGCTGAATAGTTACAGATGCTTTGGAGGCATTACGCTGCTCCGAAACGTCGTCGGATATTTAGCGGCGTCGTCCATCCGTGTATGGCGCTACAGCCCCTGCTGGGCCCTGGACTTCCTCAGACGGCACGTCCATTCTTCCTGTACCCAGCTCGTTTCCTCCACCCTCTTAGTCTAGGACCTGTAGACAACGTCCTCCCATCTTGTTCTTGGTTTTCCTGCTGATCTTGTGTTGTGCAATTTCCCATTAAGAATCTTTTTCGGGGGTGATCCTTTCTTCTTCCATTCTTATGATGTGACCCACCCGTCGTAGTCTTCTGATTTTAATATCAACCACGATATTTAGATCTTTGTAAAGACTATATATGTCTCCAGTCAATCTATGGTGTCAGGTCACATTATCTTGTGTTGGGCCATATATTCTTCTTAATATTTTCGTTTCCAATACGTGTAGCATATGTTTTCTGTCGTTTGTGTTTGGGTCCATGTTACACTTCCATAACTCAGTACTGGCCAGATTAATTATGTATGTAGTCTTGTATTTCAGTGGACTAGTTTTGATCTAATAGCAGTTTGGAGAGAGTCATGGACTTTATTAGCTGCCAGAATTCTGGCTTTGATTTCTTAATTTCATCGTTACTGTTACTGGTTGCGTTTCCTAGGCTGTGGGGGGGGGGGTGAGATTTTCCGCACCGGTCCTGGGGCCCAGGCAGCCTCCTGTACAATGGGTACCGGATCTCTTTCATGGGTATGAAGCAGACTGCGTGGCGTTGATCACCCACCTCATCTGCCGACGAGGTTAAGAGAATAGTAGTAATACAATTCTTCTCCCCATCTGGGGGTTTAGGGCCTGTGATAGGGCGAATTTTACCTTGCGTACAGTTCCGAGGTAGCACATTTCATACTCTTTAGTTGTCAATTGTTTCCTTTCTTCTTCTTCTTCTTCTTCTTCTTCTTCTTCTTCTCCTCCTCCTCCTCATTTTTCATGTTTTCCTTCATGGCCTGTTCTAGGGTCAACATTACCGGCGTCATGTTCCAGAATTATTGAGCCCTTATATTATGAACGGTTAAGTTACTGGGATAGTAATATAGGTCATAATGATGCTTTATGATGACAATAAAGAATTAATTGTTGAATTTAGATGATGGATGAATTGGTACAACTAACGGAGTTGATGGAGATGACTAGCTGTGTTTGAAGATGAGTCTTCAGAAGTGTGTCAGGTGTATAGCAGCTGACATTTTCCCATTAAAGTGTGGCGAACCGTTTGAGGTCTAGTACGGAGCATTATAAAGGGTTGATTTGGGTCAATGTTTTTTACTGGCACAAACAGTAATTATTTTAATGTCTGCCACTAACCTTTCAAAACAAAATAAATTATATTGATGTGCATATATATGTGTGTATACGTGTATTGTATACAGCTGATCTATTAATCAAAAATGCTTAATGTTGCCACACTGTATTTTTTTCTCACAATTTTCGCGGTAATTCAGTCTCGTTTCCTTGAATGTCACTCCAATTTTATCTTTGCCACGGATAGGCAGTTCGTTTCCTGTGAAGTATTTGTTTCTCTGTGTATTTATACGTACATCGCGTTAGCTCGGTCAGTCTACTGGTTAGATAACGGGCTAGACGTCGGAGGAGTCTTGGTTCGATTCCCGGCAGAGGCAGGGTTTTATTTTTGTAAATGTTCAGACTGTCTGGGACCCCCCCCCCCAGCCTCTTATTCCAGGAGAACTGAAAGATCTTTATCCGTGGGTAAAGCGGCCAGGGACGTGATTCTGGCATCTAACCTCCGTCTAGTGCGGAGGTTAAGAAAGAGTGGAGTTATCCCTCTGCTCTGATGCTCTGCCTTTATTGTGTGTATAGGGAAAACTTTACCTCTGCTTAATGAATCCGCCAGTAGCTCAAAATGTATATCTTTGTATAGAAGGATGATTAGTAAAAATTTGAAAAAGTAGGCATGAGAATATATTTGTCTAGCTGCAGAAATGGTTAGAATCTGAAGAATGGCTGTGATGTATGCAGCTACGTGGCAACGAGCGGCCTGTACCTGGTCAGTGTGCTATCGTGACCAGTATAAAAGCGGTCGGGTTTCCCGCGACTCGCTAACCTGTGCCACGTACTCTTTTACTTCATTATTTTTCGGAACACTGCCTTCTGCCAGGAGAACGGAATCCGATCCAAAAATACCCACAACAAATTTTAATATTCTGTTGGGGGGGTGGGGCTACTCCGAACAGCAGTGGGCCCCAAGCTCCGTGGGCTCTGCGGGGGAGGGCCTTATCTACGACACTGATCCCGACATTTCTGTGTAAGGTCTGAAGAAAACCAAGTAAAATTTCATTACCTTAGCCGATCTTCTGGCCGACGTTTGTCATTACCATTTTCCCCATTATGAAATATATTTGATTACAAAGATTCTATGTGCTTTCTGTGAAGTAAGAACTGAATTTTTAAACATTAGACACACGATGGGTCTAGGGATATAGGATTTGAAAATCGGAGGTGGACAGACCTGTCTCAAGATCATATCGGATTTTGGGCTTTAGTGTTTGGGATGAAGAATTAACAGTTTCAGTTACTGAGAGAAGCAAATACAGGCTGGCGCAAAAGTCACCTGAGATTCGACGTCGAAAACGTCTCTGGTGTCAAGTGACTCCTGTGCCACCCTGTACCGAGACGGTGTGGGTGATCCTGATTGTACTGAAACAAAAGAAGATGTAGCAATGCCGGAGCACATCAACACAGTGTTTTTGTGTGCTCGTTCCCAGGAACTGAGCCACTTGTGCATCCGAATTGGGCTTACCATTGAATGGAAACTTAACGGTGTTAGTGGTGAATTGTCTTGATGTGTGCCTTTAATTAGCTGTATACGAAGAGAACAAAAGGTGCGAGGCATATGGATGTTTCTGAACACAGTGTGAAATATTAACCAAGATTATGTGACCTTCTTTTGTAAGAGGTTTTTCCAAGAGCCAAGGTAAACGGTGACCTGGCTGATGTGTATCCCTTTGATGACCGGTTCTGACGTGTTTGCTTGTAGACAAACATCGGTAAAATATTTCGATGGCATATTTCTATCTTGAATTTTGAGACATCCACATAGGACCTACTTGAATTCCCAAAAGTTCAATTATTCAATGCCGGTCCCAGTGGCCGCGCGGTCTAAGGCGCAGGTCTGCGGCCGCTCGCCTGCTGAGATTGTGGGTTCGGATCCCACCGGGGCATGGAGGTCTGTCTGTTGTGAGTGTTGTGTGTTGTTAGGTAGAGGTCTCTGTGACGAGCTGATCACTCTTCCAGAGGAGTCCTGCCGAGTGTGATGCGTCGTTGTGTGTGATCTAGAAACCTCGTGAATGAGGAGGCCGCGGCCCACTGGGGGCTGTCACACCAAAAAAAAAACAATTATTTAGTATTCAAAGTTTATTTTACGGTATTCACCTACTCTGCCGGTGTAGCTCAGTCGGTATACGAGCTGCGCTGTACAGATTTCGAAACCCTGTAAGGGTAACAGATTTTTCTCTTCTCCTCAACGTCCAGAACAACTCCGGAACCCATCCAGCCTCCTATTCAAAGGGTATCGGACTTATATCCCTGGGGGGCAAAGCGGCCGGGACGTGAAATTAACCACTCACCTCCGTGCAGTACCGAGGTTAAGAATGAGTGGAGCTATACTCCTGCTCCCCAATGTGCTTTCAGGTTTGGTCAGGGGAATTGTGAGCCGGGATAGCGTAGGCGGTGTAAAGAATCACTGGTCCGTGGGTAGAATCCTGATGGGGGAGGCGAGACTTCTCGCACCCATCGAGACAGACCCTGGGGCCCACCCAGTCTACTGTACAGTGGGTACCGGGAGTAAAGCGGCCGGGGCGTGGCGTTGACCACCCATCCCCATCTATCAGTGAGGTTAAAGAAAGAGCAGAGTTATATGTATACTGTCCTTCTAGGCCTTCATTGCAGGGTATCAGAGTGTAATGTGACAGACTTCATCAAATTTTTATTTTGTCCGTCTGTAATTCATTTTCTTTTAATTTTGTGAGTGTTTATGAATTTGTGTCATTCACAGCCTCTCGTCCTTAAGAAGGACCTTCATTGGCGGCGAAATGCTGGGGCAGTCACGTCCTTAGAATCTATGTTATGTCCTGTAGTGGTAAAGTTTTACTGACTTTGTACGTTATATCAGCAGGGTCCTATCCAAATGATGGTGACAGTAAGTCCTTTTGAAAGGCCCTTATTTTTTACTAGGCTACATGACGTCACATCACCACATCACAGAAAACGACAATTGTCTTAGACTGCGACTTTTACTGTACTCTCGTGTTTTCCACTTCGTTCCTTGTAATTTTGACATCGGTATATTGCATAAGTGTCGACCGGGTAGCTCAGTCGGTATAGCGACCGACTACGGGCTGGACGATCTGGGATCGAATCCAGGCGGGGACGAGATTTTCCACCCGATCAGACCGGCCCTGGGTCCCACCCTGCCTCCTGTAAAATGGGTAAAGTGCGGCCGGGGCGTGCTGCTGACCACTGACCCCCTTCTAGTGCCGCGGTCATGAAAGAGTAGAGCTATACCTCTACCCACCCTTTGGGCCACACCGGGCCTGTAACGGGATCACTTTACCTTTATCTTTTATATTGCATGAGTGGGGTCTGTGACCGCTCGCTTGCTGGGATTGTGGGCTCGAATCCCGCCAGGGTAATGGATGTCTGTCTGTTGTGAGTGCTGTGTGTTGTCAGGTAGAGATGTCTGAGTCGGACCGATCCCTCGTCCAGAGGAGTCCTACCGAATATGGTATGTCTAACGACGTGCGATCTTGAAGCCTTGATAATGAGGAGGCCCTGGCCCACTGGGGGGCTGTTGCGCCATGAAAGATAAGTTGCATGATTTGGTGCATTTTTGTAAGGAAAGGACAGTCTGTACAAAAACCATATATGCTTACTGCCACTTCGCGTGTGTCCCTAGTCTGTTAATTTTCGTGACTTCATGTCTGAAAGTCAGCAGCTTGTCAAAATTGGAACACTTTGCCCATCTGTGACCTTACTGAGCTTCTAATTGCAGAGCACAAAATTGCTGTACCTAGCTCCTGGTATAACAATGATAAATGATTGTACTGGAGATTATCCTCACAAAGCCAGATGGTTACAATTTGTAACACACATTTTAAACCTCAACAGCTCTGCATTTTTCCCCGCACGTCGTAACTGTACGTTCCTTATTACTCACAAAATCAATTATTTACGTAATTGCTTAATCGTCTAAAGCCTACGGGACTGGTTGCGTGCAACAACAGGTTTAAAAACTTTAGAATAGACATTCTGCCCACACTGTGTTGGTTTTGTATTTATTTGAGGTCAAACTGCGACTTGTGTCACTTACAGCATAAACTGATTGGTTTTGTAACCGAGATGAAAAGTGTTTACAGCGCGGTGCGGACTGGGGCTTTAAATAGAGCGGTCTGCGCTTCGTCTTTAAAGGGTTAAATGGTACCTATTGGTATGACTTATATAGGAAATCAAAACA
>Ga0131853_10019795_pt1 | contig 12245 bp, 6 predicted proteins | sample TergutLab28metaG_FD_92764 | JGI IMG/M metagenome (GOLD analysis project Ga0131853, IMG submission 92764) | Labiotermes labralis P1 segment gut microbial communities from Petit-Saut dam, French Guiana - Lab288 P1 (version 2) (version 2) | ecosystem: Host-associated > Arthropoda: Insects >...
AAAAAAAAAAAAAAAAAAAAAAAAAAAAAAAAAAAAAAAAAAAAAAAAAAAAAAAATCCTTGGAAGAGAGCTCTGGGGCCAGTAATGACTTAGCTGCAGAAATATCAGAGAAGGAACTCTCTGAACTTTCTTGTGCCTGTGTTCTTCAGTCACGACAGCTATCTAACAGAAATTTGATGTTTGTGTGACCGTGTATCATTGATACAGTAATATAAACAGCCAAATAGATGCAACAATAATAAATTTTATTGATAATTACAATCAGCTCAACATGTTTCGGGCGATAATTTTGCTCATCCTCAGGAGCATTAGACTGTGTTTACAGCGTGTAGTATAATGCTCCTGAGGATGAGCAAAATTATCGCCCGAAACATGTTGAGCTGATTGTAATTATCAATAAAATTTATTATTGTTGCATCTAATTGGCTGTTTATATTATTGAATCTAACAGAAACCTTGCGCTAATGAATTCTTATTTGATCACTATCAATAATAAAAAACTGACTTTGCAGTATACATTCATTTTAATGACTTTGCAGTTGTGTCATATATCATTTCCGACTCGTCAGATATTCACGCTCAGTGTCTCTATGTATACTCATACAGAAAATTTTTCAACATTTTTAAGATCACAAAAGTACATAAAAGAACTACTTACGTTACCACAGCCCACAGCCGATGCTTGTTGTATTCCAACCACATATACCATAATGAAAGTCGCAACACAAGTGACAACGTTCTTCAAAACATTTAGATAATATTTCTCGCGTACGGAGTGCTTCAGTACGTGAACTGTTTGTATTCACACACAACGGATGGATTTCCACATTTGTTTAAAAAAAAGTGTTTTTACGTTTTATGTATGTTCTTTTGAAACAATATGTTCACTGATTCAAACAATACTAAACAAATCTCACGGACTTCATACACAGAAACACAACACAACTAAACAACACAAACTAGAATTTTTTTTTCATATACAATTCCCTCCCATCCTGCATGAAGTTCATCGTGCAGACTGATCAATATACGCAGACAAATACACGCACGCACATGCATGCACGTATACGCACACAAACACAAGTTCCTGAATGTCTCTGTCCCCCTCTCTCTTTTTTAAAAACTACCCTAACCCTTCTATTTTCACCCTTCTTGCATGCACAGCGACACGCTTGGCAGGCACAGTTGAACCGCGACCCCACTGAGCGGCCAAACAGTATATCTCTAGCCTCTCTGTGTAGAACTGGTTCTCCCAAACCAATCAAAACCTCAGTTGCTATGCACGTCACCGTATTGAGCATGTGTAGTGTACAAGACAAGACTTGTGTTATTGTACCGTGCTCGGGGGGAAAAAAAATTGGAGGGGGGATATTCTGCAGCCATTGATCTACAGTCATTATGACAGTAGGGAAGAAAAACCGAACGAAAGGATCGCGTTTGATGTCAAAGCAGGCACAATTTATTCCATCTATTGGACTTCCACGTGTCACTATGTTAATGGTGATAAATGGTACGACTGCCTAGAAGGCAGCGCATATTTATAGGCCACGACATTGTTGTTCTGCTGTACTTCACAACTTTGCATTAAAAGCTGCCACAGCTTTCCGTATTTGACCCTCTATATTACACAACGGAAAGTCGCGGTGGAGATTGGCAATGCTTATATTTTTGGTGGTTTGTCTCAGTTCCTCCACTCAAACTTCGGGATATGATATCAAATTAGGCCACAACTGCCTCTTTCGAAATCCCTTCGCACTTTCCCTACGTTTTTCCACTCGTTGCCACCGTATATTTTGAACTGCTGAGAGCGTTGTTAAATAAATAAGTAAATAAATATAACAATACAATATTTAACCTTGTACTTAGCACACAAAGCGCCTTTAAATAAACTGGATTTCTAAAAGTTTCTTGTAAAAAAGAAAAGGTTAATTCTCAAATTTATGGTTACTGTGACCGTAAGAAGCGTCAGGTTTTGTGATTCCACATGTAACTACACACAGAGAAGCTAAGATGTGCTCGAATTGTTAACGCATAAAATTCAGGTTGCCTTCCGCTTTCCGTTCCCACTGACCACCCTTACTCTTTAAATTACTCGCAATCCAAACTGACTTACTTCTATCCTGAAGAATGAGGCAGCAGTTTCCTCTCTAACTACCATGCAACTGCAGGGTAGCTTAACCCACACGATAAATTTGATGTTTGTGTGACCGTTCATCATTGATATAATAATATAAACAGCCGACTAGATGCAATGATGATAAATTGTTAATAAATTTATCATCGTTGTATCTAGTCGGCTGTTTATATTATTATTCCACACGATAAAAAAAAAGCTTCGCTCTCCTCAGACACTCGAGTCTCACCAGTATTACAACAGAATTACCTACATGTTTTCCTTAAAAATGAAACCGTATTATGTCAGTATTGAAAAATTTTAATGGTTACTGAACTAAAACCTTCCTGTTTGTAAAAGGCACCACTTACAGCAAGTGGAGATTTAGTTTAAAGTAAAGTAAAAGGCTAGGGGATCAAAATACTATTTTACTGAACATCCTTAATAAATAAGGACAGAAAGACGTCCAGTAACGCAATTGTACTGAAATATGTTAATGGGATAAGCAGGAAATAATAATAATAATAATAATAATAATTAGAGTTTATATTTATGTAACAGTGCCTATGAATGTTACTTCACTCTCTAGAACAGCATTCATGCGTCATGCACATTGCTAATACACAGTGGCTATGGCCGTATAACGTAGCAGACTGTTGCAAACCATCACCTTTTGGGTGAGGAAATACTTTCACGTGAACCCCTTAAATCAAAATTCACGTGTAAAGCGAAATATAATGAAATAATGTGACTTGTATCCTTGATGAACCCGCAGCTATTTCGATTAACATTTTAACTTACTATCATTAGATCAACATCACTTTGTTTTCGGATTTGTAATTTAGCAGCCAGTTACCAGTGTTTCGGATCACATTGCTACTTCCACGTTCAGGGAAGAAACTACATGGCGTGTATATCGCAGAGGACCGTCATCCCCGTTGGGAGCGTCACTTCTCAGGTTATCAGATGTTTTGCTACAACAGTTCAAAAGGCAGGGACTTTGTTTCGCTTTACGGGTTAACAACTACCGGGCACGCTGGACAGCACCCATCCAGCAACGGCGGATGTAACAGAAATTCCAGATGCTCTTTACAAAGTTCAGTGACCGTAAATTGTCCCTCATGCACACAGGAAACAAAAGAAAGTTCTGCGTACTGGTTAGCACTGAATGTTCAGTAGTGCATATTACGCAAAATGTTGAAATGAGAGCAACCAAAATGTCTGCGCAATTACAGGAATGAGAATAGATGCAGTTTGGAAATATTTCTCCGGCTGCCACAGGGATTAAAGTGACAGGGACGGTGATGCGAAGTACCACTTTATGACGCGAATTAACGATGTTGTATCAATTGGAAAATATTGGGAGGAATGACGAACATAAATTGCAGCAGCGGGAAGTAATATTAATTCAGTAGCTTTGTAGAAAACACATTCGTGGCATTTTGAAACTGCCTGTCGAAGAGAATATTTTGACTTACGAGGGAGGGAATGACATAAGAATGGAAAATACTGCAAAATGATGACCTTCAAAAATTCTATTTTCACAAGGTATTATTATTATTTATTACATTTATGCAGTTTATGTTCAATTAGGTATCTGAAAAAAAAACAGTTTTGTAGGTTATTTAATGATGCAGCTCTTCTGGGGTTACAATTTATGGTACATGCACTGCTGTTTCCCATTATAAGTCTTTTGTATTACTTTTACATTAGCACTTCACGAAGTATGTGCGCAGTGCCCAAAATGGCTGATATCTGCAGTTCCATAACCTTTTGACGCCTAATATCAACTACAGTGGTCGTATCGCATCGCTAACCTCTAAAGTTGCATTTTATATATTTATTCAACAAATATAGGTACTGAATATTTTAAACATGGTAGAGATTCTCCGTTTTTTTCTCTTCAAAATGCAGTTCGTTTCATAATTCTAACCTATTTGATTCCTGTATAATTCACATTTTATATACAGGTGTGTTAAAATAAAATAAATAATTCCGGCGCCAAAAGGTTAATGTTGTGCCTTCCAAGTACGCTGTTCAGGTATCCTCCGAATGATATTGAGATGGTTCCATTTGCCCCTATTAATACTGACACAACTTTCGTTTTTAAATTCTACATGCTCTACATTTCCACTGAAAGGTCTTCATAATTTAAAACCGTTTTGCTTCCTTTCTTTACCATGTTTATATCTCCTGAAAATGCAATGTCAATTAACAGACATACTTCGTTTTCATTATTGCGGATTATAATATCCGCTTTATTGTTGGGAGTGGTTCTGTCAGTTTTCTCTTGTTTATTCCACAATGTGTTTACCTTATTTATAAGACTTGTTTCTACTGGTTTGGTGCAAGCTCGTACCAGTGTTTCTTGTCAAAATTAACCCAATTTCTTCTTCTTCGTACTTTTTGTTGTTGTTACTGTAGCATGACGTAGTATGAGATGGTTGGCGGTGGATGTAGTACGGAGGGGAGACTAGAAGTGTACACAAAATTTTAGCCGGGAAAGAAGAAGAGAAGAGGGCACCCAAGAAAATTAAAGAAAAATGCTAGGATGTTGTTAAGACTGATAGCGGACTGGATGCAGACGATTTACAGCAGGGTTTGATGCAGGTCTAATGTTAATCTAATAATTAACACTTATCCTGCTAACGTGGAGAATATGGTGAGCTCATAATAATGCCAGCAAATGACAGATGAGATTTAATTCGGCGTTTAAAGGGTTAAAGACACTGCATTCGGGGATGTGACGCCGTGCAGACTGGTATAATTTTTACGCGAACACATGGCGTAAGGTCTCAGAAGACTACGAGTTTCACAGTACACGGTGGTGGAAGTTTAGGTTCATAGAAGGAAAAGAATAAATTCAGTAGCTGAGCTACTATAAGAGTCACAAGCAGGACTCTGCCTCTTGCAGTTATTCAATTAATGAAACTATTCTAATCTCGCGGTAAGAAATAACTTATTACCTCCAGAGCTCGGAGAGCTTTACAATTTCATACGTTTGTATCATTACCTATTCTTGGTCTGACATCAGTGTATACTGTGTAGGCCCCCCCCCCCCCCGTATATGGGCTGTTTTATGTGCCAGAGCAGTATTTATCTAAACGTCACGATCGCAAGATATTTTCAAGTTACCCTCCCCTTAAAACTCTCCCACTCATCATCCCACCAGAACTCAATATCTCCTAGCAAACCTCTATACAAAATTTATCTTTCCCTAGCAGCTAACTTGGCACGAATATGGGGAAAGTAAAAGCGAATGTATGGGGTGCGCAGGGAAGTGTTTCAGTGCAACTAAACAGGGCAGAACTATAATATTTGTAAGCCGTAAACTGTATGTTTAAGTTAGAAAAGAAGACCAAGTTGCAGTTCAGACGAATAACCGTAGGTTCACCAATGCGAAGGTCTGGGTTCCATCTCACGTCGGTCCGCTGGATAATACGTCACAGAACTAGAGTTTGCTCCGAATATTCCGACTTTCTCTTGTCACTTATCGCGCGACCACTGCACCATAACCACTCTTCATCCGGGTAAGACAACAATCCTTGTGGCGACCTCGATCCCAATAGACGCGGTCTCAGCCCACCCCAAGAGTTTAGAAAAAAATCCAAAACAATATTTCACACCTACAAGCAAAGGAGGTTTAATATAATTCGTAAATCTGAGTCACTGAGAATCTTATTGTCGCTCATTCTGTCATGAAAGTTTTTGCTAAATTTTATTACCGGTTTTCACTGCCATTGAACACCACCTCGAGAGAGATGACTCCAATCCACATCATCCATTCTTTTGAGATACCTTTTCATTTTCATTCACCTAGCTTGGCCATGGTGTCCCCCCCCCCACACTCTGGCGCTTCTGTATTTCATGTTTTGTAACCTACGTGGATGTACCTCTCGTATACCAAAACCTTCCACCATATTCTCTTTGACTTGTTAAACCAAATAATCTCTGATGAAGTGTATAAGGCAAGAAGCTCCTCACCATGTAAATTTTATCTGTTTTCTTTTCTTATTTAATTTTTTTTGGGCCCCATATACCCCGCCATTATTTCTCGAACATCCTCCATTTCCTTTATTTAAGCTTTTCCATATATGCGCAATAGAAGGAAAAATATGGTCATGTTTTATACAAATATCTTAAAAGAAAGCAAATACTTTTATTTTTGAGTTTGAGATATATTATGGTAAGCCAGAAATCGCTCTTGGGTGTAGACTCGCATAACGAAGGCCAAACAAGCGTAGGTTGTGTGGGCGTTGGTTGGCCTATTTCTGAGTCTTTTCTGGGAAAATACAACACCTGACGTGAAATAGGAGGGTACGGAACGGCTTTAAAATTTATTTATACTGACGGAGCACGCTGCGGCTTCCCTCCGCGTAGTCTAGCCTGCACTCTCGCAGTACCTACTTAGGCTAATGAATGGACACTGCAGAATGATCTACTTGTCCGGCTTGCGCTCCATTGCACGCATCAGGCAAATCCTCTTTTAATCCGGATTCTAACGTACGAGTATATCGGGATTTAAACACCATTTCTATCAGATGTTAAGTAGGCCTAAATGACGAGTTAAGGAATTATAAAGCAGCAGCTTAATTCATTGTCTTTACTGTAGTGCAGAACCAGTGATGGCACATCCGGATTGTTTTTAGGGGTATAAGTAAAATCACCCTCATTACTGCCATCAGTTCAGGGCATCGAAAACTTCTCACAAGTTTAGTTAACAGCTGCGTACGGTAAATTTCTAAAACATGTCACAAGAAGTAGCGAGTGAATAAAATTATGAACACGCCAAAAAAAAGGCTAGCTGTCATCTCTCTTGAGATTAACAACACACTTAGCTGGCACATTTATTATTATAATAACATTATTATTAATACATCATCCACATGAAGAGGCGATTAAGTAGTCTAAAAGATAAAAACTGCATGCAAATACAGGGTTATTCATAAGTCCGTGAAACTGTTTAAAAATTCGTAATAAATAAACTGCTCAACGGATCATGGTAGTTCTTACGCCGATAGAGAGAGAAATTCTTCAAGCTTTTTTTTTTCTCAACGTGTCCACCTTTGGTAATACGGCAGACATCTATGCAATAGTCCATCTCGTTCCACACGCGTGTCAGCATATCACGGTCGACCAGAGCCACAGGAATGGTGATACGGTTGCGAAAATCTGGAGATTAGTGGGGGGTGGATGCACAAAGACAGTGTCCTTCACAAACCCCCAGAAGAAAAAGTCGCACGGGGTTAAATCCGGGGACCGGAGTGGCCACAGCATTAACGCGTCATCTTCTTTTCCTGTGCGTCCTATCCACCTTTGTGACAAGTTTCGATTCAGATACCCTCGCACGTCTTTGTAGTGTGCCGGAGAGCCGTCTTGTTGAAAGATGTAATCATTACTGTCTTCATTCAACTGTGGCATCAGCCAGTTTTCTAACATGTTTCACGGACTTATGAATAACCCTGTATATTTCACGGTGGTAATAAAAAGTAAACTAAAACAAACAACACTGATTGATGGGATATTCTCGTGCCAGTGAAAGCGAGAGATCACTGCCTCAGCACTACCTGTCTGTCATGTTCCAGTGCTCCAGATGAATGGAGGAGGAGGAGTGTCAGAGACCTATCCTTCCAACATGTGATCCATTCCCAGTTTCACTGCCGCCTTCAGTGACACGAATCATTACTGTAGATCTTACACACGATGTTCTTGCATGTCAGGTCAAGTCATGCGATAACCGACAGCAGAAATAACGAGACGGATGCCGACTAGATGGGCAAGGAATCGGGATTGGATTCCCGACAATGGAAAGAATGTTAACATTCAGACCTTTTACAGGACCCCACCCAGTCTCCCAGTCCATGAATAAGGGGGAAGGTTTCCTTGATGGGAAAGCGGCTGGAGCGTGAATCTGACCAATCACCAACTGGTGTCGAAGTCGAGAATACATGGGACTATACCTCCTCTTCCTCAAACGCATCCAAGACACAATGCTTAATTAAGCACGGGGGAAATTAAAACATTTTACAAATTTCTGCATTTTTAAAAATATGTATTAGTTGGAAAATTTTTGAGAAAGAGAGAAGCGTCTTGTACAATGACGCTGACAGTTGCTAATATTATACACCCTCGGTGGTAGAGGAATACGAGTAAACAAAAGAATGTATAGCATCGGTGGAATGGTAGTGACAGTCGAAAACCAAAGTACTCGGAGGAAAGAGTTGCCCCATTGTAACCCTGTCCATCAAAATTTCCATGTGGCTTGGCGTGGGATCGAACCCGGTTTTCCACAGGTCAGCGAGTGAACGACTGAGGCATGACACAGCCTTGGAAAAGGTGACTGTTCTGGGCGGACTAACAAGGGCTTGCTACTGGAATAAATTTTATGATTCTCAGCATAAAGGAGGTTACTTTAAATTCTTTCGCCGTCTCTCATCTAGAATACATACAGAAAACCAAATATTTAATTGAAACTGAACAGGTAATGCACAATTTTTAATGTGTATTGGACCGTGCATCATCTTGATAACCGAAGAATAAAATCCAACTAGATGCCACTTATTACTTTATTATGCTTAAGTCAGGCTCAACATGTTTCGGGCACCATTATGCCCATCATCAGGAGCTCACGACGATAGCGTTGGTTACAACGTAGGCCGTCTGGTTCTGTAACGATGTATGAAGTGGCGTTAGTGTAAGTTTTGGTATTCGTGGTGTGTATTAGGTGCGAAATTTTTTGTAGTTTTTTTTGTCGAGTGAACATAGTTGGTAGAAATACACACCACAAATACCAAAACTTACACTAACGCCACTTCATACATCTTTACAGAACCAGATGGCCTATGTGGTAACCAACGCTAACGTCGTGAGCTCCTGATGATGGGCATAATGGTGTCCGAAACATGTTCAGCCTAACATAAGCATAATAAAGTAATAAGTGACATCTAGTTGGATTTTATTCTTCAATTAGGTAATGCACACATTGGTATCAGATGTTACAAACTGTACCTTCAAGTTTTTAAAGTATCATGTTATTATAACCAGCTATGAAATTGCGCGGCCCTGCGAGATCGAAGATTCAAAACGACAAACACCACACCGTCCTCAATACAATGCATCCTCCCACGCACTTAGGTCTCATGTTGTAACCAGCTGTGAAAGACTGATTTGTTATCCTCTAGCTTGTTAGGTTTTGAGACTTGTTATCAGCAGTTCTAACAGGCAATTCTTGAAGGTATTTCCCAGTAGTGTACTGAGGAAATCCAGTTTAGGGAGTACACTTACAACGAATCAACGTATTAAGAGAGTTATTTTTACAGATGAAGTAAAAAGGGATCATGAGCATGATTTCGTTTCGTCACTTCCTTTCACGGTACAAGGAATCGCCTGTTCCGATTTCGTTTGTCAGATTTCCGTATTTTCCAAGTTCTTCCTCACCGCGGCATTCTACTACTGTATATTCATCAGTCGTTCTTTCAAGCGGTTTATCCAGTTATGCCTCTGTTAATCTTCTTCATTTTACTCATTAACATCATTCTTAATACAATCTAATCTGGAACAATATATAAGAGCTTTTAAGTGTCTCAGCTCTACTCAAGGATTTCCTGCTTACCTCTCTTTCATTTAGTGTTGGCAAGATTCATTTCCATGCCCCAAAGTTGGTAGTGCTGCTACCTTACATAATGTCAGTTCATTTCTTTTTATTTCCTTCAGCCTTCTTATGAAACCACATATTTTTTCACAATTACTACGTTCATTAGGCACGGGGTGTCTTTGTCTAACGTATTTGTTAAGCCACTAGTCTGATAATTCAAACTCATTTTAAAAAGAGAAATTCAAAACAACTACAAAACGATTACATTCTTCTAGGTTCTTCCAACGTCGATATTACAATATTGAATTTCTTTCATATTCGACCTTATGCCTCACAAATTATTCTCATTTCTTTAGCTTCGAGTGTGCCACGTGTACAATGGAAAGCAGCCGGCTCGTAACAATGGCAACCCCTAACAGGCATGTAAGTCAATAATCATATGTTATGCACGGCCGCCCGCTATCCGTGTATAATGCATGGGAAACTCTGGCAAAATGACCTCTCTTCCACCCTTTAAGTTCACAGTTTCCTTTTATTTTTTCTGCCCTTACAGTTCGCCTTTTTTGGTGACAAAGCTCTTCAATCGATCGTTGCAAAGGTGAGGTTCCTTAATAATTCAAGCATAAAATAACCCTAAAGGTATTAAAGTTGTGAAAGTGTGTAGAGCTCGCTGTGGCCGCTTAGACGGAAGAGTTTATACAGGGCTCGCGCAGAGCAGCATTCGCTTAGAAATAAGTGGATCTGACTCATTAATTCTAATTACTCGCACATTTTGTGAGGAAACAATACAACCCAAAAATTACACGCGTATACTTAATTAGTACTTCATAATTTTTAGCCTCGCTTTCTCACTTTAAATAAAGGGAAATGGGTTTGTTTTGCCATCACGCTACTGGGTTTGTTTGTTTGTTTGTTTGTCCAACTGACGAATATTTACCAAAGGGCTTAGGAATATCACATCCCTAGAGACCGTTCTAGATTCATATTATTTAACACTACACTAATAGCAACAGGTACAGACCCAATATGATGGCGATGTAAAGCTTCTGGTAACAGCTACATTACAGGACCAGTAGCTACACGCCAAACACAATTATTCAGCCGCACCACTACACCAACTTGCCACCTTTTTACACCATTTCCTATGCAGACAGACAACGCCTTAAATGCTGTGTGTTTGTGTCTCTGCGTATGTTTAATTTCAACCTCGTGACTCTTCGATCGATGCACACTTCACTTTCCATGAACGTACCGACGTTTGCTCTGACGGCCTTGTTAAAATAATTTAAGAGTTTGGTTTAGAGTCGGTCACGACCTCCCTCAGGTCATCACACACTGACTTCTCACTGCGGATCCTCTGCTTCAGCGACAGGTGACTCCTTGCCATATTCCTAGCGGACGAAAATGACACCGAAGGATATTTGTCTGCTACCTCCTTCGGGTTTTTCGTGCTAATCATCATTCCGCAAATGCTGCACACTCATCTATCTCCGCCCCTTGAGACGTGCGCCAACCTTGACCAGGCAGCGCGTTATAACATCCTCCGTGATACGAGAGCTCTTTCCACCTCTCTGGCCCATAATGTGGGTGTACACAGAATAATGAAGCTCTTACTCATCCTGGCGTGAATATTAAGGTCGCAGGTACATGACCTTGGCGACATCGGTCGGTACTATCTTTCTCTATTTATTGGTGTTGTTAACGAAGCAGCTCATTTATTTTGAATACATCGAGGTATGTCTTAAAACTCACTGGCAATATGTCTCTCACAACAAGGACTCTAACGTGGAGAGATTGCATCGTGCTGATGAAGTGAAGAGCAGACTCAACCGAGCGTGCTTTGGTGTGCCGGGCGGGTTGCCATGCCCACGCTCAACATCAAAAGAAGAGCAGAGACGCAAAAGGTTAAATTGGGAGAGCAATCAGGTGAGAGGCACGACAATAAAGCACTAGAGGAATATTTCCACGGATGCAGGAAAAAAAGATAAAGAAGGAAGCACAATAGACTCTATATTACCATACATAGCAATAGTGTTTGCTGGAAATAAACACTCAAAAACTTGGCTGCGATTCCAGCTTATCCTGACACAGGAACATCGTATTATTCTCCACTCTTCCAGACAAATTCCAAGAGAACATTAAACAGGGCATTATAAGCATTACCTCTATCCTTATCTGGCAGCAGTTACCGATTTCCTTCCAGGGCATTCATGTGAAAAAGGATCAGCGCAACTGGATGCATTCCTTGGCTTTTCATTAGAAGACACATCATATGAAACGAATTATGGTTTCATCATCGCTGATTTAATTTTTTGGGAGATTATGGGGTGCCACAGCAACACATAAGAGACACATACACCAGAACACCCCTTATTAATGTTATGTTTATAGTAAACTGTTAGTTGTCATCTTAATTCAGTATTTAACCAACTTGATGCACAAAATTTGTTTCACAATAAGTTTTATTTCATGCCTCTACATGTTTCGAGCACATGTGCTCGAAACATGTAGAGGCATGAAATAAAACTTATTGTGAAA
>Ga0131853_10019797_pt1 | contig 12244 bp, 5 predicted proteins | sample TergutLab28metaG_FD_92764 | JGI IMG/M metagenome (GOLD analysis project Ga0131853, IMG submission 92764) | Labiotermes labralis P1 segment gut microbial communities from Petit-Saut dam, French Guiana - Lab288 P1 (version 2) (version 2) | ecosystem: Host-associated > Arthropoda: Insects >...
CCAATAACAGAAAGAGCACAACACACCAACACAAATAATAAAAGAGAATATACATACAACAAAAATGCACAAAACTAGACAAAACAAAAAATAAACAACAAAATATAAAGTGCTGTGTCAACAGGCCCAAACCAACGAACACAGACAGGTAAATATTATATCTTATTAAATTAATACAAAAGTGTTGCACATAAGTTAAGAAATGTCTGAAAAAAAGTGTCGACGTCTTCGCATACGAAAGTAGCTGTTGAAACGTATCTAGCAAAACACCAACTTCTATAAGTAGCGGAAAACACGGAAAAAGATCCTAAAATTACGAGTAAGAGCCCGGATACCAGTAATATCTATTATTATTATTATTATTATTATAAATGCTGCCTTTGTAAGTTTGTAAGAAACTATAATAACTCTAAATAGCTACACATGGCCTCGGGATCATGCTTCATGGTTTCTCGCCTAACAATTCGTGTCGAATTAATTCAACATACTTCAGGCATCAAATATTCAAAGCGTCTAAACTCTTCTAATGAGCACGAAATGACGTCACGTATTTCGTATTTCATTATTAAGGAATTTTAAAAATAGCCACTGGGTCCAAGCTACAAATTCTCAAATTAATATACCGCTTCATTACTCATCACAAAATGCGTACATTCACAACACGTGCAGTAGCTAATATTAATAATTAGTTCATGGTTCTTAAAATGCACGAACATGGCTGTCACACGTTACTTCTTTCCAACAACGCTCGCTCGTTTGCATTCTTCTGAGAAAATTACAAAGCAGTTCTTTAACATGAGCAGAATGACGATCAATCACGCGAAAATTAAAATGTGCCAGAAATACAAATGAGGGAGAATGATAATCAGTTGCCGTGTCATCACTTTGCATACCGTCATCGTCCGAGAAACTGCAAGGTCTTGAAAGCTAAATACGCTACTTGGTTAAGAAAAAATTTCTCTTTGATAACAAGAAAGAAGAAAAGGGCAGACCTAAACGAAGGGACAAAACGATAATGAAATTAGGCATTTGGAAGTAAATAACAGGAAGAAATATGGGCGCTTGAGCGAAACGGCGGGTGATTCAACAAAAGACAAATTAAAGATATCAATGCATAGTTCCGCACGAAGAAGACAGAAGCATATAAAATTCGAGGTATTCTTGCCACCATTCGGTCCAGAATATTTTGTGTTAATCTTTCCTACCTAAATGTAAAAATTACAAGCCACGAACTTCAATTTTGTCTGTAGTTTTATAGGGACGTAAATTTGCTGTCTCACATTCAGGAAATATCACAGGTTAAAGGTGTTCAAAAACAGGATGCTGAAAAAAAAATACCTCAGTCTACGACACGGTAAGCAATTGGAAGCTGAAGAAAACCACCTAACGACGAGCGTCGTAATTACTGATTCTCGCAAATATCACTAAGATGATCACATTACCTAACCAGAGAATGAAGATTGATACTGAAATAGATATTTTTAGATCGAATGCCAGCACCGTGGGTTATTTCAGTTATAAAATCTCTACAACGGACCTTCTGAGACCTCCTGCAGTTTAGTGCTTAAATAATTATCATTCCAGTTATTCAGAGAAGTAGTGTAGATATTTAGTATGTAGTTCATGAATGTAAAAACAAAAACCGCCATATCGATTATGTCAGTTACATATTACGTCTACGTTTTGAAAATTTTGTCCTGAAGCGGACGAGGTACCGTCAATGGTGACTGCAGAACTCAGAAACATATCCAATTTTCGACCGAATGACTCGTGATTAAAATTAAATATGTATGAAAGCAGCAATCAAAACTCATTTTACGTAAATAAAATATTACGCAAACTGTGACATCAGTTTAATATGAATAACGAAACATTTGGAAGTATGCGGTGTAACCGGGATTTTTATAATACTTTTAGAAAAAGGGGTTTATAATGTCATCACCATGTTCATACACCAAGTATTCATTATGGCACATTACGTTACATAACATAATGTACGCGTAACACAGGGGGTGCTGATAAGTCCTTAGCCAGACCAGGAAGGAAACAGCTAACGTTTCAGTCAGAATGGCGTGCATTTCCTTCAGCGTCTTTCCTTGCAGGAGAAAAATACTTGATGACAGTTCGCGTCTCGATGTTGTTGAAATCGCGCAAGTCCCTAACATGCTTCCGAGCTTATTTCCTACCTGGTCGGGCTAACGACTTATCAGCGCCCCGGTATTACATTATATTGCATTAAAATGACACCAATAGGATAAAGGTCTATTAGGATGCGACTATTGTTTCGGAAGGAACTGATCCCTGCGTTTTCGAGGGAGGAAAATAACACAATTCAAGATGTAACCTTAATATTCATAGGGATGAGAAACTCGTTCACCATCTTTGTCACTAGATGGTGTCACTGACGCAAGTCTATTATTATCGTTACACTGATATAAAATATAGAATTTCTGCAAGATTTTATTCCATTGACTCCTTTCTCGTGCATTGAATATTACATCATTCGAAGGCAGAAATTTTCTATTTGGCATTACACTTCCTGTCTTTATCTGAAGACGTTAAATACGTATGTGTAGTAAGGTAAATTTGTTTTCCAACAAAATAAAATCTATGACTGTCATAAATGAAGAAAAAATTACCCAAACATTTCGAGATATCAACTTCGCACTACCCCTTCCTTTCCACTCACCGTGCCCCCCGATCTGCACGGATACAGAACTGGACTGTAACCCAGAGACACTGTTCAGTCCAAATATCTTGTAACGGCGGTCTGTAGAGGCATTAATTCGGATGCCCTTAGCTCCTAGGATAGGGGAAATATATGTAAGCTGCCAATCCATGGAAGTTAATGGAAACATTGGTATTTTAAATGATGGAATTGGGTAATAGGAAAAGAAAAACCACTATCTATCTTCCCATTAGCTGGAGATGTTGCAGGAAAATTTTTGGAATAGCCCGTTAGAGTATCTCTTAACCCCGACATTTCATCATGGTATCTCTCGTGGAAGTGGCACGTTTTAAAAGTAATTTAATGTTCCCAATACAAGTATCTTTAACCATCAAGTCACAATGCTGTCTCGGAATACCGTAAAAATCAAATATAAAAATCCAAATGAAAAAATGTGCTGCTTGAAAAATTACGGCTTATTAGCCTAAAAACATAATGTCGTGTCCACATCTGTCGATCATGCAACAGAAATTACGCTGTCATTTCACAAATATGTACTGCCACTCTTGTGCCAATTCTTCTCCCATCTGTTACGTAAGGATTTATTTGGAATACTATTTTTCTCATTTTCCTCACAGCGTACATGCTACAGTCTGTGCACGCCGCTTAGATAGCTCAAATGCTACAAATACGCAACCATAGGTGAAATGCTATAATTCAAAGAGTAAAGTTAAGAACTGCAGCACCGAGCTTCGATTACTGACATTGGGCGTGATTTTTCTGTTCGTCAGCACACACACAGCAGCTACCAACTACCTACCTTCGGGTATCAGGAGCATGACATAGACCGGTGGTGGAATATACAACCCCCTCCACCGAGGCCTGAGATTAAGAACGTGTGGAGCTTTACCTCCACTCTTCAAGTCACCCTCATTGTTTGCCATTAGACATATGGGAAACTTTTCTTTAGCTTTAATTTTACAATTGCCATTGTCGGTCAGAAAATAAGTATATATTATCTCATAACTAAGGAAAATACATTGACTGTAATCATAGCATGGGAATCAACAGGCCATCCATTACCGTCTTCGCGGCGCTTAAGCAAAATTTTGGTGGCCACAGAAGAAGACTGCGAGCTGGAAAGAGTTGTGCCACAACAAATGATAATACAGGAAAAGGATTTTTCTATCAACAGGTAACAGAAGAGTTTGTTTTTGGCACGACAGCCCCCAGTGGGCCAGGGCCTCTTTATTCACGAGGTTCCTAGATCACACACAACGACGCACCATGGTTGGTAGGACTCCTCCGGACGAGTGACCGGGCCATCGCAAAGACCTCTGCATGACAACACACAACACTCACAGCACACAAACTTCCACGCCCCGATGGGATTCAAACTCACAATCTCATCAGGAGAGTGGCCGCAAACCAACGCTTTAGAACGCGCGGCCACTGGGACCGGTAATGGAAGAGTTAGTCCCCAGTAACATAAATGCCCCCACTTTGGCGGGGAATATAAGTGAAAGAAATGAGACAGCAGTAGAATAAAGCCTGAACTGTTCTAATTAGAGTTTAAAAAAGAACACAAAATATATGTGTTGACAATTAATGTTACAACAGACACTCCTACGTGTACACAAGAATATAAATAATTTAACAAAATTAATAAATCACTTCCTGGCTTTGCTGAAACACATAGGAAGCCGTAAGTGACTCAAAAGCATTCGCTAACATGTACATCTTGCATTCATTCCTCGACAATGTCGAAACTTGCACAAAACTCTACTTGCCACCAAGTATAGACCAAGTTATACGTACAGGCAGGAATAGAACGCCGTCAAGCAAGTAGGGTCGAAAGGAATTATGTTTTTGTTCACTACAACTGCATTAGATAGAGGGTGGCGGTTTTAAACACGATGCCAAAATGTTCTTAGTGCAGGGCATTAATCATGGCTCTGTACGTTGCCTTAAATGAAAATTAACGAGCTCTGAATTTAACGCTGTATTCATTCAGGAGGGATTCAATTCACACGTAACAGTCGCCACTTCCCTTGTTTAGCTTCTAAGACCCTCAAACTGACGTTTCCAACCAGAAGAACTTCATTGGTGCGAAGTCTGCAGATCGAGCTGCTCATTCAATGGGGTCCCTAATGACCAATCCGTTTAACCATGAAAGTTAGTTTTATTGAGTAAACTTTACGTAAACAACACAGAATGAGGAAAGGAACACTATTCATTCCGGCATATTTTGTGGTAAAGTAACTCCCACCCCCAAATGTTCCGTTGCCTCAAGGAAGCATAACAGAATAAGGAGGAAATGGTTGTCTGGTTGGTGTTCTACGCTCTAGTACAGAAGCTTTCAAATGACTGCACAGTACTCACACTCTTCATGTAACAAGAAGGATAGAAACGTTCTGGAAAAAATGGATGAGCATAAGACTTTAAATTCTGCCATCCGTAAAGAAGTTTAGCAAAAACTACATATTCCCCCCTCCCTCCCTCATGGCGAAATAGCCCCTAGTGGGCCAGGGCCTCCTCCTGCACGATCGCGGTCAGACACATCACACTCGCTAGGACTTCTCTGTACGACTGATCAGCACAGACTTCTACCTAACAACACACAATCACAAGAGACAGATATCCATGCCCCCGGCTGGATTCGAACCCGCATTCCCAGCAAGTGAGTTGCCGCAGACCCACGTCTTACACAGCGCGGCCACTGGGATTGGCCAACAAAAACTACGTATTATATATAAATCATAGTGATGTATTTTGCGCGAAATCTCCACTAGCATAATGTCTCATTACCTGACAGACGAAAAAGTATCCTCATCATCATCATGTTCCTGAAGGGTTAGGTGTGTTTCCTGTTCCTTGATCCTCAAGACGAAGTTAGTCCCTCCATCTCTTCCTCGGTCGTCCTATGTTCCTACGTCCTTTTGGTTTATATTGTAGTGCTTGTTTTGGTAGTATGTTTGTGTCCATCCTCTGTACGTGTTGTAGCCACTTTTTCTGGTACTGTTTTATTTCCTTTACTATGTTCTCTACTCCCGTTTTTTTGCCTAATACATTGATTCTTTTCTTTATCTAGTTTTGTTATTCCAAGTAAGTGTTTCAAAAATTTCATCTGTGCTGCTTCTAAACGTTGTTCCTCTCTTTTCTTCAGTACCCAAGCTTCACTTCCAAATTTTAATGCTGCTTTAGCTGTAATGTTGTAAATTCTTAACTTTGTTTCTTTGTTCATTTGTTTTCCAAAATGTCTCCGTATAGCTCCCTTTATTTTGTTGTATGTTTGCAATTTATCTTCTGAATCATTTCCGTATTCTGATATGCGATAACCCAAGTATTTAAAACCTGTTACTTGTTCAACAATATTGTCGTTTATCACAATTTTTACCCTCTGTATGTGGTTCCCCAAAAAAGTATCCTAATTATGTATATTTGTATTGTCCCTGTTTTGCCAGCTGATAAGGCAAAGACGTTTAACATAAGATTTGTGGGGGTATTTATAAAATCGTCACATCAATATAGTTGGTTATCGGATTGTTATCGTTATTTTGACAGAAGTCAAATACATAATTCCTGCAAACACCGTAAAATTTAAATGACCTTCTACGAACAAATAATTTTCAAGGTCGCGTGACGCTGTTGCTTCATGAGACCAAATGAGCACCGTGTTGGTGTCGGTATTATCCAGTGTCTGAAATGCATAAAAGTAATTTTCAACAAGCCATTTCCGATTTCGCATACCTCGTTTTCTATAATGCACAGTTACTGCAAACTCCATAAATGTTGTTGCAGAAAAATTCACTGTTTCTAAACTAATGACACCGAAAAAAGTTTAAAATAATTTGTCTTTTTACTTCTTCAGACACTCAATATGGCTAAAAAGGTTAGCTATAAGTAAAAGTTGCAGCGTAAAAGTAAAACAAAATGTTTAAAGTTATCGCCACAACACAACAACGGTGTATATATATTGGTATTTTGTTGTGGCGACATGTTTCAGTCTTATTAGACCATCTTCAGTCCAACAATCAGAGATACGAGGTACAGTCAGTGCATGTCGTGTACTGTGGGATACCATATTACTTACAGGGTGTACATAAGAAAGAGTTAAAACTATAAGAAATTTTATGTATTAAAGGTAAGAGTCACAAACTACAGCACAGCCAACACGCACGCATACGTTCTGCCTCTCAATGCCACAACAAATCAACTACCTTCATGTGGAAAAACTTCAATAGCCGCACCACACGTCCATTTATTGAACTCCATCTCAAAATAATAATACCTTCAAAAATCATCTGATATATCAACATACACATGAATATAAGTCTAATATACTATAATTTTCAATTTACATGCATATGTATACAACCAGATGCTAATACGCCAAATGTGCGACTAATAGATCCACACCCATAGTTCAGTACATCTATTTACACATATACGGACGGAACACTTAAATCTAAATTATGTGCGTGACATGCTACAACCTTGAACTTGTATGCTAATGTGACTACGAGATTTGACCACATTCAAATGTGAATCACACTGCCTTCCCAACTGGTTTAAATTATAAGGATGCCCATACGCTAATAATTTCTATAAAATATATTTGCATTCTGACCAATATAAATTTAATATCATTACACACTTTTTAACTACTTTTAATATACATAATTTCTTATAGTTTTAAACTATTTCTATGTACACCTTGTAAGTAATATGGGATCCATTAGTACATGATATGCACAGATTGTACCTCATATCTCTGAATGCTGGACTGAAGATGGCCTAATAAGAATGAAACATGTTGCCACATTAAGACGCTAATAACAATACACTGTTGCGTTTTGACGGTAACTTTAAACAATTTGTTTTACTTTTAGAATGTAAACAAAACGGGATGTCCTCGATTAAAATAAAAAAAAAGGTTGCAGTGTTTAGTGACGTCAGTGTAGACATACTTATGTCATTACATTTGTCCTAAGGGCGAGATCTTTAGCGCTGTACTGACTTTGTTTTCACTTGACAAGGAAAATACTTAAATACTACAACACGATTCAGTGCAGACTACCAAAATCGACTTGCATAGAACCCCGTAGCTTCGTTTTAGAAATAAAACATGCAGGATAACCGACGGACAAACAGAACTGTACACTAAATACTTTATTAACACACAGCACACAACTTATCACCATGCTGAAGAAAGGGTTCATCAGTGGCGTTACGTTAGTGCTGCTTTCCCATTTATTCTTACAATAAAACCAACTAGATGCACTAATTTCTCAAATTTATTTTTGGAACAAAATTCTACATATTTCGGACGGTTCCTCTGTCCATCATCAGGAGTTCTTCACTGTACGCACAGCAATGGTATATGTCATACAGATTAGCTGACAGCAGGATCAGGACGGAACTGCAGTTTCGTCCTGATCCTGCTCGCAAGCTGTCAGCAAACCTGTATGTGTACAGTGAAAAACTCCTGATGATGGACAGAGGAATCATCCGAAACATGTAGAGTTTTATTCCAAAAATAAATTTGAGAAATTAGTGCATTTAGCTGGTTTTATTATAAGAATTCATCATGATGCACGGTCGCCTGAACGTCAATTTCCCATTTATAAAACCAATATGTGCACATCTAACATACACTAAAATACAATTTCTTGTTTACTCCTACATGTTTCGGCGAAACTCCGCCATCTCCAGGCAGCCCATATACCAACATTTAAAACTCACTAGAGTATACTATATTACAATAATAACACATATTGTATCGTACTGGTATCTGCAGATCAATGAAAAAAAAATTGTAAGATAGCTTAAAATGTAGTTAAAATTCTGTGCTTGATATATCGTTGTAGGTTTCGTCGTTTAATACGAATATCTAAACTTATTCTTGATCCTTTATGAATCTTATCCCTATATAAAGTGTCCTAGTGCGTCGTGTAGGAGGTAACTGGTAACCTCTTCTGCTGTATAGCTATACACATACTTATTGGTACAACAGAACAAGTAACACTTTTCTACTGATTAGAGCCATGTATGTGTAGGTTAGGTGTGAATATGTTGTTTTTATAAATGATAAATTTACTCACAATTCACGGACTGAATAACATTATAAAATAGTTCGCGCTTATATTCCTGTCACTTGTTTTTCAAGACTGGAATCAACAAAAGCTGAGAACTTTTAACATATTTAGCACAATTTCAGTCTCCGGGGTAAGACATTTAACGAACTGCTGTTCCCACCCGTACAGTTTACAACACCTGTTTTTTCAGAATCTATAAGGATGAGGATTTAAAATGTGACGTCATATCACTTATACCAATTTCCACAAAACTTTGTAGATTCTGTCAACACTGCTTGGAAGATATGTACCTACAAATTGGCGCGCTTCGCAAAGTAATCTTGCCTTCAGAAAAAGAATGGCTGGTAGCTGTATTTCATATTAGCCTACGAAAGTAATAAAAAAGTTGTCACTGCGTTTACTTTACATCGCTGTCAGCTCCTGAGATTACATAGCTTCGATAAGAGATGAATGGATGAGTACGAAGCAGTGAGATTAACAGAGGAAGGCCTAGTACGCGGAGAAAGAAGAGTCCCGGTGACTATGCTCATCACAAATCTCACATGGACTGGCCTGGTATTGAAACCGGGCCTCCGCACTGAGAGTCAACGCAGCTCTTAGATTGTAAGAACCGATTTTTTCAAAGAAAGAGGAAGAAGAAGAAGAAGAAGAGCGGGAGGAACAGAAAAAATAAAAATAATAAATATGCACGTGTCACCCCACGTTCCGTATGCGAAGATCTTGAACGTATCCGGTTCAGAAATACAGGTTAGGTAATATTCATTATATGAAGACTTACATACAATAAAGCGTTACGTTTCTGAAATTACACTAAATACCTTTAGCCCTCAATGCCAAAGCATCTCGATTAGTAAATTCAGATTGTTCGCGAAGACTCTGAGTGCCTAACGATGTGGAATTTCATGTATACGAGGAAGTATAGCTATAGCCTTCCTTGCACCACCTATGATTCGTTCAAGACACAAGGAAACCCACATTCCTCGAGCGAAACGGATGACAAGAACACAAGCAGGCACCCAATTAAGTCTCTTTCCTAAGGGAAAAAGACGGGATGGGAAACCAAACTAAAAGAGGTGGGGTTTGAGTGAAGCTCTGCACATAGTATAATGTGCAAAAATTGTTTTTCTCATATGTTACAGATTCGGCTGTATTGGAGTCTGTTTCCGACGCGCAATTAGCGGCCATCAATGATGCCGAAACCTCACAGCTTGAGCTGCTCAAATGACTATATAATACAATGAACAGGCTGTATTACATCAAAAAATTGTAACGCGACAGATCTTGAAGTATGAGACAAAATTTTAATCCAAGAGCAGGACCGTAAAGTTTAAAGTGTTCTAGAATATGAGGTCGTGTTGTCGACATTTCGAAAAAGCTTGCTGCCTCCATCTTCAGAGTAGTAAAAGGTGGAAGTAACAATCTGAGCCGAAAGGTCAATAACAAATCACCAAGAAAACAGCGTTATAACCCAGACGGCCGTGATCTTCGCCAGAAACCCTGTGAAATCCTCAAAACTTATATAAATGTACTTTATCATATTTTCTTTCACACCTTCAGCACATGGAGAACAAAAGGCAAGGACGCCTTTTTTCAACATGTATGCCAACGCATGAGATCCCGAGTTATTAACATCTGGATAAGAAGAACACACCTGGCAGAATGACGATGATGAATTACTAAAATTCTTGCTTCATATCGAGCAGGTTTTGGACCCGAATTTCTTCGAACAGACCAGATAGCCTAGTAACATTAATAATAGAAATTTGAAATACGTCAAAGCCATCTTTTCCCACGTACTTTCCAGTTCACAATTCATCCTGACAATGGACACCAAAGGCTTAAATGCGAAGCATATATATACCAAAATTAACTCTTTACAGAAAAAAATCAACCTGAAATGTATTTAAACATACACGTCGTACCGCGCAGTAAACACGCTCCATCTTGGTTATAAAACACAAATCAGTTAACGTTGCATACGTCAATAATCGATGTGCCCTCTGAGAACTATACAAAAAAGAAAGGCAATCTGTGGCAATAATGTAGAAGATTTGGCTGACAAGCCATGCATGCACCGCTTCCTTCACTGGTTGATTACTGGCACAGTGGCGTCCTCTTAAAACGTCTTTGAACAGACCGAACATGTGAACACCCAAAGGAGCCAGATCAGGACTACAGGAAGGATGCTCCAATAACTCTAATTTCAAATTACGGGCAGACCCACAGGGTCTAGGCAGGCGATATGGTACGTAAGAAAGGCCAAGTTCGTACTTAAGACGGCGCGTTTTCTGTTCTTGCCCGCCCGTAGCACCATGTGTTTCCTATCTCGAATTGCCCCCACCCCTTACGCCCCTCTACAACACAAAAATTTTGTAAATGTATTCAGTTACACTTTGTACAGCCCTTCCTTTCATTCAACTATTTCGTGGACGTTGCACTGAAAATAGGGAACTGTTTCCTCAAACTGCTATTGCGCATATGAAGCAAGGGACAAGCTACCAGAGAACGGCTACATCCTTACAAAAGCGTCCTCTTCGTTTCGGCAAGCCGTAGACTATCTTCGAGTTGTTCAGTTTACGAATATAGACACATAATTGAAAGTTCTAAATTTATGACATTTGGCACATATACAATACAGAGTTATTTGAATGCATTTGCTAATCTTGTACATAGAGTTGTGCGTATACACGTTTTTAATAACTGTCTTCTAAAGCAGAAGCGCACAAGGTTTCCAAATTCTAGAAACAACCACAAAACTTCAGGTGCGAAAAGGATTATATGAAGCTTTATACTGAGGACCCACAAATCTTGAGCGCCAGCATACAAAATTTGGAAGCCACGGACAGCTGGCGCCCAGGACATGTGATATGACATATTTGTTAACTGCAATTGGGTTATCACCCGGTGGCAGTAATACAATACACATTTACACACAAACAATACATAGAACAACACAAATAACAACTAATTTGGAAGAGTGCGGGCCATGCCCCGTCTTTGCGAGTTTTACACTGGCATTTGCCTTACAACTGAAGAAAAAGCACGGAAAAACCTCAATCAGAGTAGGAAAAAATTTCAGCATACTGTACAAGACCAGTCCAAAGAGATACCGAACATTTGAAACAGCGCGCCAATGAGTCGGCGCAGGACGCTTGCGACGGTGGTGCTGTGTAGCTGGGACATTGAGCTTTATTTTGACACTAGCCACATCACGCCACTTTCAAAGAGTCATGAGTTACGCGGCCTTGAGTGAACGTGTGTTTAGTGCCCTCGATGATTTTTTGCAAGTTGAAGAGCGAAGGATCTTGAACAGCAACGTGTTTGCGTGAAATTCTGTTTCAAATTGGGAAAAACCTTTACGGAGACTTTTCAGATGTTGCAACAGACTTATGGGGCAATGTTACGAGTGGTATCAGCGTTTCAAATCGGGCAGAACGTCCATCGAAGATGATCCCAAATCTGGACGGCCTTCTTCGTC
>Ga0131853_10019799_pt1 | contig 12243 bp, 11 predicted proteins | sample TergutLab28metaG_FD_92764 | JGI IMG/M metagenome (GOLD analysis project Ga0131853, IMG submission 92764) | Labiotermes labralis P1 segment gut microbial communities from Petit-Saut dam, French Guiana - Lab288 P1 (version 2) (version 2) | ecosystem: Host-associated > Arthropoda: Insects >...
GAGCGTGCCGACAAGAGTACAGAACGTACAACAGAGTACAATCCCCCCCAATACCTACCCATAAACTTACATCCTACCAGTCATTGACCATGGACTTCCCACTAAATAAACTGATTGTAACGCATAACGATGATGAGATCTCAGCATCACCTCACAATATAGGCATATATATGATATTCTTTGGGCAAAATTGTAATAACCTGAAGATGGCTGCTACTGGCCAAAACATGTAGCTTTTTTTTTTTGCTATTAAATACCATCATAAATCCATACTACCGTAATTGTGTTTTCAAGACTGATATTTACCTCACCATTAGTCAGTCATAGGATACTAAAAACATCAAAACACGTGCACGCATCCCCAGAATGTGTGGGGAAAATTACACTAAGCAATATGGAACAGCGTGGTTTTTAAACTGCTATGTGTTGCATCTGTTTCAGTTCAATGAATTGGGTTTAAAGCTGAAGTGTCAATTTTATTCAACTCCTCCTTGGACATGGCCACATCAAGAATGGGCATAAGAAACACGTCATTCCCAATATCAAAAACCTAAATATAATAAACAAAAGTGGAAAGTGTTCTGAATCTACCTTCTAACAAAATCATTGCAGAACTTTAGCACTCCTGTGAGAAAAATTACCTACAGAATGCTTGAATAGTCAGAACAGTTGAGAATGTGTTACGGTACCCACAAAATTATAAAAATCCAGCATACATACATGAATAATAAATTCTAAAAAATTTAAAAAAACATTCAGTCCCAGAATTATTCTAATTTTTTCACAAAAAGTCTGAGTTTCACTACGTAAATAGAATTTACAGATCATTTGATAGAATAATGTCCAGGGGTATGTCAGTACTGGAGATTACACAAAATATATGTTAAGCCTGAGGCATGGACAGTGTGTCAGTAGTACCGAGCCGCTGTCAAGCTAGGACACAGCTAGCAGACACAACTCACTTTGGCAGGGCTCCTGCTGAAGCAATAGCTCAGGGGCTGCGTCGGAGAAGATGGCACCACCTTCGGCTCTAGAGATCGAATAAACACAGCGTGCTTGTCTGACACTCTGCGATAAGGTGACATAGGCTGGTTCTTGGGGATTGGTAATGGTGAGAGAGTAAGATTCTCAGACTACAAACAAAGAAACACAATATATGACAATTTATTAATGTGGTGACCAATTATATACAAACACATGAACACAGATATAAATAAGTTACTCATAAGGCCAAGAAAGCTGTGATGGCATATAGAAATAAATGGACCAGACCACAATTACAATATTTGTGTGAAGGTAACAAACAAGGACAAGACAGACATGTAACATGAATGTTGAAAATGAAATGAAATGTGTAAAATGTAAATCATGGAACTTGAAAACTAGGTCTTCGACAAACAATGTATGCATATATGGACTGGATGGTACTGGATCCGAGTACTATTCAACACTGAGCTGTTGTAAACACTGTGATGAACACTCAGGTTCCATAATACGCCCAAGACCATACCACAAATGCACACAGGAGGAGCAGAGGCACAGCTCCACTTATTCTTAACATTGGCACTAGATGGAGGTGAGTGGCCAGTTTCATGCCTGGGGAAGAAACTTGGTACCCACCGAGCAGGGGGTGGAATTTTGTAGAAAAGAAAACTGTCCTGTCCCCTGCCAGAAATCAAACCCCAGATGCTCTAGCCTGCAGACTAGTCACTATATCAACTATACAGCAAGTAATATCCAGACCAGCTGAACATCAAGCACATGGCAAGGAGCATGCAAATGAGAGTAATTATTGAACTGTAGACTGTGCAGTACTTCTTAGTCCACAAACCCTGACAACTGGAAGAAATTAACATTTCCAAATATTTGTTCAGATGACAATAAAGAGCAAAGTGCATCAGTTATATGCTGGAAATCAATGGTGTACAATCTGCATTAGTCTGGGATAATGAGAGTGTATCAATGAACATTTAAGACACAAGAAGTTGAAAATTTTGTTGTACGCAATATAAATACAACACAAATTTATCTGCAAAGTACACAAGACAGGTAATGTATGTATAACATAACATTCAAATGCATTCACATAACCAATGATGCAGTGGGAAAGCAGTACATATTATACACATTACGAATGTGTGTTAGTTACCCAGCACGCAAAATGCATGCGCTATATTATCGCCTGCAGCCTGCCCAGCTCTACAGTATTTTTCCACATCATCTCATAAATGGCACAATTTTTTAGTGGGGGTGGGGGGGTGCAAAACTATTCAACATGAAATGTATGTTTTGACCTTCTCTACGACTTTTGCCTGAAACATTTCTCATTCCATGAACTGAGCGAGATACAAACAAAACTTGAATTTTCGTTACAGATTTTCAAAAAGTATTCAAATATCAAATTTCATGAAAATCTGTCCAGTGGCAGCTTAATTGTTACATATGGGTGGAAGACATGATGAAGCTAATAGTGGCTGTATGCAATACTGTGAATGTGCTCAAAATGAGTAACTTTATATATTATTACCTGTCCTCCATTGCCAGAGAATTTCAGTGCAAATCCTTTGACTCTCAGAACATAGATTGTGTTGTAGAAATGAATAAGATCACCACGATCCTCAGATTCATAACTACTTCCTGTTCCTGCCAGATGGGTTGGTGTAGGTGGAGCAGAGGGTGGTTGCGTAATGGGCAGTGTACTTGATGAGCGGATCCCATCCTTGGGATCCTCGCCTGTAAATCAAAATGCACAATACATTAATAAAACAATATCAAAGCGAACACAACCCCAAAATATAATAAGCACGTTACATGAAACCTATGTACGGGAACAGGGAGTTTGGAACAAAAAAAATTATAAAGGAAAGGCAAAAGGTAAAGTTGTCCACTCTGCACACCATGAAGGCTTATACAGGGAACCAATGGCATGGCTCCATGCATTCTTAAACTTGGAACCTGTGGTCATCTTCTTTACCTGGCCACTTTACCACCACAAAAATAATCACCGGTACTCTGCTTGATTTCAGGCTTGTGTTACCAGGTAAATGAGCTGCACTCTTCTGGGATATTATACTGGGTAGAGTGGAAGTTCATTACTGACATTTCGGTACAGACCATCGGTCCCAACTATAAGGGTGAAGAATTCATTTTATATTTCTTTACGCTGAGTAATATCCTAGAAGAACCCTGATACCTAATGAACAGGAGGATGCAGGAATCCAAAGCCAGACTATATGGTTTTGGACAACAGAACAACTTTTCCTCCTTCCATGATTTGAAGCCCAGACTGTACAGTCTGTAGTTTGTTGCTACATATACTACAATATCTGAACTCTGGAAATGGGAAATGACAAAGTAATACAATAAAACTTTGCTAAATCAAAACCGATTCAAAATACCATACAAATCAAAGTACATTACATTTCCGGTCATTAAACAAAGAATTTGGTGTACTTTTTAATGCATGGTTCATTTGTACTTCAGAGCTACACAATAATCCCCTGATTATGAGAACTGAAAATTAAAAATACAGTAAACACCCCAACAGCACGGAATATGATGATGAACACTCCTGACTGCATGGCATAAACTTGAAGTGTTGGTGACCAAGCTCCAACGGGCAGAATCCAAGCAGCAACAGCCAAACAGCATATACTGAGAAAAAAAATGATCCAACTCCCCATCATCACACGCAATATCCATCTGCCATTTATGGGGGTTACTTGCTCCTGAGGTCAATGTTACTTCACCCAAAGATGGAAACAATTTCAACAACATGTGGTTTTGTGGAATGTGGCAATGGAAAAAGTCATAATAAATGTAAGTGATAAAACCAACAATAATCGCTTTTTAACAATGGGCACCTGTGAAAGAAAGGGCAACTGAACCTTATTTGGGACCATAATAAACTAAGATAAAAGGCTGATGACTCTGAGTTACCGTTTGCCGGTTTGTGTTTTTATGTAAACTGTACGAAACATAAGATGATGTGTTTCAAAAATAAATACATCATATTCTAACTACTCAATTACATTAACCTTTTGGCGCCGGAATTATTTTTTTAATTTTAGCACACCCTGTATATAAATTGTGAATAATACAGGAACCAAATACGTTAGAATTATGAAACAAACTGCATTTTGAAGAGAAAAAAACGGAGAGTACGGAGAGTATATACCATGTTTAAAATATTCTGTACCAATATTTGTTGAATAAATATATAAAATGCATCTTTAGAGGTTAGCGTTGCGGTACAACCACTATAGTTGACATTAGGCGTCAAAAGGTTAAAGAATCACAGCTGACAACTTTAACAACTCAACTTGAACCAACCACATAAAAGGTAAATGTGCATTGAAAAATTGGATACTCTGAAACTGCATGAACCAAACACTGATTCCTTTTGACCTGAGCACTTTCAGTTAACTGGATTTTACTCTACAAGACTAGAGAATAGCACATAAACATAAGAAATTTTATGAATAATTTCCTGGCACATTTCAAACACAACAAATCTCTCTCAAGACAGAAAGCAGGAGTAAAAAGCAGAACACAAAGTGTAAAGATTCGGTGTATAAAAGACTTAATACAAACTGCATAATCATACATTCATATACATCTAAATGTATTCATTCTTCACAAATTAGCTTTCGTTTGGACCAAATTTTCTCTACACAATTTCTTTCTAAAATGCAGAAGTTTGAAATTTAAATGCCCAGGCTAAGCTAGAAAAGTCCGGCTGGGATGAGATACGCTTGACATTTAAACCCATCCATGTATACAAGACCTTGTAAGGTGCTTGCAAACAATGTGATGTGCTACTCTCCTATGATCTGACAGTACTTGGATATAACAAACTGAACTCCTAATGTGTTCATTCCTATCTGCATTGCATTGCACTACAGTAGAGAACTGTATTCTACTTTGCAGACAAGTGTGAATTTCAGTATATAAAAAGGGACAGGAGCCCAACCCAACCCACCGCCGCTCTGAGGGACCCTACCACAACCTCGAGAAAACTAGAGGAAGTAATATAGAGCTGCACCTATGCTCAATAAACCGAAGACAAGCAGGAAGGCAGAAGAATAGACAGAAAAGAGGAACACCCCCCACCTCCACGCTGAAAAGTATGGGTTGGAAGAACAACCACAGCTATAACCACACCCACAGTTGCATCTAAATAAGTAATAAAACCAGGTCTCTACTCACACAATTGTAATGCATATGGGATCCCTAATGCAATAAGTTACATGTATAATACTGTAAAGGGTGTAATGTATTAATGGTTCTTAAGCAATCATCCTGACGATGACTCTTCTGAGTTGAAACATGTTGCAATAATACAGTAATTTTAATGTTGTTGTGTTGGTGGAAGACATATTGTAAGATTACAATAAATAAGTGAATTCTTAATAACACAACGGGATGACTTCTTTTAGATATAAAAATGGCTTCAAAGTAGCAAGAAGCAATTAGGTATCAGTGATATTTCAAATTTGTTAGATAGCAATGAAATGATAGCTAACTTTTTAGATTGTGATGAAATGAATTTTCAGACATGCGAAAGCACTGATATTGAGTTAGGTGAGCAAGAAAATGATGACCTGTTGCCGGACATTCGTGATGACAGTGGCGTGGGTGTTACTGTATACTTACGTACCAACAATTTTTTGTGGGATGACAGGGACAATTATCGGATGAGAAAATTTTGTGGAATTAGCAGGCCTCAATACAGTGCTAAGGGTCTGACTAACACTGCAGACACATTTGAACAACGTTTTGACAAAGACATGGTGCAGAAAATTGCGACTATGCCCAATCGTTAAACTCAGCAGTTCAAAAAATTCAAGGGCAATACTTTCTCCAAGCGGTTGAGGATAAATGAGTGGTACCCTGATAGCAGAAGAAACATACTTTGTTCTGGCACTTTTTGTGCTAAAGGGTACTGTACAGAAGCCCGGTGTGAGACAGTATTTGTCACGAAATCAACTTGCAGCCACACCAGTTTTTGGTTCGGTCATTGCATTGGACAGATTTGAAATCATCTGTAGATTCCTGCATTTTATTGACAACACTTCCAATAACACATCTGATGGACCATAAAATCTGTTCAAAATCTATCCCATAACTAGACATCCCAATTAAAAATTCTAGGTTTTGTATCTACTCAAACAAGACACATCAGCTAATGAGTCACAAATGTTGTAAAAGGGTAGGCTATCATTCACAAAATAACCACCATTGAAATCATCTCAGTTCAGAATAAAGACGTTCAAACCGTGCAAAATCACATTCTGGTTATCTGTGGTCCTTCATACACAAAATGCAGAATGAAATGTTGAATCACCTAAAATTGAGGGTAGACTTGGATGAGAGCTTGTTGGTGCAATATTCAATGCAGTGTAGAGTGTAAGGTCACCGAGATTATGATATTGTCAAAAGGCAAATGGAATCCCACTTTCCAAGAAGAATACCTCCCACAGAAAAGAAATGTAAACAAGACAGTGCGGTTCTGCAGCAAGCACAATAAAACAGAGACTGTATACTACTGTGAAGACTGTGACTGTGCCCTGTGCATCAACGGGTGTTTCGAGGCCGACCATAAAAGGATAAAGTACTGAGGTAAAGTATATTAACTAAAGTATACAGGAAACTACCATGCCTCATTCCATTCACATGGAACAAAAAGTGCATAAGTTATGTGAGATAAAACGTGTGTGCTTTTCTAAGGTTTTCAGCGCAATTTAAATATTCTTAAATACAGCTACTGTACTGAGCTACAGACAGGATTTAAATGCTCTCTGCATTCAGGGGATAATAATACTGCCTACAGCTTGTACTACAACATCAAATGGAAGAATGATTATGACTACAATAATCCCACCTCTGGCATCCGTGTCGCTGGGAACAGGACTTGATGTCGTAGATGTGCCATTACTGGAGGAGCCACAGCCCTGCCTGTGCTTGGAGCAAAGGACACTGCGATAAATATGCGACTGAGCTTGTGGTTGCAGACGATAACACCGCATTATTTCTGTGAAGGTCTTTTCGCTCTGGGCCACCTGCTCAAAATAAATAAATAAAATTTAAAAAAATATTTGACACAAAAAGCTGTTGTACTATGCTAAAGCAACATTTACTACTGACAAAATGGTATATCCCTACATCCCACGGCAACCGCTTGTCAAAAAAAAATAGAAAAAGAGGAAAACAAGACAAAGAAGCTGCAATAAAGGAAAATAGCTGGGTACAGAAGAGAAGCCAATATGAACAGAAGGATGGAGAATGTAAGAACAGACACACAAAACATGGACAATGATACCAAAGGAAAAAATCAGTAGTCTCCGTCAGGTGGCGAAATAATTTTACAAAAACACTGCAAATATAATCCACAGAATGTCCCATGTTTCACTGCTGCCAACATAACCTCTTCTGTGGGTTCCCTTCTGTAAGCTACTAAAATTCCAGCAACACATTACCATACACATATTCCAAGTAAACAGAAATAATTTTATTTGAAAGCCAGTTATGATATCACAGCACTACATTCACTGTGTTTCTGTATGTAAAGCACATATTTACCTCAGTATAAGATAACATCCCTTCACAATATTCAATTTTCAGAAAAATACCTATACAGGGTATTTTTAACTTTTCGCAAATTATAAGGCAACCCCCTCCCCCCCCCCCATATTCAGGCAATGCATTTGGTAAAGAATGCCAACATTTCACTCAGTTAAACATATTCCCACATGCAGTTTACTTACATTAGGTAATGTTTCCTTTCGCTGCACTCTTTAGTGTCTAATTTCCATGTCACTGAACACTAGAGATTTCTATTAACCTGAACTTTAAGACACAACACACCAGATATGGCTCGACACATTCTTAATCTCACCATTACTAGATGATGAGTGATCAGCTCACTCTGTGGTTATCTTACTCCAGTAACCCACTGGATAGGATGGTGGAAGTGTACAGGAGTCATGCTGGACTGTAGCAAACATTAACTGTGATGGACGCTAAAATACTGCAAACAATAACCTCTTCCACTGGAATTAATCTATGCTGCAACTCATTTAGCACTAAGAGCTTCCTTATTTACATCTAGGAGTGGTCTTCTTAAACAAAATGATTTTGGGCCTGCGACTGAATAGCTTTACTGGTTACCAACAGATGGCAGTTATCAGAAAGATAAAAATGGCATTGAGCACAGACACCAAGTCACATGAGCTAGTCAACAGTAGCTGAAATATCAGGAGTCCTGTGACAGGCAAGTGGGCAGGAAGTAGGTGCATGGACAGGCTAAAGAAAACAACAAATGATATGCCAGAATAACTGACACCAGGCTACCATACGAATCAGGCATCTACTTAAGACAAGCTGATAAGCATGTCTGTCTGGTCTACATATATCTGCAGCATTTATGCAAGAAATACTAATATTAACCTTGCAGATAATATAAACTGAGCACATTAAAATCTGGTCAAGGTGGCGATCCTGCATCAGATCTGTGTGGTGGATAATGGTGTGCTCAAAACATGTCCAGATCTTCCGTTTCAGCTCCATGTCTTTCAGATTGAGATGAAGACACAACTCTTGCATGCGGACTGAGGCTAGGTGGTAAAACTGGAAAGAAAGAACACAGACTTCTGAGTGAAATCACAAATCCCACTTTCCTACTGCATGGACTTCCTGTCTTGGGCAGCTACTAGTAATATTACTTACGATTTATTATACAGGGTCTGCCGGCGAATTGGGCGATTTTTTAGTCACACTGCAAAAATTGCAATGAACATTTTGCGCCCAATTTTTCCTGGGCATCTCATTTCCAGATATGGAGACATCGAATGGCCACCAAGATCACCCGACTTATCGGTGTGTGATTTTTACCTGTGGGGCCACCTTAAGAGTGTGGTGTATTCTGCACCATCACCTCGCACAACTCAAGAACTGAAGCTGCGGATACAGGAAGAGATTTCAAGAATCCCAGTCAACTTGTTATGTAGGGTAATTAGTGTTCACGACCGGCTTGCTGAGTGTGAGCAGCGTGATGGAGGGCATCTTGATGATGTAATATTTCGAGTGGAATGATGTGTTGTGTTTTTTTTATGTTCTGTGTTATGTTTCAAGACCACTGATTCATTTATTTCTACAAATGCTAAAGTATGTACTTCCTTATAAATGTAACTGTATCATGACATACAATACTTATAATTTTTTTTAACACTTAAAAATCGCCCGATTTGCTGGCGGACCCTGTACTTTTGAAAAAACCTTACTAATTAACCTTTAGATGCCTAACGTCAACCATAGTTGACGTACCGCACCGCTAACCTCCGAAGTTGCATTTTATATATTTATTCAACAAATATAGGTACAGAATATTTTAAACATGGTGTATACTCTCCGTTTTTTCTCTCTTCAAAATGCAGTTTGTTTCATAATTCTAACTTGTTTGGTTCCTGTATTATTCACATTTTATATACAGGGTGTGCTAAAATTTAAAAAATAATTCCGGCGCCAAAAGGTTAAGTGATCAATTCAGTGTATGTTAACACCTAAAAGTTCTGTATCCTGAACATGTCTGTAATTGCTGACTTATAATCAGAACTTCCTACAACACTTGTACGTGTTCTGGCATTGCTGTCCATCGAACTTCACAAGATGAGTATCAATAGTTCACCAGTTATAACCATAAAACAGAAAACTACAAAGATCTGCACATGACTACTTCCTTATTAAACACAAATGTCAAAACAAAGAATGCACATTTTTATAAGCTCTATTCCAAACCATACATCATTTCAAGACACTGCATTGGCACCAGCGTTGCTCCAACCTCACAAGCTAAAATGCCCGATGTCATTTCTGACTGCAGGAAATCAGAACTCTCGCTCTTTGCAATACTGCACAAACTGCATAAAGTGAAAAGCCTATTCGGAAGGTAATATCTGTCAGAACGTTCCACAGTCACATGGTGTTTGAGAAAATTTGATTCATGGTGTTCAAACATTCAACTCCTTTAGACACAGTGCAAATTACCTCATACAGTATCTATTTGTCATTAGGCATATAGGTTCTATTGTCGGAAACAAACAGGTTCCAAACACTTTGTTTCACAAAACCCTAGTCAGTGGGCAGTATGTAAAACAATCATCTGTTCATTAATACCATTACTAATACTACCACCACTACTGCTGCTACTACTACTATTACTACTACTACCACCACTACTGCTGCTACTACTACTATTACCACCACCACCACTACTGCTGCTACTACTACCACTACTACCAATAACACCACCCACCACAACTACTACTACTACCACCACCCACCACAACTACTACTATTACTACTACTACCACCACTACCACTACTAATAATATTTATAATGATAATAATGATAACAATAATCAGAAATATCTACATCTCACTGGAACTACCTTACTGTCAGTCTGCCATTACCTTCCTGAAGAACAGCCCCAAGGAGCCGGTTCGTTTTGGCTTCTTGTCTTTGCTTGCTACAGCCTGCAGCTGCAATGGATGTTGCTGCTGTTTAGGTGACAGCTGCACTTGCTGTTTGTTTGGTGAAGTCTGCTGTGAGGTGGAAGGCTGTGGCTGTTTAAGTGCTCCTGTGGGCTGGGCCTGAATAATAACACTTCCAGTGCCTGGCACATAGGAGATGGGAATGTAGCGCTGACCATTTTCACCTTCAATTGCTGTAAAAAAATTGGACACAACATACATTATTGCAAGAACCAACAATGCTAGGCTTCCTTAAGTACCACTAAATGTTTCATACCAAATGGTTCACACCTAATTAATATTAATTATAATAATTCCTAAACGATACGAGCACATTAGTACTAAACTACAATACAGTTGCTTGGCACTTTACTGTGAAGGAAGAATACGGTGTAGGGCATTTTTCATTATTTTGCACTGTGACCAACAAATGCACAATTATCTCACAAAATATCAAACTCCCACGCGTTTCGACACCATCGTGTCATCTTCAGGGGCTTTGTAATCAATACTGTAGTGCCCTGTAGAGAAAATTTTATTTTATTCTATTCCATTTCATTTTATATATTTCATATACGCTGCTAGCACTGTAAGGAACAGCTGGGTACATCCCTCAGCCGAACAAACAGGAAGGCCAGATCACCTGTCATTCACATAGCAACAACAAACCAGTTGAAACTGCAGAAAACTGCTGCTAGGTGAAAACAGCAAACGCTGACTTAAGCTGAGAAGTGTGGTGTTGCTTGGTAAAGTGGAGGTACGGACCCTATTCTGGACTTTCAGTAGCGGCAAGCGTTTGGGGAGGGGAGAAAAAGTAAATTTACAAGATGTGGGCCCTACTACTTGGTTTCAATATTCAACACTTATATTAATATAATCGCCAACATATAGCGTATTATTTCTTTAATATAAGCAATTTCATTATTTTATACTAAAATAAATGAAATTATATATAAGATGAAAACTTACCAATAAATAGATTTATTGGTAATTATTCATCTTCTATGTATAAAATTTTATTTTTAGGTAAGAATTATGTATATAAAGCCTGTAATCCAACAATCGTTAACTTACATATAAATTAAATAAAAGATAAGTTTAGGATTGTTGGATTACAGGCCCAAATTATTTGTACCCTATTTGCCAGGTAAGCCTGATTAAGTTGTTTGGTGCTAAATTTAAGTGTGTGAAATTAGTATTATATTTGGGTTCATTTGGTAGCCCTTATAAGTTTGTATTCCAAACTGATTGGTTGGGTAATAGAAGGAAATAAATATGTGGCAGTGGGAGGTGATCGAGCTTTCCTTGTGCTAGTTCTTTGGTAGAAGTTATGAACCACTGACTGGTGCACTAATCTTTTCCACTGTACTACATAAGTGTCCAGGTTAATGTACTTTGATGTAGTGTTGTAGAATATATTTTATACATGTCAAGAAGGTGTCGTCCAAAGTGGTGGCAGTGATACCCTTTTTAGGTAATGGTGACAGTGGTAGGATGGCCACCACAACCCATTAAAATACTTTGCCAAGTTACACAAATATTTCAAATACAGCTGTTTGTAATAGAATTTATAATTAAGATGTCTCACACAGGCTTCATGCCGAGGGGAACCTGGTATGTGGGGGGGGGGGGGGCCCCCAAACCTGGGGCCTAGGTTGGAACAATAGGGGGGGGCTGAAACTGTGGGGTCATTCTCCCCGAGGGTTACAATGA
>Ga0131853_10019802_pt1 | contig 12242 bp, 13 predicted proteins | sample TergutLab28metaG_FD_92764 | JGI IMG/M metagenome (GOLD analysis project Ga0131853, IMG submission 92764) | Labiotermes labralis P1 segment gut microbial communities from Petit-Saut dam, French Guiana - Lab288 P1 (version 2) (version 2) | ecosystem: Host-associated > Arthropoda: Insects >...
AAGTGTCTGATTTAATGTCTGTACGGTACATACAGGTGCCTCTTCGGCGGTGGTGAATCGTAAATCAGAATATCCTTTGCTACAGGTTTGCCTCAGTTTTGGTATGTATGTTCCATATCATTTGTGTCTCTGATTGTCCACCCACGCGTGATCTGCATGGCGAGGGATGATGATGATGAACAGGGCCAGCCCCAGATAAGTGGATGTCCCTAAAAACCAATATGTTTGAAATTTTTTTTTCGACCTAGGACAATACTGGAGAAAATATTTGAAGTCGAGTGTCCAGATGGCGGAAATTTTCGGGGAAATTCTTTCGCATGTGCAAAAAAATGAGCTTACTAGTGCCACATTTCCGATTATTCCGGTGACGTCTTAGCACCCCTAATAGGTGGGCGCCCCGCGCAGCTGTCCGGCTGGCCCGCACCTTCATCCAGCTTTGAGGATAAATTCTGTTTCTCATAAAGATAAGTAGAGTAAAGTCAAACACAACTTGTCGATAATTTTATTGCTAAGGAGCTTCATTCGTGTAGCGTATCTTAGGAATTAAGTTGCATTTGACTTTGCTCTACTTATCTTTATGATTGCAACGCAAAAGAGATGGCTTAATTAAAAGTCTGTGACTGTTAATTGGAAAGAACATCGCCGGTGCGTTGGTACTCCATGTGAATGCCCTATCTGGCACAGAACAGAAAGTCCTGCGGAAAATCATGAAATGACTTGGAATAAATGGTGCCGCAGAGGAGAAGATAATCGAGTGCTTTCTTAACCTCGTCATCGGTAGACATGCTCCAACCGCCTTAACCCTAGGGAAACGGCCTCCAAGTACTCACCGAATGGTGGAGGCTTGTGAAGGAGGCGGGAACATGTGGTCTAGACACTTCGAAGACGAGGAAATCTTTTTGCCCCATTCGAGACTGGAAGCGCGGTTACTGATTTGTGCGGCCTGTGGCCAGCGCGCGAGCTATGGCTTATTTTATGTGCTCATAAAACAGCTAAAGTAAGCCAACAATAGACGTTCGCTCTTCAGAGATGTTACGCAGCGTGGATTGGTAGTTACCGACGTTTCAGCAATCCGAGATTCTGTGACTGCTTGATTTTGAAGACGGGACGGATAGGTTGTCCCGAAAGGTCGGTACGTACCAATCTACGCTTCTCGGACTGCTGGACCCTTGAAGATGGGGCGGATAGGTTGTCCCGAAAGTCGGTACATACCAATCTACGCTTCTCGGACTGGTGAATCCTTGAAAATGGGACGGATAGATTGTCCCGAAAGATCAGTACATACCAATCTACTCTTCTCGGACTGCTGGACCCTTGCAGATGGGACGGATAGGTTGTCCTGAAAGGTCGGCACATACCAATCTACGCTTATGGGACTAATAGGTGGGGTATGGTCGACTCCCCTAACGTGTAAAATAAGGTGAGCAGTAATGTGTGCAAGAGTGGCACATATGCGGAATATGTAATTGAGTGCAAGTGTGTCATAAGTGTAGGTTGCGAGCCGAGAGGGATATGCGCTCCGTATAGGTATCGTATGTCAAGGCACTACATATTCTTTAACATCGCTGTAACCCTGAAGAAGTACCCGAGAAAAGAATTCGAAGCAGGAATTTTTTTGTGTGTTGATTCAGTCGCAACTCGATGTCTAAGTTCGTGGCGTAGGGGATGGCAATGGAGGTTAACTCCGTAGGTTCCGGCCGTGATGATGACGACAGCCCTCCCCCCCCCAAGACGTATGCAGTCGCCGAAATATTTGAGTATGGGATCCGCTAGATGGCAGAGGGAGCGGTACCTTTGAATGAAGTAATATGGCGGGTATGGGCTAAATGTAAATTCGGCCATTTTACAAAATGGCGGGGCAGCGCGCTAGGGTTAAAGCCGCCGGACAGATTGGTTATGTTTAAAATTTGGCCCGTTAGATGGCGTGGGGTGGGTGGGGCTCCAGAGGGGCTAATGTGGTTGGCGGGATGGCGCTAAGTTTGCATGAAACCTGTCCGCCATTGTTACAATATGGCGGGCAGCGCGCCAGCTTTGAATGGAAATGTATATGAATGTCCGAAAGGAAAAATAAAATTCGCCAGTTACAAAATAAGCCTAAGTCCGCCATTTTACAATATGGCTGGCAGCGCGCTAACTTCGAAATGTATACGACTTTTCGAAAAAAATTCCGCCATGTAAGAAATGGCTGCTCGAGAGCGGTAACTTTTAAATTACGCCTAAGTTTAAAGTCCGCAATTTTACAATATGGCGGGTAGTGCGCTAACTTTGAATAGAACTGTCCTAGGGCCGAAATCGTGTCGAGGGAAATGATCGATGAGGAGGAGGAATTCCGCCGTAAGAATTGGGAAGCCGTGCAGGGGGGAAGAATATTTTGGGACCGAATATGGTAGCCATACCGAAGTATGGCGCCATATGCTAGTCGTAAATGATAGAAAACACTTGTACATAGCTTCAGTAACGGTGACCCGCCCTGAACGTAGACATTAGGAGCAAGAGATGCGTAAACGTAGGGTTATTTGCCGTTTCTGCGAATCGCCTGACGTCAGATCCCCGGTTCCCTGGGGAGGGGGTCGTGGCTTACGAGTCCCACGCCGTAGCAGGATGTTTAGTCATCCTATGTTCCTAGAAGAAAAAAAACGCTGCGGAAATGATTGGAAGATTACACATCGGTTGTCCTTTAATGTGCAAATTTATACATACATAGAAAGAACAAATAGTCTATCGCAGAAATCGCTCCGAATTTGGAGTCCGAACTTCGGAGGAGCGACAACGACATGGTCGTCGTTTAAAGGTACGATGTCTGGTATCCTCTTCATTCCCCCGTTTTCGTTTGTCTGGGAGGACGATCCCGAGGCCGTCGAATCTCCGTCGTATGTCATTTGCCAGTATTTTAATACGTCCACCACGTTAAGCACTGCTATCATAGGGTAGGACGTCCCCAATAATGTAATTGAACGTAATTGATTACACAACGTATTATAACGCTGTTTGGATGTTTCAACGTGTCTGCTCGGTTTGTCCATGTCCGCCGCAAGCAAGATGTGCCTAATGTCCTTCAATATGTTTCTCTCATATAGGCGCATGGCTAGCATTTTGCGTGCTGTTGCGGCATCGTTCATAGCCATTTTCAATAATTGTAACCATGTCGAATAATGGACTAACGGGTCCCATCTAGTCAACAACCGCAGGATCTGTTTCGAAGTCATTTCCATTTTATACTCGTCCTCTACGTCCGGCTCTGGAGAAGGGGGGAATTCGTGTTCCTCGTTGCTGTTGAGGAGGAGTGGTAAGGGCTGTGGTAACCAGGTACAGTCGTGCCGATTGTGCCGTAGGACGTCAAGAGGATGTTTTGGGGATGCTCTAAACGGGTCAACTTCGTCGCTACTCAAACTGCTGCCCTTCCCCTGCATTTGTACGGGTGGGGCAGGAATGACAGATCTCAGAAAGGACAGATATCTTAAAAAAAAGAGTGTTGACATTAGCACTCTATTGCCAACAGGTACGATTTGGAGGTCTCGCAAGTGCCCGTATATACGAGATGTAGGGAGACTGCCTTGTCCATATAATCATCAGCATCATCATCATCTCAAATGACAGCACAGTAGAGTTCGGGTAGAAAATCTGAACTATATACTGCAGTATTGTCGGTCCATAGTTTGAGGTGATCCTCTTAGCACTGCATTTAGTGTATGTGCTCAGCGCAGAAATAAGTTTGTGTAAGAAGAAGAAGTGTTGAAATACCTTAACGATCTCTTCTTCCACTTTGCGTGCGTGCGTTACCAGTTAGGTAAACGTCGTCTGAAACAAAGAACAAGACGCCAGCATCTTCCAATAAATTTGCGAGCATGACCAGTTAGGTAAACGTCTGAAACAAACAAAGAACATGACGTCAGCATCTAGCAATAAAAAGAAGGGCTCGCTTACGCGACAGCAATAGTGGTGCTGCATATTTGGAACTGTAAGTATTATCTCGACTACAGTTTCATTAAGGTATAGTATTATTATTTAGTATGTTAAGCCTAAAACTAATGTTTATTAACAATTCTATTAAGAACTCATGGCTCGCAGATTCGAGATAGCGGACAGAATTACGAAACAGTACAGGCGGTACAATGCAGTAGGAAGACAGTTTACCGTGCGTTTATTACCGCCATCGGATAACAGTGATTCAGTAACACATTTCCTAGCCAGTGTCAACGATCTCTTTGAGCACGCGTTACGCGACGTAGACGATAGTGATATGGTGCGGATGACCATTCAGAATCAGATAAACGAGAATGACAAATCGATCGGAATCAGTTTCAAACGGAAAGATCAACTATCCGGAGACGTGGTATGAAGCGTCTTTGAGAGAGTGTCGCAGTCGAATCCTAGATTCAATGCCCTGGACACATTAGTCGTTACCGTGCATTCGGCCAAGATGCCTGTCGGTTTTGGTAAACGTGCAATTAAGAGCAGGGGCAGACCGCCCTCCGTAATGGCGCACCTGAAGAGAAGTATCGTGGAGGTGAAGGCAGAGGAAAATTGTATAGCACATGCCTTGTTAATAGCGATTGCGAGCGTAGATAATGATCCGAAATATAATTCGTATCGTAGAGGTTATAGGGTACGTCCCGTAGCCCAAAATCTATTGTAAGACGATCGGTATTGATCTGTCCAACGAGGCGGGGATCCCTGAACTAATCAGATTCCAGGAACATTTTCGTTAGTATAAGATAGTTGTGCATCAAGGATTGAGCTGTGCCTGCAAATAGCGTAAGAAATATCTAAAAATATGGCGACGACGGGCTCGAGCCAATTTTACGTCACTGTGTTCATCAACGCCTCGCGGAACATCTATGAACAGAATACACACGCCGATTTCACGGTGAAATTGGCGCAACCCGTCAACCTGGGTTCGACCTCCAATTGGGAAGTGGGGCTGTGTGAAATCACTTGTTCCTTGCCGCATAGGGGGAAGAAATCACCGCACTAACATACTGTAAACTGATTTCGCCTCAATTTCTGGGCGACAGTATCGTCCGCAGCATGCGGAAGTTCGTCTTCTCTTCTTTGGTATCATGTCAGCACGAGTTTCGAGATTTCAGGACATTCGAATCGAGTTCCTGACGACGGAGGGGCTGCTCATCCCCTTTGAGGACAGCACGACGCCCACGAAGGTGGTGGTTCATTTTCGCAAGAATTAAAAATGGTAGTGTATAAAATGTGGCCTCGGCATCTCTACTAGGACATTTATACAGATGCATCCATTAGAAGTGTACTACCTAAATCAGGCGGGTCGAGGTTTTACCTTCCCCGGGATCGGTACCGTTTATTCCGCCCCGCTCTACCTTCAGCGAGGACACAGGATCGACAATTTGTTCGGCAGTATCTCCCGTTGGGTGCGGCCTCTCCTGTTGAGCGGATCGAAGGCAGTGGGCCACGAGACGTTGCGTACAGGTGGCAAGATACCGACCGATATCGCGACACGCAAGTCAATCGACGACTTGAGCGCTGGGGATATAGTGTCTAAACACGTGACTTAATCCGTCTAAAATTTTATCAGCAATTTGCGAGGCCGTGGGCGCAAACGCGGCCAAGGAGAGGCGGCGGCGGCGGGAGGTAAGAGGACAAAGTCTCGAAACATAAAAAACCAAGCGGTCCCCGAGATAAATAATAAATAGGGACATCTTTTCCTAGTTTACTTCAGTCACTCTTCAGCAGCCCATTGTCATCATGTCTGCAGTGGAGATAGCGTCCGTTAGTAGCGAGTTCGACCTCTTTGCGCACAGGCCTATACAGACGTCTGCTAGGGACGATAGAGACCACGTACAAACCCTTCGCCCACGTCGATCAAAAGGAAATGGAATTTTTTATACCTGCCGATAACGATACTTACATTGATCTGGATATCAAACTCTACGTCCGGGGTAAATTGATCTCGGCTTCCGGAAAGGATGTGGACTTCACGGACCTCACGGCCGTGACCAATAATTTCAACCACTCTCTGTTGAATCAATGAAACGTCACTCTCAATGGCGTCACCATCACGCAGGCGAGTCAGCAATATTTTTATACCTCTTACCTCGAGATTCTTTTGACCTACGTCACGGATGCGGTAGCCTGGCATCTCTCCAACGCGTACTGGTATCCCGTCACGGGCGACATGGAGCCGTGTGCACCAACGGCCGAGTGTGTGACCGCCAACACGAACTGGGGATTCATTACCCGTTGGAACAAAACGAGCGCGAGTAAGGAAGTCCAGCTCTTTGCTCGGTTACATAGTGACATATTTAACGTGCCCCTGTACTTACTGCCGGGTGTCAGTTTGCAGATCAGATTGTCGAAGGCTCGATCGTGCTTATATTTGATGAAAAGAGTGTCGATTCAAAGACCGTTTTAAAGTTTTTGGACGCCCAACTACTGGTCAGACGCGCAAGGCCAAACCCCGCCACATCGCTGGCTCACAATTCGACACTGAACAAGGGGAGTCTCGCGTGGTATAAGCTAACGAGAGTCGAAACAAGACGTTCACTTACTCCGCTGGATCATAATTTATATCCATCGACAACGCTGTCCTAGGTCCCATCCCGAAACATGTTTTTTTCACCATGGTTCAGAGCACCGATTTTATCGGTTCGGTGGACAGCAACCCGTACAGACTTCAACATTATGATTACAGCGATTTTTCGCTGCTTGTGAACGGGAATCAGTTCCCTAACGTGGGCCTATCTTTGGGCATGGATCACGAATAGACTACCGTCATGGGCTACAGGACGCTTTAAGAAGCGTCCAGCATACATCACTCGAACTCGGGACTGCAGATAATACACGATATGTAAATAAACGGCTATTTCATATTACTCTTTACTCTTACAACTAACCGGGGCGCGTCGGAGGGTCATACGTCCCACCCCGAGAACGCAATATCAGAATCGAGTTGTAATTCAATAAGCCATTGCCCATGGCGATCACGTGTCTGCTGTACCTAGAATTCGACAACTCCGTCCTCGCAGATTTTGCGCGTACCGTTACGACCGACGTCTAAGAAGGATACTGTGCAAATACTGTGTACACTGCACGACATTGGCCCATATCTCGACGTTTTCCCCTCCGATCTCCTACCACATTCGATCGTGCGAAACAGCACCGTCACCATCAATGCCGATCCCCACACAGAGAGGTTCACACTGGCAAGCCGTACAATTTTGACCCAAATCGTCTAGTGCATACTCCTTCCACCGGTATGGTATCGTACCGCTTGTACCCAACATCGAAGCTTTCATTAAACGCAACTCTACGACCTTGAACTATAACAAACGACAGCTTTAAGGCCTGACGAGTAAAGTCTGCGGCAAGTACTACTGTCTATTCCCCACTACCATGGACCGGGGCTACACACCGAAACAATTCATTTCGGTCTTCGATGCGTGCAACGCAGACACACCGGTGGAGCGATTTTCGATATCGAATTTGGGGCCCAAATATCGCGTGGCGGCTGGGGTCGATGCTGCCGCAGCTGCCTATAAAAGGTAGGTACGTTTTATCGATTCGTATCAATCGTACTCTAACATGACTGGAGGTAGGGAGGTCGTTTGATTACGAGTTTTGCGGGGTGCAAAATGAGACGATCCTCAAGAAGGTCTGGGTGGCCAGCGCCGACGCGTCCGAGTCGTTCCGTTTCAATAGCCCCTAGAAGATGACGCATCGTGGCTCGACAGAGAACGGCTTAAATTGGACCGATGGGCATATTGAATATATATAATTACACGCGGTAATTAACAAAGCCGTGGCAGGTTTCGCGCACCTCTACGCCTAATTTCCTCGCAGGACTGACAGGAGGGCCGATCCGTAACCTAGAGGATCTCAATTTCCCCCACTCCCCTCTTTCAATCACAACCGCTTGTGTACATTACCATGTCACAAGTTTCCCATACATGCTTGCGGATCCAAAACCGCGTATTCTCTCTACGATTGGTTAATGTACTACCCGCAGAAGAAAGATTTTGCACAATGTCTTAATGACATAACACGTCATACTGCCCAATTTGTTGCAGCCCTATAAAAACCTATCAAGCACGCCGACCGCCCCTATCAGTATGATCCCTGCTGCTGCGATGGCAACCAGTCGACAACCTGCTACTGCTGCGAAGAGGAGGCGTCCCCAGGAGCAGCAGCGGCAGCCCAACGACTCGTCCGACATCTGTGCCTACTGGTCTACCAGTCCCGCATTCGATCACCAGAAGGTCCTGATAAGGCGCCTGTTCTTCATCAACTCGGACAGAACCAATTACATGTGTGTCGATTTTTACCCCGCTCGCAACTATCAGCCGCTGGTGGAATTCTGCGTCATACGGAGGGGCGGGTCGATATCCATCCTACTCACAGACGAATATATTGACACGCTGACGGACTGTCTACCCACGATGCTCGTTTCAATCTGCAATGGGGACCGGGCAGGGATCGTCTTCGGGTGCGAGTAGTGCCCTTCGCCTATCACCGCCGAGGAACTACGGATCCGCAAGACTGTATTTCGGAACGCCATATATAAGCCTAACGATACTAGACCTACAATATCTTGCCCAAATGTTTCACATCGTACAGCAACAATTGCGCTATTACACACTTGTTTTGCCGGACGTACTGTCTTATATGGAATCGTCCTTAACTTCAGTGACGTATTTCGAACGGGTGCCTAACGGCAGTGAACATATAGACTATCGTCATCAGTTTGAGGAACTCGTGACAGTTGTATAAATAATTGAATCTATGTATCACTACTGCTTTTCTGAATAAACGCATCGTTTAACTGTATGATGTGTGTTTTCTTTCGCGACCACGCCCCGAGGATCGCTGTATATATTAAACATTCACTGCACCTACCTGTGTTTCTCTTTCTCGATACACACACACACACACATCCCTGCGGAACGCCTCTTCACGCACATGGGAGCAGCCGCAGACACCGGCACGGATGCAGCAGCAGCAACTTAGGTGAAGCCTTATGTTACTCCTCTGCTTTCCTCAAGGGCCGCGCACATGTTCCAGGATAATCTCAGGAATGCAAATGCCTAACGTCGCTTACGTTCACATACACGACTTTTGTTTGAGGTGCTCTGTTTATGGTTGACGAATGCAATAGGCACTTTACAAGCCGCACGTGTTTCGACAACCACAAGCAGAGAACTTCAAACACAAGTGTCGTGTATGTGAACGTAAGCGACGTTGCGCAATTGCATTCGTAATGATCATGCTGCCACAAGTTCGAGGTCTTTAATTCTACATATTGCACAACGTATCAAGAGGTTTCGTGTACCAATCCACCTACCTCCAACACACTTCTTCACACACCTATTTTCACAGTAGCAGCTTGCTACCTTCTTCACGATACAACAGGCCCCCACACCAATGCTATGATGGGGATCCTATAGGTCTACGTTGTATACAAACCTAGACGTCTCTTCCCCCACCATTCTTACCCTGCACGACAGGTGAGTTCCGGCTATGACAGAAAACATCACGCTCTTGCGCGTGTTCAATTACACACTTAGACATGTACCACAAATATTAAGGAAAACTTCACGTCCTTGCACGAGTTTAATTACTCTTTTAACAGTGTTGGCTATTAAGGGACTCGTCACGCTGTTGCGCGACATATTGCACATCTGAAACGGGTAATCATGCGCTACCAACAGTTCCCGACCAACGATGCGGCTGAGTACTCACGGGCTGAGCACAGGGGTGACCAGCAATAACCTACTCTCGCACCCTCAATACTTGCGCGCCAAAGGCCGTCTATCCAGACAGAGCATCGGCCGTAGGCGGCATCCATTTACCCATCCTCACGGAGTCAAAATGCCGCCGTACACTCATTTTTTCGCCTCTCTCTGCAGGAGGGGCGGGACATTATTTTAACGTTAGGTTTAATTCAATACTTCGCGCTGACCGCCATAATCGAAAAATGGCGGAGTCATATAAATTTTAATTTAAAATTAACGCGGGCTAACCGCCATATTGTAACATAGCCGAGTTAGGTTTAATTTAAACCTAGCGCACTGGCCAGTCATTTTGGGAAAGTGGCAGAATTTAATTGGCGGAATTTTTAAACTTATAAATTCAACGTTAGCGCACTGACCCCGACTAACAATCCTGCAGGCGGCCAGGTCAGGTGGTCTCAACTTGGCCTAGGGGTGGCAACGGAGGGCCCGCAAAACCTAGCCATACGGGGCTGAAATCATGCCTCACGGCCGCATGGTGCGTAGGGAGGGCATGTGGGCTACCCCGAAGCTAAAGAAAGAGAAGTGCCTCGACAGTACTTAGAATCTTCTTGCATTATCCAAATCCCTTGCCTACACAGGGCGGGTCTTAGGACCATCTTGCAATAAACATTTTGGACCAAGCTGGCTTTTGCCCACCACCTGCTTTTTGGGAGAACCTACTACTTTTTTTTTTAATTTTTCGACAATAACTGCAACACCCCACTTCTTGTGGCCTCGTGGTCCAGGACAAAGGTACTAGCGTAGGCGGCAAATGAGGGACACAGATACCAAGTTCAACACCCTGATGAAGTACCTCCGAAAATAAACAGAAAACCGAACCTTTTTAATAATTTGGGCCGTACCTCACTGGTTACTACTCTCGGTGCATACCAATCTGTTTCTGGGACTGCTGGACCCTTGAGAATGGGGCGGATTGTTTGTCCCAAAACATCCGTGACTAATTAACAATATTCGTTGCGTAACATCCCAGAAGAATGAAGATCTCATTTACAGGGTGACGAAGCCAGAATTCGCGTATAAGCCAAACATATTTTTTTAGCAAACTGCGCTCTCTTTACGTTCCATATTGTGGAGCTTAAAATTTTTAGTGTCCAGCTTATCAGATGTACTTTACTGTGTGGTTAAATTGTGGGGGATGAGATGGGCATATATTACATAGGAGAACTATGGAAGTTTCATACCAAATTTTAGTCACAACGCTGTAGCAAATTGCCCGTCACAAGACCTAAGAGTACATGGGTACATAATATGAAAATGGGTCTTAAATAAATAGGCTGTGGATTGGACCCATTTGGAGTATGGTGTGACCCGGTGTCCGGCTTATGTGAACACACTAATTAAAATTTTGGTTCCGTAACAGACAGAGAATTTCTTGACCAGATGAGAGACTCTCAGCTTCTCAAAATAGACTGCATTCGATTGCGTGCTTATACATTAGACGCGTGCACACAAAGACAGGAACTGTCACATGTCAGATCAATTGGAGGAACTACTTAAACACGTGAGTGATGTTATGAAACGATATCTTCTTATGCCACTTCGTGTTGTGAAGAAGATCTGTTCCCTGACCTCGTAAACGTCACAGAAGTCTGCCTGTTTTTATCGTTCTATCATTGCAACATTGCACTCAGCTTTAATGTACTGTCTTAATAAAAATCGATATAGGTTCATTTACACGTCACCCATGGAAATTTTATGCATTGGGTGAGATTTCTCTTTGAAAACGTACCCTGTGTGTATAATGATGATTACGCCAGTTTATTATTTGAGAACATAATGTAACAAGACAGGCAGTGTATGTAATGTAACGTTAAAATGCGTTCACGTAAAGCAATAAATCTTACATATTATGAGTGTGAGTGTGTGTGTTTGTGGGGCCTTACTTATCCAGCATGCAACTCTAATGCTCAATATTGTCATCTGTGGCCTGCCCGGCTCTACAATGTTTTTTCCATATTATCTTATAAAAGGCACGAAATTTTCAGAAAAAAAAAAGAATGTTGTTGAACATAAAATGTGTTTTTTTATTTTCTCTACAATTTTTTGTCTGAAATAGTTCTTAATCTAAGAACAATTGAGCGAGATATGATAAAAAATAAATATCGTTCATCATGTAGAGTAACCGTTATTCTTGTCACATTTTAATGAAAGTTGAATTTTCTGGGCAGATTTTAGGAAAATATTCAGATATCGAAGATCGTGAAAACCCGTCCGTTGGGAGCCGAGTTGTACCATGCGGACGGACGGACAGATATGTATGGCGTAACTAATAGTCGATTTTCGCAAATTTTTTTGCTGTAATTTCTCTACATGCAATTTAAGAACCTGTTCTCGTAACGAATGTACGTAAATTATATAGAACAGTCGAATCTGGAAATTTGCTTACGTGGCTTATAATTTCGTAACTAAAGAACGTCCAGCGATGGTGATAATGTCAGCAGAATTCGTTGCAACTATTAGCACCGGTTTCCAGCGCTGAATCAA
>Ga0131853_10019804_pt1 | contig 12242 bp, 16 predicted proteins | sample TergutLab28metaG_FD_92764 | JGI IMG/M metagenome (GOLD analysis project Ga0131853, IMG submission 92764) | Labiotermes labralis P1 segment gut microbial communities from Petit-Saut dam, French Guiana - Lab288 P1 (version 2) (version 2) | ecosystem: Host-associated > Arthropoda: Insects >...
ATCCAAGGTAAATACTTTGTTACAAATAGATTAGAAGTTAACGGAATGTTCAGTATGGACATTGGGGTGCAACCAAAGCACCACTACATAGAAGGCATTCCGGAGGTTCAACTTTCCGGTCATCAGTATGTTATGGGCCGGTTGACCAACGACTGGTTGGCAACCGTAGGCTCAAACTACTACCTAAACAATTGTAACGGACGTATTTTCCCCTATATTGGTGCGTTGGGCGGTTTCCAACATGCACGGATTCAAACCATCTTCCCCTATACAGGCGAAATGCAAGGTGATGATTGGGCTGAAGAGTACTATGCGCATGCGCGCGCCGGCGAAGTGTTTGGCATTACAGGAGCAATAACCGCGGGAATAGAATACAACCTGTTGCCCGGGTTAAATTTTGCATTTGAAGTTCGTCCCTTTAACTACATGTACACCGTGGCACGGATGTACACAGAGGGCCTAAACTGGAATGCAAATCTGCATACCTTTAAATTCTTTGCGTTACCGCAATTAAAGATAGGTATCCGCTTCTAGGAAAAATTAAAACAAAAAAGAAACCGTCCCAAAGTCTACTTTGGGACGATTTCTTTTTTATCTTTGCAGCGTCAATAAACCTGTTCATATGAAAGCAAAAAGACTAATAATGATTGCAGCTTTGCTGGTCGGCCTGTTGTTTGCGGCCTGCAAGCAGCAAAAACCTATGGTGCCGCCGCTGGCGATAGATTTGCCCGCCTCCTATAAAACGGATTCGGTAGCGTATCATTTCATTATAAATCAGATAGATAATTGGAATGACTTTGGGAAAAGGATAGAATCCATGTACCTAAAAGGAGAAAAATTCAGAAAAAAGGACTTTAAGTCGCTTTCCCAAAGAGCGTTACACAATTTGTTGTCCTTGGACCTCGAATATGCGATGCTTTGGCATGCTCAAGACATCTATTTAGAACAGGTGGTGACAGAGGCCGGGTTAATCGCAAGGTCGGCTTCGGCCCAAGGCGCGGCCAAGCTCATCGAGATACAAAGGTTGGTCTTGGATTATTATGCTAATTTAATCCTCCGTTTTGGCAAAGACCTTGAGTTGGACCAAGAACCTTTCCCGATTGACTCCCTCCCCGCCCTCCGGCTCGACGAACGGCACCAAACAGACCAAGATTCTCTGCTTAGGCAGCTGATGCCTTCTCCCCTGCCCGGGCCGCGCTAATGGATTATCCCCAAGTCATAGCAATAGGAGACATATGGGTCTCTACGGCGCTCCTGACGGAGCGTTTTGCTTGTGATATGGCTGCCTGTAAAGGCCGGTGCTGCGTGGCGGGGAACAGCGGGGCGCCCTTGGAGCCGGAGGAACTTGGGATTTTAGCAAGGGAGTATGCCGCCTTTGCTCCCTATATGAGTCCCCAAGGGCGAGAGGCGGTCGAGCAAGAGGGCTTTGCCCTTACAGACAGAGACGGGGAATTAGTAACCCCCTTAGTCGCCGGAGCCGAATGTGCATACGCCTACTTGGACAAAGCCGGCATTTGCCGCTGCTCCATAGAGCAGGCTTTTGAGGCCCAAAAGACCGCTTTTAGAAAGCCCATATCCTGTTGGCTCTATCCCATAAGGGTACAGAAGTTATCCACAGGATACGCCTTAAACTACCACCAATGGGAGGTCTGCGCCCGCGCCCGCGCAAGGGGGCAACAAGAGGGAACACCGGTATACACATTTGTAAGGGAAGCGCTCATTGCCAGATTCGGAACCGAGTTTTATGAGGCGTTAGATTCAGTTTCCCCTCAAATGGCTCTTTATAAGCATTTGTAGCTTCAAAATAATCATTGAGTTCGTCAAAATTTTCCCCCAAGATGTTGCTTGAAAAGTGCTGAAGTTTGTCCATGGCGCGGATAAAAGCATCCGGCTCTTTTAGATGGGTGAGTTTTTTCAGCGACAAGATGTAATCTTCTCTATACACGGCCGGCACAATGATTCTTGATAGCCCGCTCTTAACTAATTCGGCGTTGCCCATGATTCGCGAAATTCTTCCGTTGCCATCAGAAAATGGGTGAACTTCAGAAATCATAAACATCATAAAAACGGCTTTTGCCATTGGGTCGGTCAACGCTGCATAATACTTGAATCCCTGCCTAAGCGTTCCTTCCACCAAGCTGAAATCTACAAATTCGGTGTTTCCGGCTCGATTGTTTTGAACTTTAAACGCACCTGCGTTTACTTCTTCTGCTCTGCCCAACATCATGGTTTCGTGTCGGCGTTTAAGAATTTGAATCAAATCATCGGCGGTTGTAGGCACTATGCTCATTTCATAACTACTTGATACAATCTGAAATGTGCCTAAAATGTCGTGGGAATCCTTTATTCTCCTTGGGAAAGCAATGCCGGTATCAACAATCTTTTTAGCATCTCCAACCACAAATTTTGTTCCTTCTATGTAGTTGGAAAAGTAGGCTTCAAAGAAAGAAAACAAGCGGAACGATTCTTCCGACCTATTGTGGTCGGGTCGTTCCGGAAAATAGTAACCCTTTAGCCTGTTATAGAGAATTTCAAACAGTTCTGCCCGTTTAGCGTCGAATGACATTCCAGCCGCCCTTGCTCTTGCAGAATCGGAGCGAAGAACACTTGAATGATGTGTACTTAATAGGGCTGAGACAATGTTGTTCAGTTTATTAAACTCGTCGTTAAAATCTAATAGCGTGGCAATTTCTCTGGCTTTATCTCTGAACTTGTTTATACCGGCCTCACCTTCCCGAATGATGATTTTTTCTAATCGGTCTTCGATAAACTCAATGGGGAAAGTTTTTGATTCTCCGCCCTTTTTCTTTGAACTCTGCATATTTTCCAAAACCCACCTCCATTCTGACGAGGCATACATGCCACCCAAAGACACATCTGATTCCAAGGCGGGCTTTCCCTCCATCACATTTAGTGTAATCCCCTTTAAATCAGTTATTTTCTTGGAATAATTGCCGGTTAGGAAAAAATTGCCGGTTTCGGTTGGTCGCAATTCCGATGCACTTCGATGACTGATTACGGCATTGGGGAATCGCCACTTGAGTATGTCGAAAAAATGGCGTTTAATAATATTTTCTTTCGACTCCCGTAAATTGGTGGTATACAATCGTGGGGCTATTTTTCGTATCTTGCCGTTTCGTACCGCCCTACTTATTTGTTTGGAAACAGTTGTATCCGAAGAGGAGAAAATGAGTTCCTTACTAAAATCAACTACCATTTTTTTCCACTAAAAGATGATTGAGAAAACGAAAGGGCAAATTTTTTCCATTATAAGCCTAATTAGGGCAAATTTTTTCCACTATTCCTGCGACGACTGCTTTACCGCATACTCCATGCTGCGGGCAAAGCGGTATACGTCTTTGCGCAGACCATGGAGTACAATGGGATTGTCGGAATAATCGAGGGTAATTCTGTCTTCGTATAACCGAATGAGTCGGGTAAAAGGGCTTTTGTGCCTAAAGACAATTTGGCTCCCGTGGTCGGACTCGATTTGATAGTGGGCTTGCAGGAGCGCGTCAATGAGCATGTCTCTGTCTTGGGCAAAGGGCCGGTTAAGGTATACCTTGCGGTCCACATAGTTGATAAAGGGATAAGCGGCGGCAAAAACAGTCAGAAACAAAGCAATATGCCACCAGTTAGAAGCAGGTATCAGCTCCCAAAAATGGTTAAGCCCGACGGGCTTGGAAAGGTAGAAGACCAAGACAAGCATGAGGGTCATGATTATGCCCAAATAAACAAGGTGTTTGACAAAGCGAATAAAGTATGACGTCATAACTGTTTTACTATAAATAAATGGTAAATGTAGCCATTATTTTGTACATTTGCAGCAAATGATTATTTAAACCATCAAACAATTATGGAAGATTTTATATTACAAGGCGTTCCATCAAAACGCGAAAAGAGATTAAAAGTAGTTACCATTTGCTTGGCCGTGGTTGCCGTGATGTTGCTTGGGGTTTTGGCTTGGATTTGGGTGGAGCGCAACAGTATAATCGGGGACTTGCAAACCGATAAAGAAGTGCTGACGGTGCAACTACAGGATTTGCGCTTGGATTACGAGGGCTTGAGTTCCAACAACGACAGCCTTAATGTGCAGTTGGATAGGGAGCGGGAAAAGGTAGACCAGCTGATTGAGCGGGTACAGCAGACCGAGGCAACCAACCGCGCCAGAATCCGCGAGTACGAAAGAGAACTGGGCACCCTTAGGAGCATTATGAAGAGTTACATTGTTACGATAGACTCGCTCAATACCCTAAACATAACTTTACGGGAAGACGCTTTGGCGGCTCGGGACGAGGCCCGCAGGTCTCAACGTCAGTACAGCGAGCTGAGGAGTACCACAGACGAATATGCCCGCAAGGTAGAGATAGGCTCTGTGGTAAAGGGGCGGAACTTTGGATTGGTTGCGGTGATGGCTAACGGCAGGGATACTGACCGGTCGAGCCGGACGGAGAGGCTAAAGTGTTGTCTGTTTTTGATGGAGAACGATATTGCGGTCAAAGGTCGCCGCCAAGTGTATATTCGGGTGAAAGGGCCGGACGGAGTGCTGATGACCGGAGCCGGCGAATCGGTGTTTGTTTCTGCCGGCGAGTCCTTGATTTATTCGGCCTCCCGAGAAGTGGACTATCAAGGGTCTGACTTGGAGGTCTGCATCTTCTTTGGACAGCCGGGCATGTTTAGCAGAGGGATATATACTGTGGACGTGTATACCACCGAGGCAAAATTGGGGTCTGCCGATATACTGCTTAGATAGTTGGCGGGACTTTATATCCATATTCCCTTTTGCGCGCAGTTTTGCGGGTATTGCGACTTCTATTCGGTAGATACACAGAAGTGGATGCCGGAATTGATACAGGCCCTTAAAAAGGAAATGGCCTTGAGGCGGGATTATATTTCCGCCCCCCAAACGCTGTACATAGGGGGCGGCACGCCTTCTTTATGTAAGGTATCGGCTTTGAGCGGCTTGGTGGATACGGCAAAAGAATTATGGAAGAACGATTTTAAGGAAGTAACCGTAGAAGTAAACCCCGAAGACTTGACGCCAGCCTATTGCAAGGAACTTGCCGGCCACAGGTTTAACAGGCTGAGCATTGGTATTCAGTCGTTTTTTGACGAACATCTGCAATTTATGAACCGCAGGCACAGCGCAGCCCAAGGCGTTAGGGCTGTACAGGCCGCCCGCCAAGCAGGTTTTGGCAATATCAGCGTAGACTTGATGTTTGGGTTTCCCGGACTTAGCCAAGCCCAATGGAGGCAAAATATAGAGCAGGCTTTGTCCCTGCGTCCGGAGCATTTGTCGGCCTACCAGTTGAGCATGGAGCCGGGGACTCCGTTTTTTAAGGGCTGCGCAGAGGGAGGGATGCAGCCTGTGGAGGGGGACGAAGCGGCGAATCAGTACGCCTTGTTGCAGGAGTTGCTGCCGGCGGCGGGACTGAGGCAATACGAAGTGTCTAACTTTGCGCGGGAGGGCTACCGGTCTCTGCACAACAGTTCCTATTGGCAGGGGATTCCTTATTTGGGGCTGGGGCCGTCTGCACATTCGTACAACGGGAGGTTGAGGCATGTTAACATGTGCAGTCTAAAGGTTTATCTTAAAAAGATGTCCCATGGTTGGCTGCCGATAAAAGAAGAGCAACTAACGCATAAAAAGAAATACAACGAATTTGTGATGACCCGACTAAGGACGGCAGAGGGATTTTTGCGTCGAGAAATAGAGCAACATATCATAAGACCCGCGCACCTCCATCATTTTGAACAGGCGGCCTCGCGCTTGTTGGAACGGGGTTTGCTGTTGGAGCAGGAGGGGCGCATTACCATTCCGCCCCAAAAATGGTTTGTTTCGGACGGAATCATCGTAGACCTGCTGGTTTAATCAGCCTACAAACAGGTAAAAGTAAAGGGGGATGGAGATAAAACCAACGGCCACCACAGTGGCGTACACATAGGCAATGATTTGCCATCGGCTTATCCATTTTTTGTTGCTTAGTCCCAAGGACTGAAATGCGCTCCAAAATCCGTGGGTTAGGTGAAACCACAAGGCAATAATCCAAACAATATAGATAATCACCGTATGTAGTTTGCTGAATGTATAGACGAGCAGGTCGTAGGGCGGGGCGCCGGCGCCTCCCATAAATTCTTGGAGCTGCATGCGCGCCCAAAAATGAAAAAGGTGCAGGACCAAGCCTCCCAAAATAATACATCCCAATACAAACATGTTTGTAGAGGCCCATGAAACGACCGGGCCTTTGTGGGGCACGGCATAGGCTTTGCGGCCCCTTGCTTTGAGGTTAGACAGGTTCAGCAAAAGGCCGTAGAGGATGTGCAGCACAAAGCCGGCGGCCAGTACCGGCACCATGGCCAAAATAATCGGGTTGGTACTCATAAACCGGCAGACCCGATTAAAGGATTCTGCGCCAAATAAACCGGTAATATTGGCGGCTAAGTGTACCAATAAAAAGAGCATAAGAAATAATCCTGTTATACTCATTATGAACTTCTTACCTATTGATGAACTAAAAAAACCGGCCATAAAAACAAGGGTTAACAGTGGCAAAGATAGGGGCTTAGTTGGTAATTTCATAATATTTGGCTACTTTTGTTTGATGAGTAATGCTTATGAGATATAGACGTATATTATTAAAATTGAGCGGAGAGAGCCTTGCCGGACCCGGCGGACAGGGCTTAGATGCCCATGTGTTGGCCGCTTATGCTAAAGAAATTAAAGAAGTATGCAACTCCGGACTGCAAGTAGCCATTGTGGTAGGCGGAGGCAACATCTTTAGGGGATTGTCGGGGGTGGGCAAGGGTTTTGACCGGATAAAGGGAGACCAGATGGGCATGTTGGCCACCACCATCAACAGTATTGCCTTGGGCTGCGCTTTAAGGAGCGAGGGTTTGGAGGCAGAAGTTTTTTCGGCCACGCCCTTGGAGCCGATGGTTCGTTATTGGGGGCGGGAGGAGGCCTCGGCTTTGTTAGACCAAAGGAAGGTGGTGCTGATTTCGGGCGGGACGGGTAATCCGTTTTTTACCACCGATACGGCGGCAGCCCTGCGCGCGGTGGAGCTGGGGGCCTCGGCTTTGCTTAAAGGCACCCGCGTAGACGGGGTCTACAGCGCCGACCCCGAAAAAGAGCCTACGGCCGTTAAGTACAGCAGGCTGACCTTTGACGAGGCTTTGGAAAAAAACTTGAAGGTGATGGACATGACGGCTTTTACCCTTTGTCGCGAGAACAGGATGCCGGTGGTGGTGTTTGACATGAACAAAAAGGGCAACCTGTTGCGTTTGGTTAGGGGCGAACCTGTGGGTACGGAGGTGTTTTAGAAAATTATTAATGTTGATATTATGGATATTACAAAAACTAAAGAAGTTTTGGAGACCGCAAGGGTCAAAATGCAAAAAGCGGTGCAGCATTTTTCCGAAGAATTGGCTTCGTTTAGGGCGGGAAAGGCCAACCCTGCTGTTTTTCAAGGGTTGGTGGTGGACTATTACGGTACGCCTACCCCTATTGACCAAATGTCGAGCATCAGTACGCCCGATGCCCGCACCATGCTGATTCAGCCTTGGGATAAAAAAATGATTCCTTTAATAGAAAAGGCGATTATGGCTGCTAATTTGGGATTCACCCCCCAAAACAATGGAGAAACCATCCGGATTAATGTGCCCCCGCTGACCGAGGAGCGCCGGAAAGAATTGGTGAAAAAAGCCAGAAGCGAGGGAGAAGCCGCCCGCGTAAGTGTGCGGAATATTCGCCGCGACCAAATCGAGGTGGTGAAGAAGATGCAAAAAGAGGGTCTGCCCGAAGATATGGCCAAAGACACCGAGGGTCTAATCCAAAAGGAAACCGAACATTTTTACAAGAAAATTGACGAACTGCTTACGGCCAAAGAAAAAGAAATCATGACCGTGTAGACAGTCATGACTCCTTCTTGATTCCGATTTAGGAACTGCTTAAATTTGTGAGGTTCACTCTTTTAATCCGTTTCTTACTTGTTAAAGTATCTGTTATATAAGCCCTCGAATCCGCATCCGTGGCGGGCTTCGTCTTTGCACATCTCATGCACGGAGTCATGGATGGCGTCCAAGTTTAGTTGTTTGGCCAAGGTGGCTATGCGCTTTTTGTCGGCACAGGCTCCGGCCTCTGCTTCCATACGGGCCTTGAGGTTGGTTTTGGTATCCCAAACTATTTCGCCCAACATTTCGCAAAAACGCGCGGCGTGTTCGGCTTCCTCAAAAGCATAGCGTTTGAATGCCTCTGCGATTTCGGGATAACCTTCTCGGTCGGCTTGACGGGACATGGCCAAATACATACCCACCTCTGTGCATTCGCCGGTAAAATGGGCTTGTAAACCGTCCCATACTTGACTGTCAACCCCTTTGGCAACGCCCAAAACGTGACTGTCTACAAACTCCAACTTGCCGCTCTGTTGCTCCACCTCTACAAACTTGGAAGCGGGAACGTGGCATTGGGGACATTTTTCTGGAGGAGTATCTCCTGTGTGGATGTATCCACAAACTGTACAACGGAATTTTTTCATAATGATTTTATTTAAAAATTGTTAACGAAATTATTTTAGAAACTGTTTCTTATTCTTTGACGGCTTTGATTCCGGGGAGTTCAATGCCTTCTAAATATTCGAGCATGGCGCCGCCGCCGGTAGACACGTAGCTCACTTTGTTGGCAAAGCCCATTTGGGTAACGGCGGCTACGGAGTCTCCGCCTCCCACCAAGGTGAAGCAATCGTTTTGGGCGGTGGCTTGGGCCAAGAGTTCTGCAATCTTATGGGTGCCTTTGGCAAAGGCCGGCATCTCAAATACGCCTGCCGGACCGTTCCATAAGACGGTTTTGGCGTTCATCAGAATTTTTTCCCATGCCTCTAAGGTCTTGGGGCCGGCGTCCATGCCCAACCACCCGTTAGGGATTTCTGTGGCGGGGCATATTTGGACGTTGGCGTCCGGGGCAAAGGCGTCTGCCGCCACTACGTCTGTAAAGAGAGAGAGTAGGATGCCTTTCTCTTGGGCCTTAGCCATAATGGTGCGAGCCAATTCAAGTTGGTCTTCTTCGCACAGAGATGCGCCAATGGCCCCTCCTTTGGCTTTAATAAAGGTAAAGACCATGGCCCCGCCAACAATCATTTGGTCTACCTTGTCTAACAGGTTCTCGACCACTGCGATTTTGGTGGAGATTTTGGCGCCGCCCAAGATGGCCACAAACGGACGCTTGGGGTTTTGCAACGCCTGTTCCAAAGCGTTGATTTCTCCCTCCATGAGGTATCCAAACATTTTATCGTTAGCAAAATATTTGGCAATAAGCGCGGTAGAGGCGTGTGCGCGGTGCGCGGTGCCAAATGCGTCGTTGATGTAGCAGTCTGCATAGGATGCCAATCTGGCGGTAAACTCTTTTTGCTTCTCTTTGATGAGGGCTTTGGCGACTTTCTTCTCCTCGTCCGAGGCGCCTTCCGGCAATCCGCGGGGCTTGCCTTCCTCCTCTGCGTAATAACGGAGGTTTTCTAAGAGCAGGACTTGTCCGGCTTGCAGGTTTTTAGAAAGCTCGGCGGCTTGGGGGCCCATACAGTCGGGGGCAAAAAGGAGTTGGACGCCCAAGTGCTTTTCTACCGTGGGTATAATATGTTTGAGGGAGTATTTGTCTTCGGTGGCTTTGGGACGACCCAAGTGCGACATGATAATCATGGAACCGCCGCTGCTGAGTACCTTTTTAAGGGTGGGTATGGCGGCGCGGATGCGGGTGTCGTCTGTAACTTCTAATTGGGCGTTGAGGGGGACGTTAAAATCTACGCGAACAATGGCGCGTTTACCTGTAAAATCGTAATTGTCTATGTGTTGCATAATAAAATGAATTAAATTCGATGTATATCATCAAGCAAAGGTACAAAAAAACAGGAAACATTCTTAGTCGGGAAATAATACGTATATTTGCAGGGTTGGCGGCAAGCACTGGCAGCGCACCGAAAAAATCATTATTTTTGCCTAAATTTTTTAAAAGTTTTTTATGAAATATACGTTAGTCATAAAGCAAGGACAAGACGGCTATCTTATTGGACAGTTGAAAGAATTACCTGCGGTATTTACGCAAGGATTAACCATATCCGAGTTGAGAGAGAATATTGCAGACGTACTTGAACTGTATTTGGAAGATGTGCGCGAAAAGTATGTTCCGCAAGGCGTAATGTTGGAAGAAGAAGAAATAGTCTTTGCATAAATTCATCACGAATGAAAAGAGGAAAATTCATACAACATCTTAATAATCATGGATGTGGTTTTTTGAAACATTGTGCAAAACACGACAAGTACATGAACCATCACAACGGCAACCGTACTTATGTTCCTCGCCATGCAGATATAGACACTGACTTGTGTATGCTTATCTGTAAGCAATTGGATATTCCAAAACCAGACGGAAAATAGTGTGGTTTCAATTAATAAATGCAAATGAATAGTTGTAAAAATTGTAAAGAGCCGGTTGATTGGGATTATTGCCCAAAATGCGGACAACCCGTTCACCTAAAAAGGATTGACCATAATTATATCATTCAGGAACTTGGCGACTTTTTTTTCGCAAATAAAGGAATGGTATATACCATAAAAAATGTGCTGATACGTCCCGGAGAAAGCGTCAGACGGTTTATTGCGGAAGATAGGTATCGGTTTGTAAAGCCGATTACGTTTCTCTTTTTGACTTCATTAGTTTATGTGCTTGTAGCCCATATATTTAAAATCAGTCTTGAAGATGTTTCTCCAATAAAAATGGACGCAGCGGAAGACGTTCCGGCAACTTTTGCAAACTGGTTATTTGAAAATCCCCGTTATATGTTAACAATAGCGGTATTTTTTGTAGCGCTTTGGGTAAAAATATTTTTTAGAAAAGCCGGCTATAACTTTTTTGAAATTTTTATTCTCATGTGTTTTGTTTTCGGTATAGCGACACTAATGGATACTGTTGGCGTTATTATTCATGCACTAACGCCTTTGAACGCCACTCAAACTTCAATCGTTGGAATCATTTTTCAAATATGGGCAATCGGGCAGTTTTTTGACAGGAAAAAAGCGGCGAGTTACGCAAAAGCGCTTCTATCTTTTCTTTTTGGGATGATAATGTTGGGAATTTTAGTCGCAATTGCAACTATCATTGAAATTGCAATAAAATAAATAATGTTTTGTATCTTTGCGGTCAGTTTTATTCTGACAATAGAAATATGAAAAATAAATATATATCAACGCAATCTGGCACGCTTTTGTCCTATCTAAACGGACAGGGTATAACTTGTTTTGACTATTCTTTGGCGAACAAAGCATTGCCAAACTCAAAAGCAAGCGCTATCAGAGAGTTGCTTAGCAGCATGACTAAGCGAGGACTTTTAATGAGATTGAAAGGAGGTATTTATCATGTTATTCCTTACGAAGCCGATGCAGAAACTTTTATGCCCGATTGGCATTTGATTACCGAGTATATAGCGAATGACGCAAAACATTATATCGGCTACTATTCGGCTTTGCAAATTCATAATCTCATAACACAACCCTCTTTGAAAGAGCAAATTGTTGTATCAAAGCAAATACGACCTTCCGAAATCAAAATTAAAGAAGTTCCTTTTCAATTTATCTATCACAACGAAAAGCATTTTTTCGGGGCAAAGAAAATTTGGATAGACAGTTTCAATAAAGCGATGTGTTCCGATTTGGAAAAAACTATTATTGATTGTCTGTTCAAACCCGATTATGCAGGTGGAATTGTGGAAATTGCAAAAGCGATTTATATTTCCAAAGAGAAAATCAACTATGACACATTGCTCGAATACGCTAAAAAATTTGACTCACAGGCAGTCATTAAACGCTTAGGGTTTCTTTTGGAAGTTCTTGAAATAAACACAACTATTATTGATGATTTACAGATATTAAAAACCGCCTCTTACACAACGCTTGACACAGAATTACCCAAGACAGGAAAACGAGTCAGCCGTTGGAATATTCAACAAAATTTAGACACAAAAACCATTAAATCAGCCATATACACATGATTAAGTCGGGAGAAGTACACCAAAAAGCGAAAGTAAAAATTTGCAGGCAACGGACTTTCCCAATAAACTGACAGAACGGATTCCGCAATACAGAGGGCGTTGGCAAAGTTCGTTGAAAGAACAAATCAAAGACTTGCCGAATTTTGAGCAAGTAGAACGAGAAGTGCTAAGACAAATAAAGAAATTGAAGTTTTGAAACTGCCGTGCGCC
>Ga0131853_10019805_pt1 | contig 12241 bp, 7 predicted proteins | sample TergutLab28metaG_FD_92764 | JGI IMG/M metagenome (GOLD analysis project Ga0131853, IMG submission 92764) | Labiotermes labralis P1 segment gut microbial communities from Petit-Saut dam, French Guiana - Lab288 P1 (version 2) (version 2) | ecosystem: Host-associated > Arthropoda: Insects >...
TAGGAGGGGCACAAGAAGTATTTTTTTGGGGGGGGGGGGGGGGGGAGTGGGGTCTGAATATGAGTATATATATATATATATATATATATATATATATATATATATATAATTTATGTTTGATTTTAAAAATTGTGTTTGTAAAAATCGTATCGTAAGTTCGTGGTAGCTGCAAAAAGTTCCTGTAATTCGCTGGTATAATTTATAGGATTTGCTACTCTAAATAAAGAAATGTACACTAACACCCGTCGTCGCCTTAGGGGTGCTGTCAGATAAAAACGTCCCGCAAAATGGAGAATCAACGGTTGGTTTCTCCTTCACGACAAGGCCGGTTTCGGTCAAGAATTTTTTTAAATCAAAGAACAATATGACGACACTGGAGCATCCCCAATATTCTCCTGACTTGAAAAAAAAAGGATAAGATTAAACCCTTGAAGCACAGGCCCTGCATTTTGCTCGGAGGCTGTATGTACGTTTCTTGTATGATCATCAGAGTAAGAAAAAAATATTTTTCGTTAAAGTATTTAGCAATTTATATTTGTAAGGGACTTAAAATTTGTCTGTTGTGTGTGAACATAATTTGTCTGTTGTGTGTGAACATAATTTTCAATATCTATCAGAATTTTTGGATTACGAATTTAAAGATGTTTTGTCTCTGGAAAGAAATTATCGATATGGCGGACAGTTAACTTCACGTATTCGTTGCGGTTTGATCTGAAAATGCCAAATTGTGACGCACGTCCCTCTTCTCTTACAAACGTGATAAAATGCACAGCCTGAGGAAAATGTTTTTGTATCTATATCTTATTAACACTTTGCACCTGTATTGTGTTAGAATGCGCACATAAGATTATTTGCAACTTCCAATATCTTAACTTCAGGATCTTATTCCTGAGGTCAATAACACTGAGAAGTGTCGTATAAACATACATCTCATTTTAGAATGTTACAGATTTAGCATTATGTGAAATTTCGGAACATAAGAGTGGGCAAACAAATATTTACGCCATACACTTATCGATGAATTTACAAAATAGCTTCCTCAGCTTCAACATATCCTGACACTTTTGCGAATCACCAAAGAGTTTACTGATTTTGTTATTTGCACGGATTGCAGGGTTTAAGCAACACACCTCGTATTGCTGCTTTTTGCTGTTACGCAAAATGTTTTAGGTACCTCCATGGATAAAAATCTAGGGCGTATGTTCAGTGCAAAATTCTGATTCGGAGGTCAGGTCTAGCGGAAAGGTACACAATGCTGCATTGTACCGTTCTGCTAGACTTGACATCCGGCTAAGGATTCGTCACTGTGTTGAGGTCTGGAGATCTGTGTGGCCAATATTGTAGGCCACCACGACCGTTCCATCAAGGATATGATAATCAAAAAGTATGTTCACTGCACTTTTGCAATGGGAAAAACTCTGTCGTGTTTCCAGAAGGATTTGTTAAAGTACGTACGGCAATTTGTTGTGCGGCAATTTGAGATAGACATCACCTGTGACAGGACGCTTCTTAGCACCACAACGTTTGGCAATCGGACCTATATTTATATATCTGACTGTGTGTAATCTCAGGAAATACAGCCGAATAACTTTCCACAGAAAAGTGTGTGTAGTTTAGTAATGAAGCAGATTATTTATTTACTTACTTACGTACTTACTTACTCCATGGAGCAGAGTCCTTCTTGAGAAACTAATCGGTTCTTAGCTAGTCAAGAAATTCCTTCCACTTTGTGGAAACCAAAAGTTCATTACCGCATTCACAAACGCCCGCCACCTATCCTTATCCTGAGCAAAGAAGCTGATTACCAGAAAATAAGTAAGTAAATATTAAAGTATACTCCCCTCTTGCTTAGAAATTTAGTTCTGTATATATAACAGTATCGTGGGCCGGGTAGCTCAGTCGGTATAGCGACTGAGCTACGGGCTGGACGGTCCGGGATCGAATCTCGGTGGGGACGAGATTTTCCGCCTGTCCAGACCGGCCCTGAGGCCCACCCAGCCTCCTATACAATGGGTACCGGGTCTTTCCCGGGGGTAAAGTGCGGCCGGGGCGTGCTGCTGACAACTCACCCCTTCTAGTGTCGCGGTCATGGAAGAGTAGAGCTATACCTCTACCCACCCCCTGGGCCACACCGGGCCTGTAACGGGAACGCTTTACCTATAGCTTTATATTTCTTATTATCATTATCCTTGTTTTATGATGATTTTGTTAAAAAAATTGTTACTGAAAAACAGATTCTGCTTATTTTAATATTGTCATAACTACATGCAAGACTTCGCTTCGTTGAAATGGTCGTAATAATTGGCTTGCAAACATATCTCGTTACATCATGTAGGTATGTCTGTGTTCTACTTTTACCAATTTTCACGTCCTGAGCTACAGTGTTTGTTTTAGTTTCCACCACAACACCGAAAAGCAAAGAAACATTTCGCGTACCCGCCATTTTATTTTAAAAAATGTAAAATATAACCATAGCAAAACCTTCACTGTTTACAACTGTTTCAAGAACCATCAGTTACTTGACACTAGTGTCTCTCCAACCTTACATGTTCGCATATACACCATGTTGTTATTACCGGTCGTAGGGAACTAAAATGTACAGCGTTAAGACGCTTCACAGTGGCTTAACATTCATATAATATTTTGAAAATATTGGTGACATGCTGTGGCTTAACATTCATACAATGTTTTGAAAATATTGGTGACATGCTGTGGCTTAACATTCATACAATATTTTGAAAATATTGGTGACATGCTGTGGCTTAACATTCATACAATATTTTGAAAATATTGGTGACATGCTAGTAGCTGAATGGTCGAAAAAGAGACACGTGTGCAGACACAGAGATAGCGGTCAAGCCGTAAGCCACTTTCTCAATTTTTGTGAAGCGGATTGTTTTAAAATGTGTCTTAAAATAACAGATTGTGGATGTGTGGATTAGACTTAATAGGCTTGCGATAAAACACACTTACTGGCCCTTCGTGTAAAGAAAATAAACTTGATGCACTATTTATCCTCTGTTCATTTCGTCAGTCAACTTCTACAGGTTTCGGGCATATTTGTAGCCCATCATCAGGAGGTATACAGTATACAACAATTGGTATGTGTTGTGCTTTTCAGCACAACACATACCAATTGTTGTATATAGACAGTGCACCTCCTGATGATGGGCTACAAATATGCCCGAAACATGTAGAAGTTGACTGACGAAATGATCAGAGGATAAATAGTGCTTCAAGTTTGTTTTCGTTACACGGATGTATCGAGATGCACGGTCAACAAAAACAAAATCCCTGGCCTTTGTGACAAAAGGTGTGTCATGACGTAACTAGCCAAGTTTCAGTATAAATCTGTAGAGATTTTGTGAAAAACAACTTAAAATATTAAATATAAGAAGTTTTTGCTGACGGTCATTATTGAGTCATGGTAAATTAGATAAACAAATAAACAGCTGTAAATAATAGTGGACAAATCGGCGCGATTGCAGCAATACCCTATGATACTGCAGTGAATAAAGACACACAAAATCAAATATTTGTTCACTCAGGTTGAGAAACAGCTGTTGTATTATTGTAAATATCCCATTGTAAAGGTAGGTGAAGGCTTCACAGCAGACGAGATGCTCACGCACAAGTTGGGAAACACCCTGACACAGATCGTGATTTATCCGTAACTCCTTGGGCTAGATTACAACATTTAAATGGACCATCCGCCTGTTAGGAATGCTGGCACCGTGCAATTATCAAGACAGGCTGTTTTTACTATCCGATTAGGAGAGTTTAAGAACCAGTCGTAGAATCCGAAGCATCATTTACGCGATAAGATCTGCCTGTTGAACGCCAAGACTCGGCTGCTGTCCCAAAGAGGTTCATGTGTTATTTGCGGTGGAGCAGATGGCGGTGAAAACTCCTATCGTCATACTTCAGTACCACGAGTTTAATCCTGTTTCTCCCATGTTTGAGCAATTTATTTTAATTATAGACCATTTAATGATGCTGCTACAGGTCTACAATTTCTAATTTTAGAACATTTGTTGTGTCAGGCGTAGCAAACAATATAGCAAGAGGCGTTCGTAAACTCTTTCGAGGTCCTGGCTCGGAATTTGTCTGGAGGGACTGAGAAAACCACGGAAACAGGATCATCAGTCTTCGAGCAACTCGGAGAATCCCGAGTGCGGGAAAGTAATGTCACTCAGTCTAACGCGAAAGTGGGTCAGCAGTTCTAACATCGTTCTGAATAAATCTTTCCGAAGGGCAGGAACGTTTGTAACACGAGAGTGGAGAAGTGGGTAAATAATTACCTTTTCCGAGCAGAAGCCTTTTTCAAAAGCTCTCGCTTTCGTTCCTGGTCAAGTAATGAACTATACTGTACGGAACCCGAACGTTAGTTGCCGTGTTCACTGCAGCCCGCTGCTGCACTCTGTCCACGATATATACTCAAACTTTAGTCTTTTCTGGTCCTTTTTACTATTGTCCTCCAATTTATGCCTAGAAATCCCAAACCGTCTTTGCCTTCGGATTCTACAGATCAAATTTGTGTCCATTTCCCATTCCTCCCTCATGTTCTACATTTCCTTTTGATCTCACCCCCTATGATAGCACACTTCACCCTGGAAATTTTCCTACATAAGGTGCTTACAAAGAAGTCATTTGCAGTTTTAAAATGAAATAATAATAATAATATCATTTAGAGAGTGTCTGAGCAACACACCTGCAAAGCATTACATCAAGGGAATATCACTGACATGATTTTGAAATATTTCCAACGTCGCTGCCAATAAAGTACACTACACAACGGTTCGAAACTAGACTGCTTTCATCTTCAGTTGGAGCTACACCCGAGGACGGAAGCAGTGTGCTTTCGAAAGCCTGTGTAGTGTATTTTACCCGGGGTGCTGATAAGTCCTTAGCCCGACCAGGAAGGAAACAAGCTGCGCCTATCAAAAGTGTGATGGGCAGAGGAATAGACTGATTTGGCTAGGGTAGGTACAGGTGGTGGACTCTTGGGAATGTGGTGATGAACCTCCAGTTCCATAAAATGCGGGGAATGTAGCTTGTTTTCTTCCTGGTCGGGCTAAGGACTTATCAGCACCCCTGCATTTGCAGTGACGATGAAAATAATTCAGAGTGATGTCAGTGATATTTCGCATGTTACACCATTGTCAGAACACATGGTACAACTATGCAATCAAGGAATTACAGAAAATAGTCACAATGGACACTGCACGCGTGCTTCTTAAACTACTAATATAAAAACACAAAAACTTTCGTGGTAGGAAATAACATTACTTGTGCCACAAACTGCACCAACAGGACAGTTGCAAGACTTTAACCCTATAAACACGGTTCGTTTCGGAAACACAATTACAAATACCCTGCATAGATGATGATAATGATGATGATGATGATAATAGTAAGAGTAATGTGGCTGTTACAAGGACCTTCTTCTGAAATGCCTGCAAGTTGTGTTCCAGGTTCTTGATCTACAATTACAAGCTGTAATTTTAAATTCTAATGTGATTGCTTTCTTCCTCTTTACAAACAAAGCGTTGTTCAGAAGAGCACTTCGCCTCTTTTGACAAAGATTGGCTGCTGTCATTGCTGGACGTTGCCAGACGTGAACACAAGCCCCGCCCTCTGATTGCGTAATCTTACAGTCCGTACTTAACTCAAGAATTTATTCATTTATCTGGCTTTTAAAATAAACTCTACAAAAGCTTATTGCTTGTGTCAGATATCCTTAATCTGTAATTACATGTAAATTGCCAGTATCCATCTACAAAAATCTGTAATAAATTCCTTAAAGTATAACAAGTCTTTTGATTATTGTAACTGACACATAAAGTTTTGTGCAGTGCAACGAAAGCATTACTCTTTCTTAGGGAACTTAGGACTTGATTCAGCGCCTAAAATCGTCACAGCGTTACATCATGTGCCTCTCCTGTTTTCACCGTAGTACCACTTTGTGTGATATTCCTTGTAAATACCAAATCGCTTTATTCGTTAAAATCTGTAAAGTTGTTTGGCGATTAAGTTAAGGTCGTGGATCGTTTTAAAATTAAACCGCCAATGATTGTCTAACAACTATCAGGTAGGCAGGACGACAGTAAACGGAATTCTTATGTGCCATCTATCGATAATACTGGATGTCACATTATATAATATTTTGCACATTTTGTCAAATGAATTTTAATCATCGGTGTTAAATATATATTCGAAAATCATGTAACATATATCTTTCCTGAATTTTGTGTTTTATAACACCATAAGTTTTAAGCTACAATCTTCTACGGGTACATAAAAAACATTTCCTACTCTTTATAATAATTTCTGTATGCAGTGAAACTAATCAACCCAATATTGCACTTGCTAAATAGGCCAAGATCTTTTAGTTCTTCTGCGAAAACTGCTTGCGTATCATGATGCTATGGTTTTTACGGTTTTGGACGGGAAAGAGACGCAGCACTTTCTCGCTCTTACGGCAACGGAATTACAGTCTCGTTACATTTTAAGGTAAGTTAACCAAGCATCTTGACACAATATAACGTTCTGGATAGGAGAAGAAACATATGTAATTAAGCAAACTGTACAAAGAATAGAGACACGTAATCGGACAGAATGTAACATGAATCAGGAGGAAATTCTCTAATGAGGAGTGTCATGATTTATACAAAATCCACCGACCAAATTCCTTCTTGACAACCTAATTGTACTTCGCAGTCAGTCAAGTAATTCTTCGTATTGTGTGGCATTCATAAATTTCTTTCCTGTTCACAAGAACCCGCCCCTTGTCCCTATCTGGGGTTAGATAAATCTACACCACTTCCTTCTATCCCTTCTATTACCTTAAAATATATTTTGATTTTGCCCACCAATCTATGCTTATCTCTTCAAAGAGATCCTTTTTATTTCAGGTTTCCTCACCAAAATCCTGTATGCATTTCATTTCCCCCCTACGTATCACATGACCGGTCCCTCACATTTTCGTTGATTTAATCACCAACTAATTATAGTGAAGGGTAAAAATATCATCACTTCTACGTTGCATCAAAGTCATGTGTATAACCCAAAAGTATGGGAACCGAATGCTGCGCCCGAATGGAGTTTCCACATTTTAAATCTCGAACGGGAAATCAGCTAAACTGACTTAGAATTTCGTTGGCGTTCTTTAGACAAACAGTCCTAATACCGGGATAACAAGTAATGTTAGGCCACGACCATTTCCTTTTGCAATATTTCGGAATAATTATTAACTGGAAGAGAAGGGAAACGCAGACAGAGTTGTAGTCGGAAAACGTGGAAAAAATGGAGGAAAGATTTTGGCATAGCCGAGAGGACGGTAATGCAGTTGATCTTATACGAACCAAGGGAGAGGATTTGGATTGGATTTGTCTGAATCAGAACGGGATCAGGCGAACACTGTTATCCCTGCTGCACTAAACCCGAATTCTTTACTTTTTTAAATAGCTCATCGACTAACAGGCTCACAACAGGAACACTGCACAATACAATTGTCGTGTTAGATGATACTTACGAAAAACGAAAATAACTCCGTAGAGCAGAGTCCTTCTTGAGAAGCTATTAGGGCCCCAGCTTTTCAGGAAATTCCCCTCACCCCCCATTTTTTGGTACCCCAAGATTTAGTGCCATGTTCACTAGATCCCTCCACTTCTCCCTATCCCAAGCAAGATCATCAAGTCCACGACCTACCATACAATTTCTTTAAGATCTATTTCAATATTATCTTCCCATTTACTCCTAGGTCTTCCAAGTGGCCTTTTTTTAGGTTTTACAACCAAAAATTTTTATGCGTTAGATGAAGCAATTGACGTTATTTACATTTAAATTAACCCTTTAAAGACGAAGCGTAGACTGTTTTATTTAAAGACTCAGTCCGTACCGCGCTGTAAACACTTTTCATCTCGGTTATAAAAACCAATCAGTTTATGATGTAAGTGGCACAAGTCGCTCTTTGTTCTGAGATAGATAAAAGAGAAAGAAAGAAAGAAACAGAAATACAGTGTGAGCAGAGCGTACAGTTGTTGAATGTTAAACTTGGTGGTGCATCACGTAACCAGTAGGCTTTAAAAGGTTAAGTAAAGTAGGTCGGCAGATAGATAATAGACGTTAGGAGGTAGAATGTGGGAATGAGGTGGTGACCTATTTTGATAGTGTCCGAACTTCCTGGAGGGCACAAAACCATATGAAATTTCCTTCGGGCTGCAGGACTCGATGCAGACGTTATGAATCATTATCACCCCTGTAGGGGTAGGCCTACAGGCCACTTAACCGCTGTGTTCGATGTATGTGTAAAAGAGAGTAGATCCAGGATATAGGCAAAGAAGTACCTAATAATTCCAAGTATTATTTTTTTTGAATCAAGTTTTCTCTGTAAGAAAGAACAAAGGTAAAATAATTTTTACAGGCCTGGACAGGCCCTTTGAGCCCCAGGGGGATGAGGCAACCAGAATTTCCAGAAAATCGGCACATGAAGGTGCCAAGGTTATCAGTCCTGCGACCGTGCCGCCTTTACCCCTCAGGAGATAACCCTGATACTCGGGTCTGTTAGAGACTGAGTCGATCCCAAAGTCATAGTGGGGCTGACAGGATTACGGCAAAAAAATTCCAATAACCACATCGGGAATCGAATCCACGACCTTCCGGTGTGTAGCGCAGTGCCTCGACCAACTGCGGTACTACGCACCCACACTAAGAATAAATACGAAGGGAAATTAAGGAAATCACGGAACATCTTTCAGCATAACCGCCGTATTAACGTCAGAGAACTTGATTATCCGTACATTGTCATTTATTTGAAAAGACCCTTAAGAACGATGAATTCGAAACGATGAAAGAGGCAGAAAAGGATATGAAGTATTTAAGTTCTTACTCAATTATTATACCAACTACTGCACATATAAAACATTTACACACTAAAACATTAAAACGTTAAAAATGCTCCGACATGTTTCGGTCCTAGGCCCATCATCAGGGAGCCGTATCGTCCTTGCTAAAGTCACACTATAAAAAGTCACATTAGTTTCGCTGTACCAGTTGGGTATTGTGGCAGCATGCCACGGCATGATGCCACAATACCAAACTGGTACAGCGAAACTAATGTGACTTTTTATAGTGTGACTTTAGCAAGGACGATACGGCTCCCTGATGATGGGCCTAGGACCGAAACATGTCGGAGCATTTTTAACGTTTTAAAGTTTTAGTGTGTAAATTTTATAAATGTTATATATGTGCAGTAGTTGGTATAATAATTGAGTAATTCGACAACATGCACGGTGTAACAACGAAAATATTTAAGTCCTTATTAGGATTTGTAAAGGAACAGAAAGTAAGCTGTAAAATCATTCGGGCCGACCTGCTCTGAGAGTAACAGAAGTACCAACCATTATATGCCTTTATTCTGAAAGTCGCAATGACCTATGCTTTTCTAACTAGAATAGGCTGAGAAGTAGTAGTGTGGTACTGCGGCCTATGTCAACACTCAACATTGCGGGTACTGAACACTGGTAGAATGTAACTGGCGGGGGAGGGATGAAGTACTGGAAGAACACTGCACCAGTGCCACATAGTCCACAAATCTTTTGTGAGCTTTCCAAGGCTTCAAACCGACCCTTAGCCGGTGAGTCGCGAGAGTTGCAGTATATCCGCGATGACCGGTAAAAAACAAACGGATTGTGGAGAAATCAATGAGGATGGAAATAACGGTTTGTTACCGGCAAGGGAGATGGGGAAACGGACGCATTTTAATTGCAAAACCGCAAAGGAAACGTAAGCTACTTCTTGCAGTTCTGCTTGTATGTTGGCCTGCCGGTAGGTCATGACTGCAATCTAGAATCAGAACAGAAGGCACGAACATTGTGGTGCACCTCTTTTCTACATTGCGTACGAACTGTGATGACGTGACTGTGATGTCACGCCGCACAGAACTGGTCCATCCCGTTGCAAAAAAAAATACCTTCACTCTGGATTCCGGTCATGCAACCGTCCTGGTTCGAGAGAAAGGGCTGCAGCACCCGGACCCAGTCACCAGGTGTGTGCGGGTTTGTGTGGGTGGGTGTTTGGTGGAAGGAGAGAGAGAGAGAGAGAGAGAGAGAGAGAGAGAGAGAGAGAAAATTTGTGTGCCAGAAAGGTGACATCCAGAAACAAGTAGATTATTGCTGGGAGTGATAACAGTGATGATGATGATGGTAGTAATGATAGTGACAGCGAAGGCGACAATTATATTCAGAAGGTGTGCACAAATTAAAAAAAACTAGAAACCGACTAAAAATTCTAGGCGCCAGAAGAGTGACATGAAGAAAGTTCCATTTTAAGGACCAACCAATATTAGGCGCCACAGTACACAAAATGTCAGTAGCGTGGACGACCTGGCGCACGGGATTTGTGTACCCCTGTCATACCGCACAACACTTGCTGGTGACAATTATGATTACAGCAGTTTCTCTGCAGTGAGGTTATGAGGAATAATGGAACACAGATTTTTGATTTAGATTTACACAAAAGCAGCGAATTTCTCAACTAGCCAAACATCGAGTGTAGAAGCAAATTTTGCCTTAACTAACCGCCTGGAGGAAAGAGAAAGAGAGAGAGACTGGGATCCGTATAGCGACTAGACTACGTGCTGGACTTCCGAAAAACGTGGTTCGATTCCCGTTAGGTGCAAGAGAATGATCTTTTATCAAAAGAGACCGATTCGGCTTGATCCCAGCCAGCCTCATATTCAATGGGTATCGGCTGCTATTTTCCTGCGTATAAAGCAGCTGGAGCGTGAAGCTGACATCTCATCTCCATTTAGTGCAGAGATTAAGAATGACGGAAGCAATAGTCCCACTCCCACATACGCACAGGTGTGTTTTATGGATGTTTTTCTCTAGAGAGAGAATTTCATAATTGAACATTTGTTAAGGAATTCCCAGCCTCTTTTATACAAAACCCTAAGTCTCTTTATTGTGTAAGCCTCTAAGAGTCGCCACTGGGACACCTGAGCCGGACGAATCCACAATACATTCAAAACATTTTCGAATGAGGTTCTTAGAGTTAAATGTCAACTGGGGTTTTAAGTCAGTCATTAAATCGAATAACCTCCGCCGTAACAAATGCGTGTATTAAGAAAGCTAACACCTGCGCTACACGACAGCGATCTGACACATAAACCATTCCTACCTGTTATGACCTGCAAACTTGCGCTGTTCCCATCACGAAGCTGCATTCTTCTGTTCGGAATATTTTCCTATGAAACCCGATCCCGTTGTTGAAAATGAAGGTTTTAATCTATAATGAAGTCTAAAGTGGGCTACCCTTTTTGCACTCAGAATTTTCTTAAAATGAGCCGTATTGAAATTATAAAGGTTACACTTTTTAAATATAAACTCTAAAGTGTGTGACTACGTGTACGCAGGTGCGTAGTAAACTGAATGATGTGGCTGGAAACGAAATACATTTTTTGGAGCCCACGAGTGTCTGCTCTCTTTACATGGTTTAATCATTTCCAACTGCAATCTTCTGTTCGTTTACTTACTGAAAGTTACCTATTCCACATACTTGCGTTTACTTATTTTTTTAACTCTTGTACATTGACTAAAACTTGAAATAGATAATTCCATTTAATTTCTGTGTCTCTTTTTTCCTAACGAAATTCTCGTTAATAAAACGTGGCTTCCCTTTGAGAACGTAACGATAGCTATTACTGTATGGATACCACTCTCACCTGTTCCCTTATTTACTATTTTAAAATCTGTTCAAACTCCAACCTGTTCCTTATTACTGATGTGTCATTCATCGTCCCGTCACAGCTTCGTAACAAAAAATTCTACTTCTTCAGCAGATAAAATGTGAAACTTGCTTCGTAATCGAAATAAAAAGAACGGCTGTCTAGGACGCTGGATGCTATCCTTAAAATCTGTTACCACTGTGGGCTGACAGACCGAGGTTTGATTCCGGGAAGGAGATCTTCACCTTTATCTACAGACCAGTCTTAGCGATTCCGTGTCTCTTTCGTTACAGGTCCATGCCGTAGATTCTCGCTCACAGATCAAGTGGCTGGAACTTGAGGCTGACTATTTGCTTCGATCCAGTGCACAAGTTGAAAGTTCTCCATGTCATATGTATATATGTATATATGTATATATGTATATATGTATATATGTATATATGTATATATGTATATATGTATATATGTATATATGTATATATGTATATATGTATATATGTATATATGTATATA
>Ga0131853_10019806_pt1 | contig 12241 bp, 8 predicted proteins | sample TergutLab28metaG_FD_92764 | JGI IMG/M metagenome (GOLD analysis project Ga0131853, IMG submission 92764) | Labiotermes labralis P1 segment gut microbial communities from Petit-Saut dam, French Guiana - Lab288 P1 (version 2) (version 2) | ecosystem: Host-associated > Arthropoda: Insects >...
GCGATGTGCGCGGTGATGCTCCGGACCGGAGGCCCGGATAATTCCGCCGCGCGCGGCCGGGCGCTGGACGCGGTGCGGGCCGCGGGCCAGCAGGACTATGACGAGTCCACGCTCGCCGAGGACCTCATGCACTCCCTGGACCAGGCCCGGGAGATGATCACCCACTTCGGGGCCCAGCTGCGCCCGGAGGCCAAGGAATGGCACCTGGCCGAGGCGGTCCGGATCGGGCTGGCCGACGGTCCTCTCAGCGACAACGAGCGTTCCACCGCCGAGATGATCGCGTCCGACCTCGGCATGACCAGCGCCCAGGCTCTCGGCGTCATCACCCTGACCGAGCAGGCGGCCGGCACCAACTGATAACAGCAACGCCCCCTGCCTGCCCCGGCCCTGCCCCGCCCCTGCCCCCGGCCCGGCCTGCGGCGGAGCCCGGTCGGCGGCTCCGGGGCGTCTCGCGTGGACGCTGGTGGTCCAGAAAGCGCCACCAGGGCCCACGCGGGCGAATGCGTGCTGATAACAGCAACTCATGCGTGGTCTCGTGGCGTGGTGGGGGAAGCGGGTTCGGGAAGGAAACGCGGGCCGGGACGGTTGTTCTCACGGAGCAGGAACGCAGGCCCGGGAGAGCCACCATGATCCGTTCGGCGTTGATGGTGTAGGATCCTTGATTGTTATGCTGCGCGAGCTGCTCCTCCTTAGTGGCCGCGGCGGGGCCCGATAAAGGCTGGCTCCCTCGCCGCGGGTTACTAGCGTGTTCGCTGGCCGGCCTGAAAAGGACCGCACCCGCTTGACCGCGGGAAACCGAAGGAAGCAGCAATGACGCAGCAGTACCGAGCTGTCGCTCCTGTCGTACAGCAGCCGAGCGGCATGCCGTGCCACCGCTACACCCCGTTCAAGGCGGTGGACCTGCCGGACCGCACCTGGCCCGGCAAGAGCATCACCAAGGCTCCTCGCTGGCTCTCCACTGACCTGAGGGACGGCAATCAGTCGCTGATCGACCCGATGTCGCCCACCCGCAAGCGGGCCATGTTCGAGATGCTCGTGAAGATGGGCTACAAGGAGATCGAGGTCGGGTTCCCGTCGGGGAGCCAGACCGACTTCGACTTCGTCCGCGAGCTCATCGAGGGCGGAAAGATCCCCGACGACGTGCGGATCTCCGTGCTGACGCAGGCCCGCGAGGACCTGATCGAGCGCACGCTGCAGTCCCTGGCCGGCGCCAGCCGGTGCACGGTGCACATGTACAACGCGGTCGCGCCGGTGTTCCGGAAGGTCGTCTTCCGGAACACGAAGGAAGAGACCAAGGCCCTCGCGGTCGAGGGCACCAAGCACGTGATGAAGTTCGCCGAGCAGTACCTGGACGCGGACACGGACTTCGGCTACGAGTACTCGCCGGAGATCTTCCAGGACACGGAGCTGGACTTCGCCCTGGAGACCTGCGAGGCGGTCATGGACGTCTGGCAGCCCGGCCCGGGCCGCGAGATCATCCTCAACCTGCCCTGCACGGTCGAGCGGTCCACGCCGAACGTGTACGCGGACCAGATCGAGTGGATGTCGCGGAACCTGTCCCGGCGCGAGCACATCTGCCTGTCGGTGCATACCCACAATGACCGGGGCACCGCCGTCGCCGACGCCGAGCTGGCGGTCATGGGCGGCGCGGACCGGATCGAGGGCTGCCTGTTCGGGAACGGCGAGCGGACCGGCAACGTCTGCCTGGTCACCCTGGGCCTGAACCTGCACAGCCAGGGCATCGACCCGATGATCGACTTCAGCGACATCGACGAGGTCCGCCGGACGGTCGAGTACTGCAACCAGCTGCCGGTGCACCCGCGTCACCCGTACGCGGGCGAGCTGGTCTACACGGCGTTCTCCGGGTCTCACCAGGACGCGATCAAGAAGGGCTTCGAGGCGTTCGAGGCCGAGGTCGCGGCGGCCGGGGACGACCCGGTCAACCACCACTGGGACCTGCCGTACCTGCCGATCGACCCGCACGACGTGGGCCGCTCGTACGAGGCGGTCATCCGGGTCAACAGCCAGTCCGGCAAGGGCGGCATCGCCTACGTGCTGAAGACCGGGCACTCCCTGGACCTGCCGCGGCGGGCGCAGATCGAGTTCTCGAAGGTCATCCAGCACTACACCGACGAAGAGGGCGGCGAGGCGACCGCGGAGCAGATCTGGACCGCCTTCACCGAGACCTACCTGGCCGACGGGCCGGTGCAGCTGCTGGACCACCAGTCCTCGGAGGTCGTGGACGGCAAGCACGTGCTCAGGGCCGAGATCAGCGTCGACGGGGCGTCGAAGGGGATCGAGGGAACCGGGAACGGCCCGATTTCCGCGTTCTGCGCCGCCCTGGACACGGTCGGGATCGACGCCAAGGTGCTGGACTACGCCGAGCACGCGCTCACCGAGGGCAGCGACGCCCAGGCCGCGGCCTACGTCGAGGTGTCCACCGGAGGCCAGGTCTACTGGGGCGTCGGCATCGACACCAACACGGCGACCGCTTCCATGCGGGCCGTGCTGTCCGCGGTGAACCGGGCCCGGTAGCCCGGGAAAACCCATTGAGCGGAACGGGCTGGCGGCTTCTGTGCCGTCGGCCCGTTCTCGCCTCATGTCAGGGAAGATGGAAGCGTGCTCCAGTACCGGGATGACGGGGTCGTGCTGCGGACCCAGAAGCTAGGCGAGGCCGACCGCATCGTCACCTTGCTGTGCCGTCGCGGCGGGCGGGTGCGGGCGGTCGCCAAGGGCGTGCGCCGGACCAAGTCGCGGTTCGGCGGCCGCCTGGAACCGTTCACCTACGTGGACGTCCTGGTCCACCCCGGGCGGACCCTGGACGTGATCACCCAGGCCGAGGTCATCCGCCCCTACGGGGCCGGCATCGCCGGGGACTACGCCCGCTACACGGCCGGGACGGCCATCCTGGAGACCGCCGAGCGGCTCACGCCGGTGGAGAAGGAGCCGGCGCTGCGGCAGTTCCTGCTGCTGATCGGCGCACTCCGCGCGCTCGGGGAGACCGGCCCGGCCGCGTCGGCCGAATCGGCCGAGTCGACCGCGTCGACAGGCCGGGAGCCGCGCCTGGTGCTGGACGCGTACCTGCTCCGGTCCCTGGCCGTCGCCGGGTACGCGCCCGCCCTGGAGGAGTGCGCCCGGTGCGGAGGGTCGTCGGGCAGGCCGCTGGTCGCGTTCGCGGTCGCGGCCGGCGGGATGGTGTGCGCGTCCTGCCGTCCGACGGGGGCGGCGACCCCGTCGCCGCGGACCGTGGAGCTGATGCTGGCGCTGCTGCGGGGCAACTGGGACGAGGCGATGAGCAGCGACCGCAGGCACCGGGTAGAATGCAGCGGCCTGGTAGCCGCGCACCTGCAGTGGCACCTGGAACACTCAATCCGCTCGTTGCGTCACGTGGAGCGCGCTTAACTATGCCGACTCGCCCCGTCCGTCCGCCGAACCCGCACCCCACCGGGGCCAGGCCCCCGGCGATCCCCAGCGACCTGGTGCCCCGGCACGTCGCGATCGTGATGGACGGCGACGGCCGCTGGGCCAAGGAACGCGGCCTGCCGCGGACCGAGGGCCACAAGGTCGGCGAGAACTCCCTGATGGACGTCCTGCAGGGCGCGATCGAGCTTGGCGTCAAGACCGTGTCCGCCTACGCGTTCTCCACCGAGAACTGGAAGCGGCACCCGGACGAGGTCCGCTTCCTGATGGGCTTCAACCGCGACGTCATCCACCGCCGCCGCGAGGAACTGAGCGACATGGGCGTCCGGATCCGGTGGGCCGGCCGGCGGCCGAAGCTATGGCGCAGCGTCATCAAGGAACTTGAGGACGCCGAGCAGATGTCGAAGGACAACACCACCCTGACGCTGCAGTTCTGCTGCAACTACGGCGGGCGGGCCGAGATCGTGGACGCGGTCCGGGAGGTCGCGGCCGAGGTCGCCGCCGGCAAGATCAAGCCCGAGAAGATCACCGAGAAGACGATCGCCAGCCACCTCGACGAGCCGGACCTCGGCGACGTGGACCTGTGGATCCGGACGTCGGGCGAGCAGCGGCTGTCGAACTTCCTGCTGTGGCAGTCGGCCTACGCCGAGCTGGTGTTCACGGACACGCTGTGGCCCGACTTCGACCGGCGCCACCTGTGGCACGCCTGCGAGGTCTACGCCAGCCGGGACCGCCGTTACGGCGGCGCCGTCCCGTCGGCCCCGGTCCTGGACGCCCCGGAGCTTGAGGACGCCGAGCCCGACGACGACGTCGAAGGCAACCGGAGTTAACCGGTTCGCGTTCGCTGGCGCCCGTCAATAAGCTGAAGTCACCGGTGCAGACACGCGTATCGTCACGCATCGCGCCGGTTCTGTTACCCGGGGACCGCGCCTGACGCGCCCGCCGACACCCAGCCGGATGGAGAGCCACATGGCCCTACGCAGTGACCGCCTTGACGCCATCGTCAACCTGAGCAAGCGCCGCGGGTTCGTGTACCCGTCGAGCGACATCTACGGCGGTCTCCGCGCGGCGTGGGACTACGGTCCCCTGGGCGTCGAGCTAAAGAACAACGTCAAGCGCCAGTGGTGGAAGTACATGGTGCAGGAGCGGGACGACATCGTCGGCCTGGACTCCTCCGTCATCCTCGCGACCGAGGTGTGGCAGGCCAGCGGCCACGTCGAGACGTTCACCGACCCGCTGACCGAGTGCCAGTCCTGCCACAAGCGGTTCCGGGCCGACCACCTCATCGAGGCGTATCAGGAAAAGCACGACGGCAAGGAGCCGGACGACGGCCTGGCCGACCTGAACTGCCCGAATTGCGGGAACAAGGGCACGTTCACCGAGCCGCGGAACTTCAGCGGCCTGCTGAAGACCTACCTGGGCCCGGTCGAGGACGAGTCCGGCCTGGCCTACCTGCGCCCGGAGACGGCGCAGGGCATCTTCGTCAACTACAAGAACGTGATCGGCACCAGCCGGAAGAAGCTGCCGTTCGGCATCGGCCAGATCGGCAAGTCGTTCCGGAACGAGATCACCCCGGGCAACTTCATCTTCCGCACCCGGGAGTTCGAGCAGATGGAGATGGAGTTCTTCGTCAAGCCGGGCGACGACGCGGAGTGGCACCAGTACTGGATCGACCACCGGTACGCCTGGTACACCGCCCTGGGCATCAACTCCGATAACCTGCGCCTGTTCGAGCACCCGAAGGAGAAGCTGTCCCACTACTCCACGCGGACGGTGGACATCGAGTACCGCTTCGGGTTCCAGGGCTCGGAGTGGGGCGAGCTTGAGGGCATCGCCAACCGCACGAACTACGACCTGACCGTGCACCAGGAGGCGTCCAAGACCGACCTGGCCTACCTGGACCAGGCGACGAACGAGAAGTACATCCCGTACGTCATCGAGCCGGCGGCCGGCGTGGACCGCGCCACGCTGGTGTTCCTGATGGACGCGTTCGCCGAGGACGAGGCGCCCAACGCCAAGGGCAAGATGGAGACCCGGACCGTGCTGCGCCTGGACCCGCGGCTGGCCCCGGTCAAGGTGGCGGTGCTGCCCTTGAGCCGCAACGCCGACTTGTCGCCGAAGGCCCGGGACGTCGCCGCGATGCTCCGCCAGCGCTGGAACTGCGAGTTCGACGACGCGCAGGCGATCGGCCGCCGCTACCGCCGCCAGGACGAGATCGGCACCCCGTTCTGCGTCACGGTCGACTTCGACAGCCTCGAGGACAACGCCGTGACCATCCGGGAACGCGACACGATGAGCCAGGAGCGCGTCGGCATCGACGCCCTCGAGGGCTACCTCTCCGAGCGCCTGCCCGCCTGGTAGGCCGGGCCGGCCTCGCTCGCGGCGTCATGCGGGGTGCCGTTCGCGGCGGCACGGGACGCGCGATCGTAGATGTCGGCGGCGGCCTCGTGGAACCCCGCAGGCAGGCCCGCCGCGCTCATCGACGCGGCGATCTCCTCCATCTCGCCGATCCAGCGCCAGCCCTTCAGTGCCGCCGACGACGCGGCCCGCTCCGACTGGCCGCCTAGCGCGGGCTGCGACCGCTGCCACTCGGCCAGCAGCGTGTCCTCGACGCCCTCGGCCCGGGCGAGGGCCTGGCAGGCGAGCAGCAGGGCCGAGGTGCCCTTGGTCCAGGCGGCGTAGGCCATCTTCACCGCGGAGGCGGCGAAGAGCCCGGATCCCCGGGCGCCGTCCGTGACGCGGGCCTCCAGCGCCGACCCCCGGCCGAACAGCGCCGCCACCTCCCGGGCCCGCGGGCCGGACAGGTACAGCCGGGTATGCCCGGCGTTCTCCGGCGGCGGGCCGATGATCCCGCCGTCCACGTAGTCCGCGCCGCCGGCGGTCACGATGGCCGCCGCCTGCTCCGCGGTGGCGACGGAGACCGCGTTCGCGTCGACGTACAGGCCCCGGTAGCCGGCCGCGGCGACCGAACGGGCCACGTCCAGCGCGGCGTGCGGCGGGCAGATAGCGAAGATCACCGCGGACTCGGCGATCAGCGAGCCGGAATCGGTGCCGGACAGTTCCGCGGCGAGCGCGCGGCCGGTGCTGGCCCGGCTCCGGCCGGACGGATCCCACAGGACGGTGTGCCCGGCGGTGACCAGGCAGCCGCCGACGGCGGCTCCCATCTCTCCCGGGTGCAGCAGCCCGACGGTTGTCATTCGCGTGTCCCCTCCGGCCGACAGGCTCGGCCCGGTGAGCGGTACTCCGCACCCTATTGTGCCGGTAAGGCCGGTCGCGACCCCCTCCAGGGGCCGGATCGCCCGTGATCTCACGGGATGCCCGCCGGCGCGTTGCTTCCGGCCGGGATCCGGGTCACAATTGCCGATGTCAGGGTCAGTTTCCATTCCGGCGGTCTAAACCAGCGGTCTAAACCATTATTTGGCAGGGTCTAAACCAATTCACGGAACAGTATTAACCATCGTGAACATGGTGTTTTTGTTCACATATATGGGTCCGTTGCCCGGCCCTATCGGCTGGGGTACGGTCACGTTTCTTAGTCCAAGACCGGGCCGGGTAGAGTCCGAACAGCGGAGGCTACCGGGGCGAGGAGCGTTCAGTGTCCAAGTTCGTATATGACTTCACAGAAGGTAACAAAGACCTCAAGGACCTTCTGGGGGGCAAAGGCGCAAACCTGGCTGAGATGACCAATCTCGGCCTTCCCGTGCCACCTGGATTCACCATTACCACGGACGCGTGCCGTCATTACCTCGACAACGGGGCGACCCCTGAGGGCCTGGACAAAGAAGTCTCGAAGTACCTGAAGAAGCTTGAGAAGAACATGGGCCGCAAGCTTGGCAACGCCAAGGACCCGCTGCTGGTCAGCGTCCGGTCCGGCGCCAAGTTCTCCATGCCCGGCATGATGGAAACGGTCCTGAACATCGGGCTGTCCGACAAGTCGGTCCAGGGCCTGGCCAAGCAGGCCCGCAACGAGCGGTTCGCGTGGGACTCCTACCGGCGGCTGATCCAGATGTTCGGCAAGACGGTGCTGGACATCGACGGCGAGCACTTCGAGCAGGCGATCGAGGCCGCGAAGACGGCCAAGGGCGCCGCCACCGACGCCGAACTGGACGCCGAGGACCTCAAGGCGCTGACGACGACCTTCAAGGGCATCGTCAGCGCCCAGGCCGGCATCGACTTCCCGCAGGACCCCCGGGAGCAGCTGGACATGGCGGTCAAGGCCGTCTTCCAGTCGTGGAACGCCGACCGGGCGATCCTCTACCGCCGCCAGGAACGGATCCCCGCCGGCCTGGGGACGGCCGTGAACGTGGTGGCGATGGTCTTCGGCAACCTCGGAGACGACTCCGGCACCGGCGTGGCGTTCACCCGCGACCCCGCCACCGGCGCCCAGGGCGTGTACGGCGACTACCTGACCAACGCCCAGGGCGAGGACGTCGTAGCCGGCATCCGCAACACGGTGCCGCTGGATGACCTGGAGAAGATCGACAAGAAGTCCTACGACCAGCTGATGAAGATCATGCGGAAGCTGGAGAACCACTACAAGGACCTCTGCGACATCGAGTTCACCATCGAGCGCGGCAAACTCTGGATGCTGCAGACCCGCGTGGGCAAGCGCACCGCGGCCGCCGCCTTCCGCATCGCGACCGGCCTGGTGAACGAAGGCGTGATCGACCTCGACGAGGCGCTTACCCGCGTGTCCGGCGACGAACTCGCCCGGCTCATGTTCCCCCGCTTCGACACCAGCGGCGAGAACATCACGACGCTCACCAAGGCGGTCAACGCCTCGCCCGGCGCCGCCGTCGGCAAGGTCGTCTTCGACTCCGAGACCGCCGTCAAGCTCGCCGGGGCGGGCGAGAAGGTCATCCTGGTCCGCCGCGAGACCAACCCCGACGACCTGCACGGCATGATCGCCGCGCAGGGCGTGCTCACCAGCCGGGGCGGCAAGACCAGCCACGCCGCCGTGGTCGCCCGCGGCATGGGCAAGACCTGCGTCTGCGGCGCAGAAGAGCTCGAGATCGACGCCGTCGCCAAGAGGCTCACCGGACCCGACGGCGTCACCGTCAGCGAGGGCGACGTCCTCTCCATCGACGGCACCTCGGGCCTGGTCTACCTGGGCGAGGTCCCGGTCTCTGCCTCCAACGTCGTCCAGTACTTCGAGGGCGAGCTCGCCCCCGACACCGACGACCTGGTGCAGGCCGTCCACACGATCATGAGCCACGCCGACGCGGCCCGCCGCCTGTCCGTGCATGCCAACGCCGACAACGGCCCCGACTGCGCCCGGGCCCGCCGGTTCGGCGCGGGCGGCGTCGGCCTGGTCCGCACCGAGCACATGTTCCTGGGCGAGCGCCGCCAGCTGGTCGAGGACCTGATCCTCGCCGAGAGCGACGACGACCGGCAGAAGGCCCTCGACGCCCTGGAGCCGATGCAGCGCGGTGACTTCACCGAGATCCTCGACGCCATGGACGGGCTGCCGGTGACCATCCGGCTCATCGACCCGCCGCTGCACGAGTTCCTGCCCGACCTGACCGAGCTCAGCGTCACGATGGCGCTCAAGGGCGACAAGGCCACCGCTGCCGACCGCCGGCTCCTGGAAGAGGTCCGCCGCCTCCACGAGCAGAACCCGATGCTGGGCCTGCGCGGCGTCCGCCTGGCCCTGCACATCCGCGGCCTGCTTGAGATGCAGGTCCGCGCGATCACCGAGGCCGCCGCCGACCTGGCCAAGGCGGGCAAGACGCCGAAGCCGGAGATCATGATCCCGCTGGTCGCCACCGTGCAGGAGATGGAGATCAGCAAGGAGCGGGTCGAGAAGATCATCGCCGAGGTCGAGGCGGAGACCGGCACCCGCGTGGAGATCCCGGTCGGCACGATGATCGAGACGCCGCGAGCCGCCACGGTCGCGGGCGAGATCGCGCGCAGCGCGGCGTTCTTCTCCTTCGGCACCAACGACCTGACCCAGATGACCTGGGGCTTCTCCCGGGACGACGTCGAGGGCTCGTTCTTCAGCCGCTACATCGACCTCGGCGTCTTCGGTGTCTCCCCGTTCGAGACGATCGACCGCGACGGCGTCGGACGGCTGGTCAGGCAGGCCGCCGCCGAGGGCCGGGCCGCCCGCCCGGACCTGCACCTCGGCATCTGCGGCGAGCACGGCGGCGACCCGCAGTCGGTGTGGTTCTTCCACGAGGCCGGGCTGGACTACGTGTCCTGCTCCCCGTTCCGGGTCCCGGTCGCGCGCCTTGAGGCCGGTCGGGCTGCGGTGGCCAGCGGCGGCAGCGACACTAGGTGATGTGACCTCGAACTACGCCAAGCACGACACCGAACGCTGGGTCCACGAGGAACCCAAGCGCGGCGGCCGGACCCACTTCCAGCGGGACCGGGCACGGGTGCTGCACAGCTCCGCGCTCCGCCGCCTCGCCGCCAAGACGCAGGTCGTCCGGGCCGGGTCCGGGGACTTCCCCCGGACCCGGCTCACCCATTCCCTGGAATGCTCGCAGATCGGACGCGAGCTCGGCGCCGCCCTGGGCTGCGACCCCGATCTGGTCGACGCGGCCTGCCTGGCCCACGACCTGGGGCACCCGCCGTTCGGGCATAACGGCGAGTCCGCCCTGGCCGCCCTGGCCGACGACGGCGGACCCCTGAGCTGCGGCGGATTCGAGGGCAACGCCCAGTCCCTGCGCCTCCTCACCCGCCTGGAACCGAAGATCGACGGCGTCGGCCTCAACCTCACCCGCGCCACCCTCGACGCCGCCGTCAAGTACCCGCTGGTCGGCGCCGGCACCGGCAAGTACAACGCCTACGAATCCGACCGGCCCGCGTTCGAGTGGATCCGGGCCGGGGCCCCCGAAGGCCGACGCTGCCTGGAAGCCCAGGTCATGGACTGGGCGGACGACGTCGCGTACTCCGTCCACGACCTCGAAGACGGACTGCAGGCCGGCCAGTTCACCCTGGAAACCCTCCACGATCCGACCGAACGGATCATCGTTTCCGATGTCGCACTCCGCTACTGCTCCGGCACGCCGGACGTGACCGGGCAGGAGCTCGAGTCGGTCTTCGCCGAGTTCATGCGGCTGCCGCTGTGGGACTTCACCTTCGACGGCGGCCCGGCCGCGCTGGCCGCGGCGAAGAACCTCACCAGCGAGCTGGTCGGCCGGTTCTGCCTCGCCGCCGAGGAAGCCACCCGCGAGAGGTACGGCCCCGGCCCCCTCGCCCGATATGGGGCCGACCTCATTCTCCCGCGTCGGCAGCTCCTGGAGTGCGCCCTGCTCAAGGCCGTCAGCGCGCACTACGTGATCTTCGCCGAGGAGAGCGTGAAGCCCAAGGCCGACGAGCGGGAGCTGATCGCCGAACTGGCCCTGTCGCTGTGGAAGGACGCACCGGAGTCCCTTGACCCGGTTCTGCGTCCGTCCTGGGCCGCGGCCCGGTCCGACGCCGAACGGAAACGGGTGATCGTTGACCAGGTCGCGTCTCTCACTGACACGTCCGCGATCGCCTGGCATAGTAGTCGCCTTCGCTGATCATCCGTCGACGCGCCACTGGAGGGGACCCGAATGACGACGTACGTGATCGTGGGTGGCGGCCTGGCCGGGGCCAAGGCCGCGCAGACGCTGCGGGACGAGGGGTTCGACGGCGAGGTGGTGCTGTTCTGCGATGAGGCGGACGCGCCGTACGAGCGGCCGCCGCTGTCCAAGGACTACCTGAACGGCAAGGCCAGCCGCTCCTCGGTGTTCGTCCACCCGGAGAAGTGGTACGCCGAACACCACGTCGACCTGCGGACCGGCACCCCGGTCACCGCGATCGACCGGGCCGCGCACACCGTCTCATACTCCGGCGGCTCCGTGCCTTACGACAAGCTGCTGCTGGCCACCGGCGCCTCTCCCCGGCGCCTGGGGATCCCGGGCGACGGCCTGAAGGGCGTGCATTACCTGCGCCGCCTCGGCGACGCCGAGGCCCTGCGCGAGAGCTTCCGTCACGGGGCGCACGTCATCGTCGTCGGCGCCGGGTGGATCGGGCTGGAAGCCGCCGCGGCCGCGCGGAAGGCGGGTCACCTGGTGACCGTCCTGGAACCGCAGCCGACGCCGCTGCACGGCGTTCTCGGACCGGAACTGGGGGAACGGTTCCAGCGCCTGCACGCCGGGCACGGGGTCGAGTTCCGGTTCAGCGAGTCCGCCGCGGAGTTCCACGGGGACGCCGGCCACCACGTGGGCTCGGTGCTCACCAGGTCGGGGAAGACGCTGACCGCCGACACGGTGGTCGTCGGGATCGGCGCGGTGCCGAACGACGGCCTCGCGGCCGACGCGGGCCTGGACACCGACGGCGGCGTCGTCACGGACGCGGCGCTGCGCACCTCCGATCCGGACATCTTCGCCGCGGGCGACGTGGCGAACTCGCACAACCCGCTGTTCGGCCGCCGGATACGGGTGGACCACTGGGCCAACGCCCTCAACGGGGGGCAGGCCGCCGCCCGGTCCATGCTCGGCCAGGAGGTGAGCTACGACCGGGTGCCGTACTTCTTCAGCGACCAGTACGGCTTCGGCCTGGAATGCTCGGGTCTCCCGTCCCCGGGCAGCTACGACCGGGTCTTCTACCGCGGCGACGCGGACAAGTCCGAGTTCATCGCCTTCTGGCTGAACGCCGGCAAGGTCATCGCCGCCATGAACGTCAACGTCTGGGATGTCACCGGCGACCTCCAGTCCCTCATCCGCTCCGCCCGCGAAGTGGACCCCGTCCGCCTCACCGACCCCCGCGTCCCCCTCAGCGACGTGTAACCCCGCCCCGCCCCGCCCCTCCCTCCCGCGCCCGCCCCTCCCGCGCCCGCCCCCCCTCCCCC
>Ga0131853_10019807_pt1 | contig 12241 bp, 3 predicted proteins | sample TergutLab28metaG_FD_92764 | JGI IMG/M metagenome (GOLD analysis project Ga0131853, IMG submission 92764) | Labiotermes labralis P1 segment gut microbial communities from Petit-Saut dam, French Guiana - Lab288 P1 (version 2) (version 2) | ecosystem: Host-associated > Arthropoda: Insects >...
CACCACCACCACTACTACTACTACTACTACTACCATCACCACCACCACCACTACTACTACTACTACTACTACTACTACTACCATCACCACCACCACTACTACTACTACTACTACTACTACTTCCATCACCACCACCACCACCATTACTACTACTACTTCCACCACCACCACCACCACCACCACTACTACTACTACTACTTCCATCACCACCACCACCACCACCACCATTACTACTACTACTACTACTACTTCCATCACCACCACCACCACCACCACCACCACCACCACTACTACTACTACTACTACTACTATTATAGAAGTTGTGAAAGCAGTAGTAATGTAACGGAACAGCTTAGTGTGTGAAAGACACGTGGCTGGGACCAAAAGCAACTGCATTGTGCTGCAGTTGCTTTTGAAATACGGCTCTCAATGCAAGAAATATCATGAACAATACTTCTACTCTTTTCCGATTTTCAATAATACTCATCCAGATTTTGGTATTCTTGGTGATGACACCGTTTGATGTGCTTTGTAGTTACCATTCTTCTGGGGAGACTTTAAATATTACCAGTGAGACTCGTAACAAGAAGTGGCATTTAAAAAATAAAATTAGCCAATTAGCGATACAACCACTTCATTCGCCACACATGACCTGTACAACGACAACCAAAACTAGTTTATTAGGATCTAACATTTCATAATCTCGCCAATTAATGTCGAAGTAATATTCGGTTTGAAGTGCTGTAATGTGCTGCGGCGACAAGTAGAGTAATATTTAACTCAAAAAAGTAATTTAAGCCTACATATTTTATATAAAGAGCCAGTTCGTACTTCACAAAGAAAAAAACAGATAAAGCACTAAATGCTGCAAAGGGAAATAATCGCTGTTGTCTGGAGAATCAAACTCTGTGGGCATTTAGTCACACGTGCTTTTGTTTATTTCGTTTTCGGTCCTGTGGTTAGTAATATTTGAAAGTTCCCTTGAAGTCCTTTATTTCCTGCGATCTAGATAATATTTTCCCATAAAATCTCGACACAAAATTTGCGGTAGAATGAATTCCTTATTTTCTGCTGAAATCGTAATATATTAAGATTTCCCACAGCCGAACACAAATTGTATTAACTGCTGCTATTAAGACGGGACACACAACCAGGCCTTGACGATATAACAGCACAAATACATAAAAACCACGCCCTTAATTATCACTCATTTCTACAGTTTAAATCCAGTAAAAAGTCTGTCATTTTACTGTTTGTTCTATAATCGAGAGATGCTGTTTATAATAGGCGTTTATTTAAACTGAAGACTTTTTTCTTGTAATCTTTGTAATTAACCAATTTAATGCACAAAATCTTATTTTATAATAAGTTTATTATATGCCTCTACATGTTTCGAGCACTATGTGCTCATCATCAGGAGGTCAAAATTGTATTATACAGCATCTGGTATCATTACACTGAAACAAGTGAGTGGTCTAAAATGACTAAAATACAATTCTATAAATATGAGCACATAGCAGTAGATGCTGTATAATACAATTTTAACTTCCTGATGATGAGCACATAGTGCTCGAAACATGTAGAGGCATATAATAAACTTATTACAAAACAAGATTTTGTGCTTTAAGTTGGTTAATTACTAAGATTATATTGACATGCAGGTCAGCAAATCATCAACACTTTTTGTTGTTGTTGTTGTGATGGCGATGCGAGAATTCTGAACCGACCCAAACAAACGGAACAAAGCAGGCCATCTCCCACTTAGCGGCTCTGTGTTAATAACCATTTAATTGCGATATATTTGTACCCGGCCTTGCATGGGGACACATTAACGGAATTAAAATTCAGAAAAATATGTAAAAATGTCCCTACCCACGTCATGACAGCATATGGGTGAATGCAGCATCATGACTGCTTCAGCTGCTGTAGGCTTCTCAAGAAACAATATGCTTTATATAGAATCAGTATCTGCAAATGTTTACAGTACAGTCTCCTGATCTTAACCTTTTCAAACTTACTGGTTACGTGATGCACTAACAGGTTTAACATTCAACAATTTTACGTTCTGCCCACACTGTATTTATGTGATTTGTATTTATCTCAGAACAAACAGCGACTTGTGCCACTTACATCATAAACTGATTGGTTTTTATAACCGAGATAAGAAGTGCTTATAGCGCGGTACGGACTGGGCCTTTAAATAATGCAGTCTGCTCTTTGTCTTTAAAGGGTTAAGAGACGGGAACATTGAATTACCGATAAATACTGTTATTTTTTTAAAATCCATGTTACACATGTGTTCCTGTATTCTTTAAAACTGTTTTTCCCTCTTTTCGTTTTAACGTTCGCCACAGTACTTTACTCTCACATATTCTCAAAGTATATCCTATTGTTACTTCACCATGATATATCAGGTATCACACCATTACAACACAAGAAAAGTTAATGGAATTATCTGGGTTGTGGTTCTTACGAAAAAATCACTTCTTCGAACACTTTAAAGGAAATATCAGCATTGTTTTATCTGAGAAATAGGCTATATTTCACTTAGTTCTTTACGTCTTAATCATGTAACGTATTAGCGATGAAATTAAGTAATTATAGACATATTATACCAATATGACAGATGTTAACCCACCCTATAGTTATCAAGTTCGCAGTCACAATATTCTAAGAAAATTACATTGACATTTCACATTTATAAGTGCACTGAATATACTGAATGAGGGCGCATGTACCATGACTGAATATTAATACCGTGATGGCACATAACCTGTAGCAATGAGATATACTATTTGCGTTTCTAGTTCCAATTGTTGGCCTATAACGAACAGCGACTTTCAACATGGAGACAGTAAAATTTAAGTAATTATCACAAAGTTGTTATGAAAGACAACGGCCCAGTAGGCTTCTTACGTAAATTAAATTATTTAAGTAACTTATTTTGTTTAATGTAAGATAAGAAACAAAAAAAAAGATAAGAAAATCTTAGAAAGGCAGCTGCTAGGAAATTCGTTAACGGTGTGGCATATTTAGCTTAATTTCGAAGAATGACTTGAAGCACATTTCTTGAAGTTCTTTTACAGTTAGGCTTTTTCATATGTCCGCAATATTATTGGAACCTCAAAACACCATAATACCAAATACAGACCTTTGTACAAATGATAAACACTCTAGCATTTCGGAAAATTTAAAATTTGCGGTAATTTATTAGGCTTAGTGTGATACAAAGTATATCATTCATCTATTTTAAGTATAAGAGTGCCTCAGTGCAATAAGACTGAATGTGGCTGTGGTCTGTGTGAAAGGAACCTGTTTGAACAACTTCCATAGAACTCATCAACTTAAGACCTGATTGTAGCCGGCACGTCTTTATAGAATGCCTTTCTTGTCGACAGAAATTAGGTAACTCCGTAAGGCACGATATGGGGATGAGTCGAACACGAAACGTAAAGTGGACTGTCTGTTGCATGTAAGTCACAGTTACAACACCTCGATAATATTACGACTGACAGGACAAGAATAAATGTGTTGGTCAGCCCCAATGATAGGTGACACAATAAATACTGGCGTGTAGTTGGAAAATAATATGAAATAACTTTTCCTGAGAGCTGTTTTAATGTAAGTGAGATTAGTTAGCTCGATGTGGGACATAAGATGGGGTCAAGTAGGATTTACTATTTAGGTATTTCGCAGTAGTCAAGTGGACAGAAGTACTGAATAGACAAGCTAATTCCAAACACAGGCTTTTGAAGTGGAAAAGCGTTTGTAAGTTGTACAAAGGGCAAATTAAAAATTTTACTACGGTTTTGCGTTTTTAAATGAGATTACAATGACGCTTATGCTTAAATTTCGTGCTCAGACGCGCGTTCTTTTGCAAGAGAGCAATGGCGTGTAAAGTGCTGGTAGTTTCGTGAAAACCGAAATGTTGAACTATGTAACATACATTCTATAAATAGTGAAAATATGCAGTATAAGTTTTGTTGTCCGTGAGCAACGGTACATTTGTGAACACTCTTACTTCGTGTGCGGAAGGCGTTGGATCAAATTCCTGGGACGCGTAATTCTGTTCGCGGTCTATCATGGTTCGCACAGGATCGTCCTACAGCCTCCGCCTAACTGTTCGTTATTATCCTACCGTTAGAATCTTCATAGTCCGACCTACAGACAGCGTCATGATGAACTACAAGAAAAATAAATATATACGTAGACTTTGAGTGTTATTCGGAATTATCAAGAATAGACAATTTAGAAGGAAATCCCATATACTTCCAGCAGGTCTGCAATAAAACACTTAGAACACAGATAACATTATTGAAGAACTTGTATCATTTACTCTATCAAGGTCTCTTGCAAGAAACTTTGAAGTTCGTGGCGAGCATAGTCAACGAAAATTATTTCATAGTGTTCCTCAAGATGATTATATATATACGGAACCTTGGAAGGCCTATCTGTAAAAATTACCGCTACAGACATAAATGTCAAATTTTCCCTTTGGAATATCAACTTCTTTTACCAGCAGTAGTATAGAGGCCGAATGATGCCCTCCCCTCACGAATATTTCATTCTACATTACGGCAAAGCAGCGATATAAACCCATTATTTATACTGACCAATTCTCTGATTCAGACCAGTATTTTGTTCCGTTTAAAATTTTGTCTACGCGAAACTGACAGAAATGTACAGCTGTTTTGTCACCGTCCAGAGATGTTCTATTCTATGCGCGTGTAATAATTTGGTAATTATATGCTAAATTTTGCTGGTAAACGTTTTAAATTAGGTTGTGTAATTCTGTGTTCAGTGTACCAAATTAATCTAAAAATATGGTCTATTAATATAAGTAAAGTTGTACTAATTATATACCAACATACGACGTCGTTCTTTACAGATTAGAGATTATTAGTGTATGTGTGTTGTTACAAGAACTAGGTAGCGTTTTCAGTTGTGCAAGCCTAGAAGGAGTGAAAGTTGACGCTCCACTTGTGTTTGTACTGTACGAACATCCCAGTCGGCCCTACAAGAAAACAAATTCCATATTTTCGTGCATTCCAGGTTTATCTAATAATGCCACCTACAAAATACCAGACCGTAGATCACAAATATATTTATTGTTGATATCCTACTATATGTTTCGGCTTTCTCATCCATCTTCAAATATGAAGCCCTTCTAATCTACAGAAGGCTACGTCCACTTAGTAGCTTCAGGGTAACTCGCACGGTAATTTACAATTTATTGGTTTTACTGTGCGGCTGGGAGTTGAATAATTCCGTTTCCTGTTCAACTTGTGTCAGCCTACCGCCTGATTACGCAGTACTATAGTCTAGTTTGGGACAGAATTTTTTAGTCTAGCAAAGTGAAAGTTTGACACGCGGTGTGAGGGGTAGATCTGCGGCCGTTCGCTTCTTGGAATTGCGGGTTCGAATCTCGCCAGGACATGGATGTTTGTTTCTAGTGAACGTTGTGTCTTGTACAGGTAGAGGTCTCTGTGGAGGGTCGATCCCTTGTCCAGACGAGTCCTACCGACCATGTGGCACTACGTGTAATCAGGTGCAGCAGTAACCCTCTACACTTACTGTGAGTAAATAAAAGGTCAAACTAAAAACAATGAGCAAGTATCAACGAAATGCACAAATTATATTTTTGAGAACTTTAGTACACACAATCACTTTCAATTTATTCGAGTGTTTTGGTTATGTTTGTACTGTTGTTTTATCTCGTCTAATCATTCTGTTTAAGGCCTCCTGTCAACTCAGACGTACTATTGTCTTTGTTGTTGCAGTGACCACAAAATAATTTCTGTAAGCGAAGTCTGTACACATTCCCTGTTAGCATGAAAACTCCCTTCTTTAATTCCAGAACAAAAATACGTATTTATTTTCCTCCACGAGAGTAAAGTGAACTTTAATTAATATATTGTATTAAGTATTGGAAGTTAAATTCAATGACCGCCCCCCACACACACAGACACACAGACACACACACACAAACACACACAAACACACACACACACACACACACACAAACACACACACCCTACATATTTGTTACCGTGTATCCTATCATATGTGGGACGGGTAGCTCAGTCGGTATAGCGACTGACACGGGCTGGACGGTCCGGGATCGAATCCCGATGGTGACGAGATTAAAGTCCGTCTAGACAGGCCCTGGGGCCCACACAGCCTCCTGTAAAATGGGTACTGCATCTTTCCCAGGGGTAAAGTGCGGCCAGGGCGTGCTGCTAACCACTTACCCCCTTCTAGTGCCGCGGTCATGAAAGTGTAGAGCTATACCTCTACCCACCCTCTGGGCCACACCGGGCCTGTAACGGAAACACTTTTTACCTTTATATCCTACCATATGTATCCCAATTTCACGAAACCTTGTTTGGTTTTATTTAGAACGTATATGTCTCCTCCAATTATATCAGGTCTAAAACTCCAAAAAGACGTGACTAAAGAATGGAAGACACACTGCCAATTTTGGTGGAAACAAAACTCTATGTATCATATATTTTAGCTGCTATTAGCTGCTTAACCTGAATGACTTTTATGAATACTGTACTCCAGCTATCCGCCAATATTCCGAGAGTGGTGCAGAGTTGTAATTTCTATGTAGACGGCACAAATTCATTAGAATCTACCACAAAACTATCCAGATGTTTTAAAAGGGATTTTAAAATTCTTATAAAGTATAACGAAATACACATCACTTGAAACCCACCAGGTTTTATCAACTTTTTTTTTTTAAATACGAGTTGGCCACTGCAGAGTTCATCCTCATTTATAACGTTCCTTACACCCACGCTACAATTTTAATCTTGAAGTTCTCACAAGTGTTCAGTAGTACTAAGAGCTGAAGGCAATGCTAGTGCAACGTATTGTTATTTAATAAAAAATTAAAATCTATATAATAAAATATTTATGTGCGTCCTTGCATTTTAGGTTTACACTGCAGAATATTCAGTAAATATGTCAAATAAAATGATATGATATTTCGTTAACTACAATTGGGTTGACACCCGGTGGCAGTAGTACAGTACAGTACAGTACAGTACAGTACAGTACAGTACAGTACAGTACACATTTACACACAAAAAATACATAGAACAACAGATTTAACAACTTTGGATGGAAGGCTTTCTGGGATTCGAACCCAGAGTGGTCAAACTAATTGAAAAGAGTGAGGGCCGTGCCCCATCTTTGCGAGTTATACCCTGGCATTTGCCTTACAACTGAGGAAAAAGCACGGAAAAACGCATGCAGGGTAGCTGAAGAGTGTCAGTTGGCACGAAGAAAACAGAATGTACAGAACGGAACATACATAACAATAATGAACAAACATAACAATAAGAACAGATATAACAATAACAATATCTCTCGGACAATTTGTTAAAGTATCTCAAGTTGATTATTACAAAAGCACTGTTAGAGTTTTGATTTATGAACGCAGTTGGTTGTTCCCTTCGTACAAGAGATTTGTCCTATTCCACACATTCTTCTGTTTTTGTGTTTAGAACTTGTCCTTCTCAAATACAGTGTTTTATACATGTGTAGTACATTTTAGCAGTAATTTGAAATTTATCTTAAAATGCCAGTCTCCTCCCTGATTATCAATCCTAGTATTATTAGATGCAGTGTTTTAAAACTGATTATCTCGTTGGCTGACTGTCTGACGTTTAACGGATTACTCACCTGTTAAAAATGGCATTTTTTTAATGAACACTTTTCTGTCGTTGTCAAATGATTTGCCATTTCTCCTTACTACGAAGAATTTCGATTCACTCCAAACCACCTACAGCCAATAGTCCATCACGAAGATTTCCTACCCCACATTCCAAGTGACACTTTATAACTAAGTTTACAAAGAACATTTACGCATGAAGCTCTTTGCTGAGAACAACAATCTTAACATTTCCCAGTAATATTGATTTTACAAACAACGTTAAGAACGTTCCTCGTACTTACTGAAGAATCTGAAGTATCGAAATTTGTATGGTGCAAGCCCCATCGCCGAAACATTAAGCTGTTTGCAGTCTATGTACACACTGTGCACTGTTAACATTGTCTCTTTAATCCACAATTTTACGCATTCGTTCTAGCTTCAATTTAGTTTTCTGCGAGTCATCACAATATACTTTCGTCTGAAAACTTGTGGTGTAAAACACATCAGTGCTAAAAGCCTATAACTATCCCTAAGCAGAAGGAGGTAGGGTCGCTGACAGTGTAAAGCTGCTAACGGGATGTGCACAATACTGAATGTGACTCATTCTATCACGTATATTTCTTCGGCCCAAGTCTAACCAGGACGCTTGGAAGGTAAACTAGAAATGACGCAACAATAGCACAGCCCGTTCTTCCATTTTAGTACCAGACCGGCGATATGGGTAAATTTTTAAGGTAATGGATTTCATTCAGCCAGGCATGTAGAACTTAAGGCGCTAAACATGGGATTGCCTATTTACCAACGAACAAATGATGTAAATAGTTCTGCGAAATACAGCAGGTGACGGCTGAGAAATACAGATGAGTAGGCCATTTGTAGAACTACATAAGTAATAGTAATGTGTTGAGAAATGCGAACCATGCCAACGACCGTTCGATGGATTCCTTACTGCAACACACTTTCAATTCAGCCTTTAAGTTCTCGGAACATTTGCTTGAAACGTTCCAAATGCCAACGTATTGCTCCGCACAGATCGACTTTGTACACATTTTTTGTACAACTGATGATCTACAATATCAACAGCACATATTTTCTAACATATTATTGTTCTATGGTATTTTTCTATGGTATTCAAATGCGTCAATGCAAATAAAAATGGATCTACGAGTACAAATCAGAAGGTAAAAACAGACTCCCTGTAGCCAACCTCGTGGAAAAGGACAATTTTGAAGACTTACGAGCTGGGAGATTCATTTTGAAATGTGCGCTGAAGATGTATTGGTAAGTTATGCGGATTTTAAATGGATGTTATGGGTTGAAGATAAGGTCCAATGGCGAGGTGTGAATTGCAAATTTTTTTCGCATATGGACTTTTTTTTTTAAACCAAGTTATACTCAGTACAGTCGTGTATTATTATTATTATTATTATATATATATATATACACACACACACACACACACATGCTGTCTCGTACCTGGACTGATCTGTACAGCTATTTCACAGATTTAATTCCTCACACCACAAAGGTAACAGCCATAAATACTGTGTGATCTGTACGGTTTAATGTATCATGTTTTGGAACATGCAGGCAACCTAAATTAATCACAGTCAAATTCGCTAGTCGGTACATATACAGATGTGAAAAAACACGCAAGAGCAAAAGAAGGTACTACTGCTAGCAATAAAAATATCGGGACTAGTGTGCCTTTTTATCATATGTGAAGAACGCATATGTCACATCGCTATTCTTTTCCACACCTCATCGCAGTGTTAAGCAAGGAAATTCCACGATCATCAGAATTCCAGAGAGAGTTAATAGGCCAGAACGGTTCCACGTCGCAGTGGGCGAGTTCGGTGAAGTACCTGGTATTCAGCCATGTGTACGTGAAACAGCTAACGAAGCAATACAAAAAGATGCGCCAGTAAAGAACAGCACATTAACAGCTGCGTTTTTTGTTCCTGGTTCATTCTGAAATTCCTGTAGCATTATAATGGTATAAAACAGGACCAATCAAGAAGCAATTTTACTTCCCGCAGATCAATGTCCGCCTAATTAGACATGCGCCCACTCTTTTTGGGTTCTCATCATGCCATTATTTTATAAATGGGCCATAGACTTTTTTACTTATGTTCGATTATTTGCACTTTTAAGTTTAAGTTCACGTGATAAGGCGAACATCCAGATTAACCCCAGAAATCTCTTTCACCACTTTCCTTGTCTCTGCTCACTAGTAGAAAGGCTGGCAAAGGAATCGGGCTGAGTATGAGGTGCGTCTGTATTCGGTCACTATTCTGTAAGTTCAAAGACCACAAACTTAGAGCTAATTTTATATTCCGATTCTGGGATTGTTTCCAACAGTGTGTACCACATCACTTCTCTTAAAAAGCCAGCATGAAGGTATGCAGACAGATATGGATGGCACATAGTACCTGAGTCCTTTCAATTTTTGCGTCCTCTTCCATCCTTCTTACGTACGCACGTCTCCATCAAACAGGAACTGTCAGTGTCTATTTTCTGGTGAGTGTTTAAAAAATACAACAGAAAATGTTGGAGAGTCTCTTGGCGACTTAACAATTCCATAACCCACAAGTGTGTGACAGGTTACAACTTAATAGCTTTCTAAATTTTAATTAAAAATCCCAATTCTGCCCTCTCTACGTAAGATTCTGTCATGTTTGGCAATGAAACCAACGCAGCAATCGGAATCTTGTTTACTGTTTAGACTTGACCTGCTCTTTTATCTTTATATACGAACTGTGGTTAGGAAGCTGGCTCTATTTGCAAAGAGCAGTAGCTCTGAAGAAGTATGGATAATCGATAAAATCCTCAAGAATAGTCTCAGTACGTTACGTCATCATCAAAACATGTTTGGAATTTATGAGAGTAGTTTCAATATGACATGACTTGATTAAAATACTTTGAACTTAGGCCAGGCTCAATTTTAAAGTGATGCAAACGAGTAAGGTAAGTCCAGACAGACCAGCCGACCTCGTAGGTTCTTGATTCCCTGAAATCTCGTGTACAACAGTCAGTGATAGCTTTTTAAAGTAAGCATTAACAAGTCTGGGAAGCAGTCAAGGTCATCAAAATTATAAGCCTTGAATGCCGTATCCTTTCTACCATCACAGCAAGTTCATTAAGATCACAAGCCAACCCTGAGGAAATATCGTCAGTACGTTCAACTCCAGAGGCTACATAACTGTGATTGTCATTTGTCTTAAGATGTCGTAAAGCAGACTCACATTGCGTTAAGTGCTGCATGGCCTGACAGTGACAATAGCGAATAATAACTGATTAAGATGGATTTCTGTCAGAATTTCTTGCGATTGAAAATAACACAAAATCAGTTCTGCTTTGAAGTCCGTAAATGAAGCGACGGCCAGCAAGGCATGCTTCCGAACCTAAACCACAATACAATACAAATTCTTAAGTTTCAATAATTTTTGGGTGATTTGAAGTTCTCACAGCGGCTCTGCTGGATAATCCAATCTTCTCTGACGTTACGCCGTTTCGGTTTGTAATAGTTATCGAAGTTTCAAGAAAAATTAGACCTTTCGAAACGTCCATAACTATATACCAATCGACACGTCGTAACAACGAAGAAAGCTTATACATTTAGTAACTTTCGTATAATAATCCTTTTTTAATTGAAAAAAGGTAGCCAAATTTCTCCAGACTCGTCAGTAGCTTCTCTTAATTAAATTTAACAGTTGATACGCAGAACATATCAAAACACGTTATTGTTGTTGTAATCTGAATCTCTACCAAGCAATGATACGAACAAGCAAGAAGGAGCCTTGCGCTGATTGCGAAGGATGGTGTGAAATTGAATTTAAATGGCATATGTCATTTAATTTAATCTTCAATATAGAAACTACAAGGACATTATTAACCTCGTGAGATCTGAGTTATGTATAATGAAGATTCGTATTGCGTTGTTTCATGTAGTGATAACATTTAGTCTGGTATATGGTTAGCGACTGCTTGAAGAAGCATACTGCACCATTGAGGGCAGAATACATTAGGGGACGAATTGATGGATTGATTGATTGATTAGCATTTGTGTTCGATTCCTTATGGTCCCGATGCACTTAGGCCTTAATAACATACATTAGGGGAAGAACATGAAATTCTACCCGCCATGTTAAATGTACCTGCTTACACTCTTTATACTTACTTACTCACTCCATGGTGCAGAGTCTTTCTTGAGAAGCTAACTGGTTTGCAGCTAGTCAAGTAATTCCCAGCATTTCACTGAACACGGCGGTTCATTACCGCACTCACAAGCGTCCGCCACCTGTCTCTATCCTGGGCCAGCCCAATTCAGTCCATATACCCACATCCCACCTCCCCGAGATCCATCCTAATATTATCCACCCATCTACACCTAGGTCTCCCCAGTGGTTTCTTTCCCTCCGGTTTCCCCACAAAGACCCCCCTCTCCTCACTCACACGCGCCACATGCCCAGCCCATCTCATTCTTCTCGATTTTATCACCCGCACAATATTGGGTGAGGAGTACAAATCATTTAGCTTCTCGTTATGCAATCTCCTCCATTCCCCCGTTACCTCGTC
>Ga0131853_10019808_pt1 | contig 12241 bp, 7 predicted proteins | sample TergutLab28metaG_FD_92764 | JGI IMG/M metagenome (GOLD analysis project Ga0131853, IMG submission 92764) | Labiotermes labralis P1 segment gut microbial communities from Petit-Saut dam, French Guiana - Lab288 P1 (version 2) (version 2) | ecosystem: Host-associated > Arthropoda: Insects >...
CATAACTTCTTCCAGAATTCAATTACTACGACACCACGCATTATTCAATCACTCCGCCAAAGGCGAAATAACATAGTCTAACAATATATTCCCTAAGTGTGATAACCCTCTACAAAATACACTAAGTTTTATAATTTTATAACTGTTTAAAATTTTCACAATAATTTTATTCCACTACGTATATTAAAAAATAAAGATGAAATTTTATCGATGAAAACGAGACCTCGTTAGAAACAAAGGGCTTATTATTGGATATCGTATAGTTTACTCGAAAGGAGTAAATGATCAACCTGATGATGGCCTGGAAAAAGGTCGAAACACGTAGTTGTTCCTACGATACGCTATATGAATAAAACACCTTAGCAATAATATATTCAAAGTTGCGTTTGACTTTACTCTGCCTCTGTTTGTGAGACGGGCGCTTGACAACACGGTTATGAAAAGGTCAAATTCCTGACCGTACGAGAAAGTAACAATTGGTTCTCAAAGCACTGTTCAATGTAGTTTGTGTTGTAGATACAATACTGCTTCACAGGGACATAATGTTCTGCAGAACTGGCCTCGATGTCCCTTCTAATGCTCCCGGCTAGACAAGACATAACTCAGCAGGAATGTAAATGCATCAAAATATGTAATTTTTTTACGTTCTGCTGACCGTGCATCTCAGTATAATCTTAATAATTAACCAACTTAATGCACAAATTCTTGTTTTATAATAAGTTTATTTATATGCCTCTACATGTTTCCAGCACTATGTGCTCATCATCAGAAGGTCAAAATTGTATTATACAGCATCTGGTATCATTACACCTGTAGGTGGCCGTCCGGTGCACAGTCCTCTCTCAACCTGTGCACCGGACGACAACCTACAGGTGTGATGATACCAGATGCTCTTTAATACAATTTATACCACCTGATGATGAGCACATAGTGCTCGAAACATGTAGAGGCATATAATAAACTTATTATAAAACAAGAATTTGTGCATTAAGTTGGTTAATTACTAAGATCAAAGTATGTAAGTTGCAACAGTTTATTCTACAACATTCGATACGGTCAGCACGCTCAAACAATGCAACGTTACACGCAGTCACTGCAACATGTTAATGAAACGACATTGACGGAAATGCAGTGATGACATATGGAGTAGAGTGCCTAGAGGGCGTGTTAGATTCAGCGAAGCAATACCCTCGTCTAGCCAGTTTATCTATATCGCGTCGATCAACCGTCTGTTCGTGTTCACCACATACCTCACACTTACCACGGAAACATTTACATAATGAAATTTTGTCAACTTGCTCCTAGCATCCGTCCCCACACAATTTTAATACGATCCACATTTTAATACGAAACTGTGGTCGGGGAAACGTGATTGGCAAAGGACATCATCGCGTTCACAAGAACCAACCTATGAAGGCTATATTATTAGCCAGTAAACTTCAGCCAACATCATCGCATCTTGTCAAAAGCCCTTTTTAATATTATCCTCTAATCTAGCACTAACTCTCTGAACTGGTCTGTTCCCTTCAGATAATCTGAGTAAATCCTTTCGGTTCCCACGCGTAATGCATATCTCATCTCACCCATCTGTTTGATTGTGTCGCAATATAAAATTCAGTACCGCGTACCAATTATTAAGTTCGTTCATTGCAGGTTGTGGGCCCTAATTTTCTCCCAACTGCTGTTACTCCTCTGGTTAAACTATTCCCTTCGGTGCCTTCATGAACTCCGCAAAGAAGTTCCTTCCGATCAGGCCAGCAATTCTGCTTCCTAAAATAAACCGCAGCACGTTCATTATATGTCGAACTTAGACACTGCCAAGTGTAAGAGCAGGATTTCCCCAGACTTCTATCGAATATAAAAAGGTGCTTCTGTACATTTCTTATACAAGCACAACTGCTTGTCACACGCTATTCTGAAAGCCAACCTTTCATTAAGTTGACTGAGCCTGACAGTGTGTGTTGGGAATTATGCACAGGTCCTGAATGTAACACTGAACCCCTAAGCATTCCACGCACTACATACTTCTTCCTGTTATGTGCCAGACTGGGTTAGACACCTTCCAACGGCTCGACTGTGCCAAGAATTCCTAACTCCATGGCACGAAGTGCTTGTACATCAGGTAGCCGGCTTCTTACACCACGGGAGGCCCGGACTCGATCCCACAATTCTACCCGGCATATGTCGCTGAAAACGTCGCACTAACAGGGCCGCCGAGAGCGGGTTCGGGCCCCCGAGGAAAAAAAAAATTTAGCCCTACCACCCCCCAGCTAGGGCGGACCGGCTAAAAATATTTACACTAAATTGGAAAGACTGGCTCTCAGTTGCAGGGTGACTTGGGCTTAGTCTGAAAGAGTTAATCTGTACTATCGACAAATGACACTACCAAGAAATACAAAAACATAAGCAAAACAGTCGGGACCCGGTAATTTTACACCTCCCCCCCCCCCGTATCGTCGGCACTGATTGTGATCATCTTGTAACTAGTATTATAGACCAAGTTAAGGCCTCGGCACTAAAAAACTCTTGTCTTCGGCCTCATTTCCTTAATAACTTCTGTTATGGGCCAATAACACTACAGTCAGTCCCATAACCACACCCTAAGATAGTTAAATCTAGTCACAAATCATGACTCGTGCGAGGTTTCGAGTTTCCTCGGTGTAAATGAGATCTTCGCTCTTCTGGGATGTTACGCAGCGCACATTTATAGCTAGTCACCTATGTTTCGGGACAACCTATCGGTCCCATCTTCTTGGACTACTCAACCCTTGACGATGAGACAACTGGTTCTATCGAAACGTCCGTAACTCTCAGACGAGCTAAGATCTCAAGCCATATTCTTACTTACTCCATGAAGCAGAGTCCTTCTTGAGAAGTTAACCAGTTCTCGGCTAGTCAAGAAATTCCCCGCATTTTATGGTAACCGACGGTTTTTTTTACCGCGTTTACAAAAGCCCGCCCCCTGTCCCTATCCTGAGCCAACTCGATCCAATCAATGCCCCCCCCCACTCCACTTCCTGATGATCCATCTTAATATTATCCTCCCATCTACGCCTGGGTCTTCCAAATGCAAGCCATATTTTATTCACCTAAAATTAGTTTTAATAGCATAAACAGGCACAGCTGAGCCCGTACAATTACTGGCTGTAAACTAGACGCCAAGGGCTAAATTCCCAAAAGAGAAGGTAGGGGGGGTTTTGTCTTTCCGCGACCACATGCAGATGGACTCTTCGTACACAGTCAGCCTCTTGTATACAATCGGCAGACGTCTCAACGGCTCTTGGGCCAGAAGCCAGGCCACCGGATACAAAAGATGACCCCCCATACATACACACAATCCGGTCGTCTACAACAAACTCTTATACCGTACTATGCAAAATTACAGAACTATAATTCGGTGTGACTGCAGAATTTCAACGAAAGTCACAGGCCCAATCTCTACCATAAATTAGGTTGTTAACGTAGTACGGAGCGACAAGTAACGCTGCAGAGAAACTGAAACCGTTAGCGGTCATGTTTGGGCACAGAAATGCAATATCCGCTCAAATTTCCTTTGATCAAAGTAGCCTGCGACTTACAAAACCACGAGGTTTTCTTACTGCAGTCTGTACCTCGCTCACCTGCTCTGGAACACGCGACATCATTACTGGTACAAGGTCCGGTGACTAACACAAAATTCGACATCTGTCCCAGTCTTAAGCCAGCTCAACTCAGTTCACACTTTAATATAATAATAATAATAATAATAATAATAATAATGCCGCACCAGAGCAAGGTTAATGTTATCTTTTCATACACTACACATCCCCACGACTCAGCTCCAACATACGAGTTCTCGATGATGATGATATGTACTAATTTCTTATTTATCCTATGTATGCTACATTCCCCACCAACGCCTAGAATTTAATCGCCCGTGTACAGTACTATGCGAACAGTATAAACTGTGACGTGACTGTGTCCCCCTTTCCTTTCCCTTTCGCGTCTCTCCCTCTCTCTCTCACGTTCCAATATTCTCCTAAGCACTTTGTTCTCAAATACCCCGAAACTCGTGAGGTCTCCAGTAGCTCACAGCGGCAGTGTTTTGATGTGCGCTACGCAGCCTGTTCGATGGTTACGGCAGCGAAAATCTGCCTGCCTGCTCCTGTAACATCTGGTTCCTTCGCAGTCTTGGTAACCACCAAACTACACGACGTCATATACCAGAAGCCCTTAACCGTAAGCCCTAAAAATTCGGGTCTCCCCTACATATTACCCACGCAAAACACAGGCACTCTCAAACGTCTTGGTGACTTCCGCAGCCACGTGGTCACCCGCCCACAGCACAGAAGCGAGGCTCTGCCCACGCTGTAACCTGGGTAGCTTAGGACAATCACCGGCAACACACCGCCGGGTCTGTACATGCAGGGACTTCTATTTCATGGACAGTAGGTACACCTCTTTAGACGGGCGCAACTTATCTGCCTAATCGATGTTCGAACACGTGTCCAACAACACTCGACAATATGATCTCAATCATTACAGCCTTGTTAACGTCTACATGAAAGCATCTAGTTGTACTCTTGTGACTCCAGAAAGCTGTACCTGTTTTTACCGCTCCGAACCATTAACTACATGTAAATTACAACAGTAGTGTTTCTACCTCAAAGAAATCACGTCTCCATTACAACGACCAATCGCGTAACAATGTTTAAAGCAGTAAGCCGTTTCCTCTGAAACTCTCACACAGCACCTGAATGCATTTCGTCAGTAAAATAGTTTTCACGCTGTAGCTGGTGCTTAGCCCGGAACGATCAATCATGCACACATCACGGTGGTGTATGGTGGAGTGAATTTCTAACTCCATGCATTATTAACCCTCTAGATAAGGATGCTCAGCTTCACGACCCGACCGCCTTACACCCGGCAGAACGCAATGGTCTGGACATAGTTGTCAAGGCACAGGGATCCTACTGCAGTCGAAACGTAGGCCTCCAACACTTTGCCTAGTCACAACACTGACCCGGCAACAGCAGCTCTTCTCTGAAGTCCGTTTCCATCACAAGGGTGTCACCGCACAGATGTGTGCTGCCTAGGCTACCGGCTGGCAGATCCGGGGTTCAATTCCCGACAGGGGCAAAAGATGCTTCTCTTCTCCAAAACGTCCAGACCGGCTTTGGGGTAACACCAGCCTCCTATTCAATCGATAAGAGGGACTCTTTCCCGGGTGGTAAAGCGGCTGGTGCGTTATGCTGACCATCACAACCTAGCCCCAAGGTTAAGATTGCATGGAACTATACCTCCACTCCCCCTACATGCCTTCGTGATGTAGATGGAGGCACACTGCTGAATGTTACATGTAGATGGTTTAAATAAAGAACACAATATACAAGTTAAATACTCTTAATGGGTGCCTTGGACAACAAATTCCTTGGGTCGATTAGGAGGAACTGTCTGTCTCATGTGAGACGTAAAGATTACGGGTTTCTGGTATGTAACGCCGTGTACTTAAACGGGTACGTTGAACAGTGAAGATGGTACCAGCACGTTTACACACGCAGACTACCAAAGTATACAGCACCATGTCTACCTCATGCCAATAAACAATCTCTGCAGTAATTTGAAACAAATAAAATCGAAACATTACACACACTTCATGCCAAAGCGCTACAGAGGAACAGTTAGCAAAGCTCTGACAGGTAAACGGCGGTTCTGGCTCCAAACCAATTACATTACACCTTGTAATAATATATAAGGCATGCCGCATACCATAAATGAGTTCAAGGCGGACATTCAGCCATTCATAAAGGGAGGGGTAAATCATTATATTGTAGTGACAAGGAAATGCCATGTTGCCAAGAGTCAGAGAGAAAGTCAACAACCGTTTGCCTAATAGATGGAAGACATGAATGGATTGCAGCTAACCTGAACGTTACGTGATTTTGGGCTTCCGCCCCGAAAGAGACAAGAACTGTGCTATTCTGGGCTATTACGCAGACAGTAACGGTAATTCCTAACCGACGTTTCGGGACAACATCGGTCCCATCTTCAAGGGTCAAGAACCCAAGAAGCCTTGAAGATGGGGCAGATAAGTAGTCCCAAAAAGTTGGTAAGGAATTACCACTACTCGCTGCGTAACAGCCCCGAAGACAGCAGTTCTCATCTAACCTCCATGCTGTTTGCAATAAGTTTCCACAACTGCATTTTTTTCAAAAGTAACAATAGGAAGTGAGTAGAACTCCTGCGATACGGGTTTTCTGATTACTGCGCGGCTCTTGGGTGTTTACATTAAACAGCCAGATGTACCCTTCTTCATCCAGGGTATGGTATCCTTCCTTGTTAGTGTAACATACAACTTGTATGAAAGAACACTCAAATTAACAGACTGAACTTTGGTGTATGACATCCCGTTGTAATATCTATATTAATTAGCACTCACACTGTCAAAAAGAACTTCTTTATCACTAAACAACTTGTCACATTATCTCTAGCAGCATGTTTCAACTTAGTCACACTCAGGCCAATCTGGTAAAATAAAATACTACACCTGCAAAAAAATATAAATTTTAACCAATATAAATGTCTGGGAATTTTTAAAGAAAAAAGATACGCCTCTACGAAACTTAATACAGAAATGAGATTACAGGCCAATAAAAAGAATAAAGTTATACTGTAAATATTCTCGTAACGAACTAAGATCTCATTCCAAAACTGGCACTTGATATATTTCACAGAATTTAGTTTCTTTCCTTTTTACAATGTATCAGATTAGCCTGAGAATGACAAGTCGAAACATGGTGCTAGAGTTAATGTGACACGTTGTTTACTAACAAACAGTTGTGTTTGACGATTTACACACAATATTTCTTAATAGATTGTTTATTTATGTAATTAAGAACGAAAATACAGAACAAGAATTTGACTGGAATTCCGACCCTCCACCTGTCATGCTTGCACATCCACACTGGAGTAAAATTTCATAACCTGAGTGTTCTCTGTTATGATCAGTTCAGAAACAGAGAAAAACTGACAGAAAAGATTATACTGTATTACATTAGACAGTAACAAAACACGCGTATCTTCCAACTTAAAATCGTATCTGTAAAACTACAGCACAAACATCATAACGTCAAGTCTGAAGATTCGGATGTTTGGCGGTTTTATAATCCCTATGAAACGAATTACTAAATAAATAGTGGCAAGGCATGCGCAACATGTGAGTTAAATGTATCGCTGCCAACTCTGGAAAATAACGTTGCATGTTCCGAAAATAACCTTCCTGAAAACTCAGAAGACGCCAAGCTGTCTCTCAGTCTTTCAGACACCGTAAGAGACGAAATAATATGGAATGACAACATGAAACGAACGAACATCATCACTACTGTAAATACAAGATTCAGTCATTTATAAAAATCATGTTCTTTGTAAACCAGTTTACTTAATCTTTTCTTGAAGTGTTCTGTGAAATAGCTTAACATATCTGCAATACAGTCGTTACAAAGGGCTTTTCGGGTTCTGTATGTAAGAACGGTTCGTTTATGTTTTGTTTATTATACACTGGTACAACAGCTGAGTTCTTCTCGAATAACCTAAATGTACATGCAGTCCGTGACAAAAGGCCAAATCGGAGCTTCTGAATGTAACATGGTTTAAGCAATGAAATGTGTGAAACATCCAAAGCTTGTTTTATAATTAGCTGCAGCCGGGACTCTCTTTCAATTTCCCTTCAAAGAAATTACTTCACATACACAAAAAAAATCACCTCCAGCAACATCATTAGGCATTAACACACACAATTTAAGTAATTCAAGTAACGTTTCTAGGCCAATGCGTTTTATTTACTGGAATGCTAAAGTTAGTCACATAAACCTCGAAACCACGTTCACACCATATTGGAAATTATCTGCTAAGTGAACTATAACACACAGGGCATGGGAATCTATCAAGAAACATATTTCTGCATTCTCAATGTGAAAATCCTGCACTTATAGCGAAAAGTCACTTAAAACGCCTCGTACGTAGTCTACAACATTCGAGCGATTATCCAAACCCAAACTTGCGTGTTTCCCGAGAGATGGCAGCACATGCATTCACCATCCAAACCAAAATTATTGTAATTTTGTAATAAAATACACATCTTTAAAGTATTTTCATATAACGGTTACATCAATTATTTCAGATCGATCACACACAAACCTTCACACACACTTTTCACACTGCTGCGGCCGAATTTTACGCCATCCACAGAAGAAACATCTCAGGAATTTAGGGATTTGACGTGGGGCCCCGCAGGGTGAAGTCTCCTTACCTGTCTCGCGGGTCAATCCATGTTGTTTTCTTGCTATTGTGATCGATGAAATATATTTTCCCGTCGTAATCCCTTGCGAAATCCCATCCGTCGGGTAGAGGTATCTCTCCATTCCGTCTCCTTGGCATATTTCACTACTTAAATCCATCCAAAAGTATAGCAACTGGCAACACGAAACTAGTCACTCGCCATGTTGAATACCTCAATACGAGTGAGAAGTGTGACGTCACCTACACTAGCCAATCAGCTACCAGATGCCTTGAGAAAGGAATGCGTGTATTAACATAACCATGAAGTAACTTGAATGACTTCTATTTGGTCCTACAGCGCTTTGCATTGGCACACACAGAGAGAGAAAGAGAGAGAGAGAACCAGTGTTCGAGGTTTTACAGTGCTTAGGAAACGAAAGCCATTGCGGTATTTGGCCGACTAGATATGCGTGGAATTTTCTTCCATTTTTTTATCTAACACAAAGAGTAAATTATTTACTACAGGATGTGATTTGATTAAGCAATTCCAAGGAGGAGTCCTTACCGAGGACTTAATATTTCCTCAGCTGGACAAGAAGTTCACACCGCAACGTATAGAACGCGAAGGATCATTACCGTGTTCACAAGAGTCCTCCATTTGTCCCTCTCCAGAGCAAGATCAGTCCACGTCATCTCACCCTCTTTCTTCAAGACCCATTCTAATATTATTCTCCCATCTACGTCTAAGTCTTCCATGCGGCCTCTTTCGTTTAAGTGCCCTCACCAACCCCTACACGCATTTCTCTTCTACCCCATATGTGCCAGATATGATTTTATTAGGTACACTGCCAGTACAATGAACTAATATGTAGAATTCCCGGATACATTTCACTCGCTTTGCAACAGAAATTTAAAAAATTACTGCAAAACAAAGATGTCTGCAACCGCCGAAATTTCAGCTTTGCTTCACATATTCCCTATAAATGAAAGAGAAATTGATAAATAAATTAAAAATGCACTCATCCAACTCGCATCATTTTCACGCAAAAAGGGTCCTTGAAAATGTGATAAGACGTTTAGTTGATGAAGAAACTTCTACCCTTCCTTTTATGAAATCGGAAGGTTCATTGCCATGTTCACATGAGTCTCGCACTTCACTCAAACCGGAGCCAGCTAAATCCAGTATTTTATGCGAAAAAGTTTAATAGCTTCTCAAGTTACCTCTTTTCCTCAGCCTTTCCGACTACAATGTTGCATGCATTTCTTGGGCCAGTGCGTGCTACTTAATCTAATATTATTATGTTGTGGAAAAAAATGCATTTTCTCATTACATAATTATCGCAATCCTTCTATTACTTCCTCTTTAGAAAGATGATTACGTTTTACAAATACATAAAAAAAATACGCACAGTTATAATTCTGAATATTTCAATCGTGGTTTTAGACATGGGTCAGAATCAGGGGTGCACCAAAGGTGGGGCGAGTGATGGGGCCACCCCGGACAGCCGAGTCCAAGGGGCGGCATAATATCTTAAATGAGAAAATTTGACTTTCTGCGCTCAACAAATTTTAAATTAACAAGACAACATGAGATTCAATAAATAACTGTTATATTTTAAAGCCGGTAATTTCTGCCACGGTCGGTCATTGTTATTGCTCGCCCCGGACATCATAATCCTAACTACGTTACTACTTACAAGATAGAGCATACCTTCATTATGTTTGCATAAAATACGGGTGCGAACAGAACCATTTCTCAGTTGCACCGAGATTATGTCTCTGGACAAAATTAAGTTTTCCGCAATGGCACTATTTGATGTAAACATATTTACTATAATTTCGAATGTTCACATCCATACGGGGCTAATACTTTCGGCTAGCCTGCAACAAGTTTAGTTCAGAAATTTCTCACCATTCGCAATGACTTGAAGACAATGACTCCATCTGTTAGTAAAAATGTTGTGCGGATAATTTAACTTTTTTTTTTTTGGTTCCGGTAATGTAACTTATAGTCTGCAGATGTACTGCATTGTAGGTGATTAACGAGCAGCATTTGAAAGCAGGGTAGTAAACGATTTAAAAAAATTCATTAGTATGTACACACATTTATCACCCATATGCGTAAAGGGACAACTTTACAGGTAGAACTACGTATCCGCATATAATGTTCCGTCCCGCGATATACGCATAACCTAACCTAACCTATTTTAACACAAACATTTCTGGTCGTAATTTCTGCGTTTATTTAATTAACAGATCTACTCATTCGTGTGATAATGAATCATTATATCTCAAACATGTTCTATCAACCGATTTTACATATACACTTAGTTCGCATGAAACATTTCTACCATCGAGGGGTACACAACCTAGGAGCCAGGTTAGAAGTCGACTAGATTTTGTATTGTGGCGCCTAAGACTCGCGAATCTTCAGTACGGAATTTATCACCCTTCTGGTGCCTAGAATTTTCAGGTGGATCCAAGATTTTTTTAAAAATTTTGCACACCTGTTGTAAGTTTTCACATTAAGTACAAATTCTGATTTAAAAGTGAATAAGTTTGTAACTAACAGGGCTGTAAGAGTATGTGATTTAGGCAGATGAAATTATGGCTGTCAAATTTCAAGGGCTTCAAATGGCAGGAGAATCAGGAATGTATGTCAGAAAGATCCACTGTTATTTATCACATTACAAGGAAATTATTCATAAAAGGTGCTTAAAAAAATATCATAGCTGTATTGTAACACAGCACATTAAGAAAAATAAAACAAACTGAATTTCAGCAAGGTGTCAACACAGTTTGCTTTTGATCCGTTTCCCATGGGAAAGGGGGTATGGTACATTCAACATATATTAACTGTTTAATATATACACTTGGCAATCCACATGTAGCATCCATTTTATTTAATTCTATCAAAAACCTACAACATTATATACAGCCTCCTTCAAAAATAGTAAAGACACCTCAAAAGAATAAGCAGCAACCACAAAAATGTTGTGTATTTTTTTTTTTTATGTTGTGCATGTTTTCACTCTCTACATTAACACCATCAGCATACACGCAGACACAACACCAAATGAGTTAGTCTGCTTCCTAGTAATAACTCCAGTTTCTTGTGCCCCGATAATGATTCAAAGATATTATGTGCGTACACCACTCCACATGAGTGTGGTCAGGTCTACACTTGCCAAACTGGGCAGTCTACTGAGCTAAGGATAAAAGAGCACCACTGGCACATCTGTGGCAGACAGCCAAAAAAGCCAGCATTAGCAGAGCGTAATATCAACAACAGCATCATGCCCAGGTCCAAGGCACTAAAATCCTCTCTGCCAAATCCTGATACATGGACCATATCATTAGGGAGAAAATACAGAGTAAGCTCTGTCTCACCGTTAACATAGAGGATGGTCTCACCTTCGGCAGGTCACTGAAACCCCACATGCACTCTTCAAAGCAACAGAGCAAAACCACCCTGCTATTATATGCAACTCAAGCATGATGGCCATTTGAAAGGCCAACAGATCCAGACTCTCCTTCCTCCCACTGCTTCATTGTCATTCCATTCCTCTGGGATATTTTACCCATGGCCTTTCCCACTCCACAAGACCACTCCTCCTACTGACTCATTACACCAGTCATTAACTTGCTCTTTCCCTACACAATACAAACACTTTTTCCATGCAGCTTACTCCTCTCTGACAACCCTGAAGGCAGAGGCAGCAAATTCCTCCAAAATGTCAGTAACTAGCTGCAGACTGACATGGCATGACATCCCAGAATACTTTTGTCATCATGAACAACAATGAGAGTTTTAAGCTCATGGTTCCGTGCATCGTAATTCAATGTTAATAAAAATCCAACCAGATGCTTGATCGGCCACATTGGAGGGAAGTAGCTGTACCAGTATTATGACCTGTACTGGAGGCTGTGGTTACAGTTTTTAGTACTCCTGATGATGGGTGCTGTGACACCCGAAACATGTAGA
>Ga0131853_10019809_pt1 | contig 12241 bp, 4 predicted proteins | sample TergutLab28metaG_FD_92764 | JGI IMG/M metagenome (GOLD analysis project Ga0131853, IMG submission 92764) | Labiotermes labralis P1 segment gut microbial communities from Petit-Saut dam, French Guiana - Lab288 P1 (version 2) (version 2) | ecosystem: Host-associated > Arthropoda: Insects >...
AGGATGGATCTCCAAGAGGTGGGATGTGGGTATATGGACTGGATTGGACTGGCCTAGGATAGAGACAAGTGGCGGACGCTTGTGAGTGCGGTAGTGAACCTTCGGGTTCCGTGAAATGCGGGGAATTTCTTGACTAGCTGCAAACCAGTTAGCTTCTCAAGAAGGACTCTGCACCATGGAGTAAGTTATATATATATATACGTACAATGTCCTGGACTCTCACAGTGCTTTGAAGAGTTTATCCTCCCAGGGAAACAAAGGATATGATATTTTAACTTCTGTTCTTGTTGGCCTCCAGTGAAGACATATGTATTCGCTCTTGTAAGTCATAGATAATAGGGGAAAAAATACAGTAAAGGGCCTTTTATTCACGTTTCTGCTGGTTCTGGAATTCCTGTGCCGCGAAAACACATATGTAATACCACAACCGAATAATTTTGTCAGTGTGTATAATCTATTTGTTGCTGTTTGTGTAACTGTACATTCTTACAGGCTGTATTGAGGATGAATGGACCAGAACGCTTTTGCCATGCAGTCACAAAGTTATGAGACACTTCACATAAATCACAAAGTATTAAATGATGGAATACTGCTAGTACTGTCATGTTCACAATTTCTAAAATGTAGCTGGCAGTACTTCCTTCCGTCTGTATTCTGTGGTTTATTTAGTAAAGGTTTCTCACTTTCTTAGGTATGTAGTGTCGAAGGGAGACTTATAAGTTATGAATTAGGCAGGGTTGTCCAATAGAAACAATAATCAAGTATTTTGTCACATAGACTGGATACGTAAAAGAATCCTCACTCAGAACCACCAAATCCAAGCCGCTGCCTTCCCAGTATTGCCATGACCGCTAATCTTAAGCCAAGGCATTTTGATTTATTTCCTGTAGGCTAGCCGACAATTTATTATGATTTATCAGTGCCGCTGTGGAAGAAATGGAGAGAATTTGCAGAAGGTATGTGAGTATTTAGCGTCACTGTCAGTTGTCATAATGACACAGCGTCATGGTAGACGAATTGAGCATGAGTGTGGATGAATTATATACAGTGTTATTGGGTTCTTCGTGTTGTAACTGTCTAAATTGCCTACTTGCCGCTTTCATTGTCCATGCAGAAAAAAAATAATTTTTTTTGTCCCTGCATATAATAAAGTGTATGTTTAAGGTCCCTGGAGAGAGAAACAGAGAGAGAGAGAGAGAGAGAGATCAATACTTTTAGGCCGGTATACTAAGTAGATGCCAGTGGCAGTTTAGCTAAGTTTCCGGCTCCAGTCTTTTCTCCTCCAGGGCAATAAACGCTGTACCCATTAAATCGGAGGCTGGGTGGCCTAATTTATTCCTGACCCCGTGGGGAGAGACAAACAACTCGCTGCCTTCGTCAAGATTCGAAAGCCGATCGTCCAGCTGTTAAAAGAGTACTTCTAACAACTAATCTGTCTTTTTTCTTTTGCCTGTTGCTAGGTTTATGTAGAATCGTTGGGATCGGTAAAGGCCAAGAGCGGTTCGTTTCTAAAGTGTTTAGAGCCTGTCGCCTCCCGGGCGATTGAAACAACATTATTTTTCGTGTTTTGATTTTCTTAAGCTGTTTTTATGTAGTTCAGTTCAAAAGCATCAAATCACATTGGCGACTGTCAGAACTCTCTCAAGTTCGTCACAGTTTCAACTATTATCACTATGTTAACTGTCGATGTCGATCGTGGTCACCCTCTGAACTGTCGCCATTCGATCCACTTTTCATTACAGTGCCAATTGTCACCACCATATCAGACGTCATTGGCGTGTCAACCGTTTTCGGCGTATTGCTTTATAGTCATACGTATCAGTTACTGAAATTAGAAACACGTACGACGTATAACATATCGAGGCATTCGCGGTCTTCTGGGGTGTTTTATTGCTATTTGCAAAAGAAAAGTAGCTCCACTCGGGTCACTAACACATGTGTACACGTACGGCTGTCTGAGACGTGTTAACTCTTGTTCCTACATATCAGTTCCCGAAATTAAGAGCACATGTAAACTGTGAAGGGAATGGTGTTCTGTTTTGAGGTGTTGTATTGGTATTTGCCAAACAGCGCTGCACTCAGGCAACTGACACATTTTACAGGTAGATATCGTCTGGTAAATCATTCCGTATTTTGCTTATGTCGACTTTCCCTTGTTTACAATAAAAAATTAAAATTAAGCGTTTGAAGGACAGGATTGTTTCCCATCACTGGCAACAATTGCGAGTCCGATAGCCAAGCTGGTCTAAAGCGCTGAGTAGGCATTTTCCTCACTCTTTGCCTGATGACAGAGACCGTTTCTGTCCCCAAAATGTCATGTTTGAATTTTTATTTTAAACACGAGGCGATGGACACAGCGAAATAGTGAATTATTGCACATGTGACATACCATTGTCCGAATCTTGTAGAATTTTGTTACAATGTGTCAATTTTTTCAGAAAACGTAACATTTCTCCTGTTAATTATACTGTCCCCAGTGACGGCTCAGTGGAGAAGAAGCATCGCCATTTACATAAAGGAAACAAAGCATACTTAATAGAAGAGAGCACTTCGCAGTAGAATTGGGGATGCACTAGTTTTGTTTTCATTCATGGTGTAACAACTGGTCACCAAAAAAGGATTACCGTTAGTAAGGCCTTTCACGTCCTACAGGCAGTGGGACCATCTTCTGTGTAATAAAAGTACGTGCCTAGCTTGTGATGCCCGTTTCATCGACGTATCAGCTAAGCCAGAAACCTTGTACGACAATTTGCCTCTTTTCTGGCTTCGTTCTCTACTTAATTCTTGTGTGCAGCAAAATTAAATTCTGTTGCTGGTTTATTTAGTTTTATCTCTGCAGCCTAATCCTTTGTTCCCCCCCTCTCCTCCCAGGTCGTAGTGGCCGGTGACGCGAGTTGTGTAGCTGGGCGCCAGCCTTCGGCCCCGAGGTGAGGGGGTCAGGTCGCTGCCACGCACCTTCAAACAGTCGTTCCGTTGGTGTCCCCAACCACTTGCACAAAAACACATAGCAGGACAAATTACCAAGTAGATTGTATTTATATTTTCACCCCGTGACAGGTTGGACTGTTCCTACTGAGCATGTTATATTTAGGCATACTACAGTGAGTTCTTAGCAATCGATTCGATTGCTTCGTTATTCGCCAGTGTCTCTAAGCTACAATAAACACGCCTTTCTAAAACCTAGCAACCTCTACCAAGGCCTGTTTTCCTTTTAACCCTTCCATCTATTTGTGGACATTAACGTCATGGAGCAGAAGCATAGAGGCTGATTATCTCTCACTCGCTCGTTACGAAACTCGGAAGTTTATTTAAGCATTTAAGCAAGTGTGCCTATCCTTAGCCAGTTCACACTGTCACTTTCAAAGATTCACTTTAATACTATCATCTGATGTGCATCTAGATCTACCGAGGATTTGCGACTAAACCTTTGTGTGCATAACCTTTTTATGCATGTCTTCTCACCAGTGCGTGCTGCATACCCCGCCACTATCATGGTCTCTCAGTAGCCCTCTTCTCAAGCAGTTCTGCTAGGCCCCTCAGTAGAGCTGTTTTTGTACTATTTTCATGATTATAACTGCACCACGGGGTCCAAGAGATAATATTTTCTGTTTGTCTTGCACGCCTACAAACAACCTACGGACTGTAATACGCCATGACGAAGGACAAGTGCCGTGTAACGTTGTTCATCGATGTGCTTCACCATTGTCGAAACTCTTTGAAATTGAACAGCTTATAGTGCTTTCACATACAAAGTGAAGTAAACATTAGCGATAACGTAAAAGTCCTGCTCTAAAATTTACTCATTTTGTGGAGATAAATGTCTAAGGACTCCAGGTGTTGTCGCTTGATGTATGCGTGTTGTCGTTGTCAGATTCTTGTCGCTTTAGTCAGGCGAAATAAAGCCGACACTCAGTTATTGTGACAAAATGGAGATGATTAAATATTAATAATTTTGTCGTATATCTTTTGGTGCGTCTGTAAAGTGTATCTAGTCATGAAGAATGAATTTGGAGGAACATGTAGCACTCATGTGGGGGGAAAAAATTTATTCTGTTTTAGTCGGACGAACTGAGTAGCAGGGAAGTAAGAATGATAACAAAACACATTTTAAAGCAGTAGAGTGTGAGGGTGTAGACCGAATTCAATTGTTCAACGTATGAAACATCGGTGTGCTAAACGTGATAAAGAGCTATAAGTTTCTTTGGAAAAAAGAAACTTTCTTCCTACCAGCCGAAAATCTCAAAACTTATCGGGAATGACACTGCTTCTTTTAGTTATTTAGAATGCTTTGTGGCAATTTTGTTAAAGACAGTTTCGTTTGGATATCCAGCTCGTGGTCCCATAAAAGAGTAACCCTTCCCTCCCGAATAAAAGTTTTTGTCTACCCCTGTAATGAACTCTAATGAAAAGAATTGCTCGTATTAGGAAACACAGAACTGCCATGCTGTTTTTCCCATCATACATCTATTACTCCAGAGTCAATCGTCACGCCGTGTTGTTTTGCAGTAGACTGCAATATCGGCTTATGATTTCGTTGAAATAAGCAGACTAACTTCACTTTTGCTTGTAAATCCGGACTTTGTAATGAATGTTAGTCGCGGCCATGTGACCGTTTGAAGTTGTCCCTAATTTACAATAGGGCAAAGAGTTTATGATCACAGTCAAGAGAGGTGCCACCAGGGAGATGGGGTCATGCTTTTTCAACCCTCCCCTGCGTTTCGTCTCTCCCGTGTGTTATTTGGCGTCTGTATCTCTGCACTTCCCAAAGCAGCGACCACTTTTAATAGATCCCATTTAGGCGCACGCTGTAAATCTCACGACATGTCCTGCCTACCTCTCTGCCCCATGCTGTAACATGTATTACGTGGAGGACATTCGACAAATTTGCAGGTTTGTGTTATGGACAGTCCCATCTATTGCCTGTCTCCTGTTACGATCCAGCACCAGTACAGCCTTACCTCCAGTTAGGCTCTACTAACCTAACACCCTTCCTCATCTGAGGCTCCACAACCCCTTACCCGCAGTTCTGTTCATAGCGAACCTAGAAAACTTTTGGTGCAACTCTCAACGAAATGGGGAAGGGCTGCTAATTTTGTCGAGAAGCTACAAACACACATCTGAGAGGAAGAAAAGAAATAAAAAAGAGGTGGAGGGAAAAGACAAAGGAAACTAAAAAAAACTGATAGGAGAAAAGGAGAGTTGCTAAGTCCGTCCAGCGTAGATTGAAAACACGAGAAAAATGGCCACTGTCCGTTGGAGCTTATTCCCTGGCAGAGTTTGAGGCCTAAGGCATTCTCTTTCTCTCTTGCACGGAAATGGCCGCTGCAACAGAAAGCAGCGAACTAATCAAACTTTGATAGTCCTAACGGGCTCGACACGAGTGAAGAAGAAAAGAGGTGTCCAATCTTCACACATCTCCAGCAGTAGGAAATGGACGAAACAAAAGCAAAAGGAAACAAATGGTTTACGAGTTAGCTGGCGTGCAGTAATTGGTTGGTTGATCCCTATCCAAGACTTGGAGCACGTCCGAACAGAAGAAGTCTGCTGGAAACCCTTATACTGTATTAATGGAAGACCTGGTTTTTAAATTGAGAATTCTTACCGAACATGGCGCTTGCTTCCGTTCTGAGGCGAGTTTCATTCATATGAATTGAAGTTTCTTCAATCTTCTTCTCCGTAGAACGTTCGTATTACTAGAGCTGAGTTTTGTGTCTGTAGCTAACAGAATTCTTTCATAACATCAGCTCTTGGTATATATGATTTTAAAAACCGACCCATGGATGGCATGAAGCAGAACAGATGTCATCGGCTGCAGCCATAATACTGTAGATTTACATCAACATGCCAACTCTCACTAACTTGTTGACTGTCCTCGTCACGTCAGCGTCATCGCCCTCTAGAATGCCATCACCTTGTCGTGACACAGTGCATAAATCACTGCAAGGACAGGGCCGCCGACAGTGGGTTCAGATCCGGATGAAAATTTTTTTTCGGGCCCTGAGAAACAGCGGGCCGGCTAAAATTGTTTACACTAAATCGGAAAGACTGATTCTCAGTTGTAGAGTGACTTGGGTTGTTCTGACAAGGTTAATTTGTACAATCGACAAGCAATAATACTACCGAGAAATACAAAAACATGTGCAATACAGTCGGGCCCCTCTTCGGACCGCCAGACCCCCATAATTTGTACAGGACTCCCGCCCCCCCCCCCTATCGTCGGTATTGTGCAAAGTTTCTTGTGGCAGAATTCTGTCGGTTAAACTAAAACTTCCTGTATTGCAAGTTATGACATGTTGTAATTGTCTAGTGTATTTAGTCTTCCTTTTTGTTAGAAATAAGGAGATTCTTGATCGTCCTTGCTGCTCAGGTTTATTTTAGTATCTGCCTACTGGAAGGTCCGAGAAAAGAAGTAGGAATTCTGTTTGAATTTGACACATCGGCTTCTGTTCTAAGATGATTACATTAATTTATTGGGCGGAAACTTAAATAAGACAAAAAGAAACACAAGTCTGTTTGATGCCACTAGGAACGTTGGTCTAAAAATAAATACAGAGAAAACTCAGAATGCAGGACCAAATATCAGAGTATTTATAAAAATGTTGCGAAGTTGACATTTTTATTTGTACAGAATGTAAAAAATTAAATTGTGTTCAGGAATAAATCAAAGGCAGATTAAGTTCAGGAAACGCTCATTGCATTCCATTCAGAATCGTTGATTTTCCCTCCTGCAGTCGAAAATTATAAGAACTGAAATCTGATGTTTCTTGCTTCATGGGTGTGAAACTTGTTCTGTGACACACAAAGTGCAGCGTGGTTTGGGGGCGTTTGATAGCGGGACCCTGAATACAATATTGGGATATCAAAGATAGAAGGTAAAAAGAGACTAGATGCTCCTTAATGAGGATTTCCATAATTTTGCTCAAATAAATACGGATTAGATGAGGGGCATATATGCAAAAAAAAACCCGGAAAAAGGGTATTTTGGACAACCGGAAATAGATGGAGGGCGATATTAAAGTGAATGTTAAGAAGCTGGGTGTAAGGAAATGGATTGGATTCGGCTGACTTAAGGTTCAAGGTCTGGAACACGGTAATTAACCTTGGGACTCAATACAAGGCGACTGGACTAGAAAACGTGGACATCGATTAGCTTCTTGGAAAATGTTTCGTTACGACATGTGTCGTCACTGAGAAAAACACATGTAGGCTATAAATATGGAGCGCAGCAAGAAAACTGCATCAGATTGTTTACTAATATTCACAGCACCATTTTGTAACGAGTACTTGCAAGATTAATTTATTTATTTGAAGTCCGAAAAATATTGAGTGGCATCTCTTCGTGGAATTTAAATTACGTAGGTTAGATAGTCCCGTAATTAACCAACGAAGCGAGGAACTACGTATGGTGCAGATGGTAGTATTTTGAGTGCGCCGTGCGGCACTTTAACGTGGCTTTTCATCCTTAACATCTTAGCGCCCTTCTGTTTATTGGACCGTGCATCATCTTGATAGTTGAATAAAGATAGACCAACTTGATGTCTGCACTGCTTCAGCCTGCATACGGACACCACACCACCCCAGCCGAACCACAACGTAACACCAACACACATCGTACCAGAGCAATACAACCCATAAAATAACTCAACAAATAAGTCGCAAGCTCCTGAGGATGGATGTACGTGCTAACATCCGAAACATGTTGAGCATTAAATAATGAAATAATAAAGCAAGTGACATCAAGTAGGTGTGTCTTTATTCAACTATCTTAGCCCCCTTTTGGAAATATGTTTAACATTCCTTTCTCTCTTGCTCGGTATCTTTGTATTGGTGTAGCATTCCAGCTCGTCAGGGTATCATAAAGCTGGTCCAATTGATACTGACTTTTAAGAGTGGCATCCCTGTTCCTGGCACAGAACAAAGGGATCTGGCAGGCGCCACTCCCATATCCGGTCTGCTTTAAGACTCCCTAACTTGTAAATAATATAGCTTTGTACTGACGGATGGAAGCATTATGCCTGATGAAGTGACATCACTCTGGCCTGCTGTAACTGTTTTAGTAGTGACAGAGCGATTTGTTCCCTGAAATTACAGCAGCAAGTAGGTCACATAACTAGGAGGTGTAGTGAAGGGGAAAGCTTCCATCAATTTGACTTTTAGGATTAGGTGAGATTGGGTCTGTAAATTGGAAGATTTCTTGTAAATTTTATCAGGTTTTTCCCACATACTGTACTGCAAACATGGCCAGGAAGGAATCACCTGCTGACACCGGTCCTTTGTTCTCAGACTAACGTCCGACTTCGGGTATTTATGTATTATACATGGCCTTAATAAAAGGAAATTGCTTATAAACCACAGACATTGTGTCGTAAATGTCTTTGCTATTCACATAATTGTGTCCAATGGATTCTAGAAGCGTAGACAAAGAGCAAGTCTAAGTAAGGTATTTATACATTCGATTTCTACGTCAAAAATCACACCGCATCTCTACTGCAGATACCAAGTCGGTAGATGAGAGTGAGAAAATTGTCTCGGTAAGTTCTGACAAAGAAATTAAAGCAATTAACACACACTAAGAGAAAATACACTACATTATGATTGCACAGTAAAGTGGTGGATGTGGTTACCACCAAGTTTTAAACCGCTAAAAGGATGCATGCATTTATGTTTTCAAACAACGATTACTGAGGCCTATTTTGTTAGAGTTTACATAGTTGTAGCGTGGTTTCATCGCTGACCGTTGTCTGATGCTAGGGTGACAGTATGTGCGCAGTTACTTATTCACTCTCCGATGTGTCTTCGTGATGTGATTCTTATGTAGGCAGAAAAATTTTACATTTTTTTTCAATAAAGCGCTAATGACATGTTTCGTGGTAACTGTTTCGGCATTTTTACGAAATATCTGTGAAAATTCATGAGAAACCTTGGGGCTGTATGGGGCACTACCAGCTGGCTGTCTCCCGCACCTTCTTCAGCCGAATTGTTTAGATTATTTGTGAGAGACAATATAACATTTTATGAGGTAGTGTCTGTCTGTCTGTCTATCTCAGACAGAGTCTACAAAAGGATTTTGCTCTGTAGTGAAAGTTAAAAAATTCAGTTTGGTGTCTGTCATATACCGTTATTGACTTGGGGTTTGTAGTTGGCCTTGTCAGTTTTTTGCGCTGGAGAAAGCCGATCGTCCCTTGTTTGTCACCAATACACCACCACCCACGCTGTGCAGGTTCACTGCATTTTCCTAAGTCAGCGAAAATACTTAATTACATTTCTAATAAATAGTCACCGTTTCTGTATTTCTGTATTGAAGGGTTGCATCATTTACTTGCAAGGTCGGACAATTTAAAATCGACGGTCATGGAACAGAAACTGAATCAGAAGAGTAACTGCTTGTTTTGCTTACGTAGGAAACTCCTGAAAAATATGTGTCGGTAGGAACGTGATTTAATTTGAAATTAATTTCAAATTAACGCTGAATTATATTAAACGAACCTGGACTCCCATATATACCAAACTTCTACGGTATACACAATTCTGTGTTTAAGTCATGCAGTAAATGCTTTCAAGTTAGTGATGGAAGTAGCTGTGTGACGTTAGTATGAGAAGGCAATAGTCTTTCAGATGTTAAAAAAATTTCCCCTACTTTTACGCAAACCAAAGATGTTTACAGCAGCCTGACATTACCCGTATTCTGAACCACATGAATCAAGCCCAAGCCCCCATATTCTCTCTGTGTGATACATTGTGATATTATATGATAATCCTAATTGGTCTCTTTCCATCAGATTCTCGGACTCAAGGTTGTCTGCATCTTCTGTCTGTCCTCTGCCTGATACATACAATGCCTCTATCTTCCTTGTTTATTTGAACGTCCAAGTTATATCTAATGAGATCCTTTTGTTTAATTTTCTCAGATAATCTGTCAATCTCATTCAATATAAAATCCCATCACTAGTTTAGTGCTGCATTTCTCTACTTCTTTTGAAAGTCAAGTAACTCCCTGTCTATATATCCTGCACTCAGAAGTCCTGTTTCCAGCATCTCTTTGTTCTTCCTTCTACTCTTAGCTCTCTAAGTTTATTTTATTAATCCTGTGATCCTTTTGGCGTGTACCTTCATCCATTTCATCTATGAGTGCATCATCTTTCTCTCTGTTCCTGTACGTAGTAGTATTATCCAGCTCCAGTTTATCATGTACGCCACTAACTTCCATAACTAAATATACTTAGCTACGGCCGCTAAGGTTTCTTTTCGTCTATCCCTTCCACCCTTATTCATTGTTGATTGGATTTCTTTACGTCTTGCTTACGTTTCCCATAATTTATAATATACTTTCGTGGATATTATGATATAGAGGAATCTGAAAATTATGTTATACTCTCTTGGATAGAAACGGAAATGAATAATGTAAAGTACGAAGTGTTTAATCCGTGAGAAAATAATTTATGTTTTCCATGAGACATTATGTAGTTGAACGTGAAGCTTCCCTTTTATTTCACTCAAGCGAAATGTTGGTTTCAGAATATCTGAATATGTTGCTAGTGTTTGAACACTTCTGCGTTCAGCAAGGAACTGCGCGAACCCTGACTGCTCTCTTGTGCAGTGGCATGAGTCCTCGCATTCCACATTCCTTTCTCCAGCTCGGTTTTTCTTCTCTTTCACTTTCTTATTCCTTTGCACTCTCGTCCTTTTCTCCTCAATTATCTTAGAAATTTCTTCATTTCGGTAGAGCAACCTTACATCCAAGCAATTAGGCGACATGGCCTCCATTTCACACATGCCGTGCCATTTCTCGAAATTATCTTGAGGAGTGGGCCTAAGAAACTAAAGCCTGGAAGTTGTTCAATCTCAGATTTCAAATTTTCCAGTTTTAAGTAAGAAAGTTCTCATAGACAACGAGAACGTAAGCAGCGTTGTTTCGCGGTAGGACTAAATGGGGGGGGGGGGGTTTGACGATTTTGCATTTTGGCTGTTGAGTCTATACAGAATATTTGTTGTAAGCTGCGATAGGTGGAGCAAGGAATTAACTGAGAACCACAGACACAGATTTGTGCTGATAATGAAAAAAGTCCTACTCGGTGTAAGCATGAGTTATCTCACGGCTCACTAGGAAATTTAGACGTACTGTGGCGTACAGCTCAGCTGTTCTAGCTCTTACGCTCTGTATGCATACTTATCAGCTTCTGAGTTACAATCAATATGACACGGCATGAAATTTCCTAATGTCGAATTGTCTGAAAAATTTACGAATACTGAAAATAAATGTGATTCATTTGTTATATAATTTTGTTTGGATTCATCAAGTTATAGTCGAGATGTGTCACAAGAGCACGTGTGTCTTCATGTTATGTGTCCGTTAATATATCCAATTTACCAAACATTAAGTTCTGCTGACTGACTGTAATTGGGTTCATATTAAAAAAAATTGTTAACTGTACTCGAGCTGTTGAATTAAAAAAAAATTCATTTTGCATCTTTTCTTTGCTCCAAGAACGTAAAACTGCCCTACGCTTTAGTAGTGATGAAGTCTTGATTCTGTGTCGCATCACAAAAAGTCATAATAAAATCTCGATTATAAACTTTACTTAAATTCTTTTGAAAACGTGGAAGATTTCAAGTAACATTTCATCATAAAAATTCGGAGTATTATTTATTTATTCCGTCTGTCTACCAACAGCGTAGACAGCATAATGTTTGATTGCTGACGGGGCAACCGAGGAACTGTGGTTTGATTCCAATGAGGGTAATTGATTTTTCACCTGTCCGAAGCGTCCCGACCATCTCTGGAGCCCACTCAGACTCCAGTACAATGGGCAGAAGAAGTCCTGTTTCAGAGGGCCAGGGAGTGAAGCTGACCACTTAGTCCATCTAATACCAAGATTAATGATGAGGGGACCTTCACCTTCACTCCTCCAAATGTCTTCGTTTCGTGTGCTGGGACAGCTTTACATTTACTTTCTGTATGCTGCTCTGGGTAAATGACCAACTTGATGCACATTTACGTTATATAAAACGTTTATTATTATTATTATTATTATCCTCTACATGTTTCGAGCAACACTGTGCTCATCATCAGGAGGTCGAATTTTATTAATACAGCATCTGGTATAGTACTCTCTGTAAGTGACCGCCTGGTGTGCACAACGGACGGTCACTTACAGAGAGTACTATACCAGATGCTGTATTAATACAATTCGACCTCCTGATGATGAGCACAGTGTTGCTCGAAACATGTAGAGGATTATAA
>Ga0131853_10019810_pt1 | contig 12241 bp, 8 predicted proteins | sample TergutLab28metaG_FD_92764 | JGI IMG/M metagenome (GOLD analysis project Ga0131853, IMG submission 92764) | Labiotermes labralis P1 segment gut microbial communities from Petit-Saut dam, French Guiana - Lab288 P1 (version 2) (version 2) | ecosystem: Host-associated > Arthropoda: Insects >...
AAATCATTTTAAACATTTCTTTAAGGGGGGGGGGGGGAGGAGAAGGAGAAATGTCTTCAGTCTTGTCATACAAAATCTGTTTTGCTAAAATATATATTTCATTTTTTTTTTATTTCTTAACCAAAATAAATTTTTCCCCTTTTATAGAAAATTTTTTAAACATTTTTTTAGGGGGGGGGGGGGGAGGAGGAGGAGGAATGTCTTCAGTCCTGTCATACAAAATCTGTTTTGCTGAAATACATATATCACTTGATTTTTACTTCATGACCACAATGAACTTGAGAATTCAGATTTTCGGAGTGATGAAGTTTTATATTGTGGCCATCTGAATTGTGACACCAGGTGATGTGGTAAGTGGGTATCACTGTTTCAAAGGAAATGAACTGCTTCCTTCTGCATAGTAGTAGCTGATGAAAAAGCAGAAGGTACTTCTGTCCTGAGGGGGACCGCGGTGCCTAAGGTACTGTGCTCCAAATCGGAAGGTGGCTGGTTTGATTCCAGATGGTGTCATTGGAATTTTTCATTGACATAATCCTTCCAATCGCACTATGGCCCTGGGGTCGACTCAGCCTCTAACAGAAATGAGTGCCAGGAGCATTTCCTGGGGGTAAAGGGGGCCAGTGCGTAGGGCTGACAACGTTACCACCATCCTGTGCCATTGTCATGTAATCTGTGAACCTGGGCCACTCCAGGCCTGTAACAGGACTGCTTTACCTTTTACTTCTGTCCTGAAGATTGAGGCACTATTTTCATCTGAAACACTGGTACCTACCTACCAGACTACACAGTATCATAATTAATATGCATGATGAAAAAGATGTTCATTTTGCACAACTGATGTGTGCTGAAGGAAATTTATCCTTTTGTGTTGCAGGTACCAAATGTTTTGGGCACCCTCATATCAGGTTTTGAACTTCTACTGTTCCTTATTTATCCTTCGATTATAACATAATCTGCAAGATTATGCTGGTTGGAGAATTCTTATGAAACAGAGTGTTTTTTTTTTCATGAATTTTAGTATACGTGTTTCCTAAACTGGATATATTTCCAATCTTCATTCTAAAGGATGTTGTTGATGACGGTGATGATGATGATGATAATGGTGATGATGATAATGATGACAGTGATGATGTAGTGGAAAACCTCTCTCGGGATCCTGACAGAAGTAGCTTGCATGAGACTGTGATTGACTGCTGAAGTAGCAGAAAATGTGATATCAAAGCAATCAAGATGTGTCTGTATATGTTCAACATTCCATGTATTGTGTATGGACTATACACAATATGCAATGCAAAACTATAGTTATGATCAGTAAAGTACAAATCTTATTTATAAATCAGACATGTTAGAGCTGTTAAACAACTGAAATTTTTAAGTAAATAACTTTGAACTTTAATCATGTTATTTATTACTATGAATGTACTGTGTTGTAAAAAGAGTAGAATTCAATTTATTTCATGAATGTTTAAATAGAAGGGCATTTGTAGTTTCTGAAAGTTTGACTAAGTGGCTCCACAGCTGGAAAATATTAAGGAATGGAGACCAGCCCTGAGACTCTATATGAATAATGGCAGAAAACAAACACACAAAATGTGATTAGTATTTAAAACTGAAGCTTCAATTCTGAATGCAAAATTATTAGTTAAAGTAATATGCCTTACTTCAGTAACTTAAGAAATATGGTAATAATTAATTGAGTAATGAGAGTGCTAAAATTTGTGCGTTCTTTCACAGTGACTTTGCTGGCTGTGCACAGAGTTATGGCCCTATTGATCAATTTTGTTCACACAGTTCATGAATCCTGAAACCTTTCTGAATTATCTTAAGAATGCAGTGCCACATTTTGCATTTTATAACACTGTTGGTAATGAGCTTTTGAATTTATCATTTTACATGTCAGCTGATGAACATGTGTTGTCAGACAGACTCACACAGTCAACACTTTCCCTCATCACATCTTGGTTAAACACAACATCATGAAACTAGCTATGCTTCTACCATCAGGTGAAAGTATGAAACGTACTCTGGGGATAGGTACTAGCTCCTTCTTTGGGCCAGAGATAGTAAGTTCCCTTATTTCACCTGATGGGAAAAGCAGAGTCAGCTTTCAAAATGTTATGTTTGTCAATTTAAATGAGACAGTGGAGAGTGTACACTGTATTTGTCATGTTGGTTGTTATTTATGTCTTCATATTTTTGCCCACTAATCACCTCATGGTTTAAGTTAAAGCAATTTTAGTGGTATAATTTGTTGTTTAATGGAACCATGTTAAATGTTAATATCAGAACTCCACTAAAAGACTGAGTAATTTTGGGAAATTGTAACTTGCTGGAAAAGATGTAGAAGTAGAGTTACTATATTGACTGGTTAAGAACACTGCATTCTGTATTCCTCCATTCCTTTTGTATATGGGAGGTGCTCCATGCCCAAGTATTGTACCTTTACATTAGTTCTGGTATTCAGTGAGCAGAAATTGGTGACACACCGTATATTTTAATAATACTTTAAGTAATGACAGAGGCCGGGTAGCTCAGTTGGTATAGTGACTGATTACGGACTAGACGGTCCGGGATCGAATCCCAATGGGGACAAGCTTTTCCGCCCATCCAGACCAGCCCTGGGGCCCACCCAGCCTCCTGTGAAATGGGTACTGGGTCTTTTCCGAGGGTAAATTGCGGCTGGGGCGTGCTGCTGACCACTCACCCCCTTCTAGTGCCACGGTCTTGGAAGAGTAGAGCTATACCTCTACCGACCCTCTGGGCCACACCGGGCCTGTAACAGGAAAACTTTATCTTTTTATGTAGTGACAGAGTTATATCAGAACACTCAAAAGGCTTTGGAAATTCAGTACAGACACACGAGTGCTATATTTTTTAAGGCAGTGTTTGTCAGATTACTTTCTTCACAACCAGTACATTTTCTCACCTGGGAAATTATGCTAGACATTTATGTTTCTCTTATTGTCCATGCACTTGGCAATTAAAATATAAATCAGACAAAATTGTTTGCATGTGTTATTATTACACATTGCTTCTATCTGCTACATGTTTTAGCTCATTTTGGGCCATTAAAAGGGGGAAACCAAATAGAAGAGATGTACAGAACCTGAGTGATCACCATCACTAGAGACTCCAGCTCCTGTATATTTGAAATATAGTAGCAAGTTAAATATTTCCAGTATGAATATTTATTAAAACTTATTGAATTAAAATTATTATTAACAAGAATGTGTTCAGTTGTCATAAATCATATGTGTATATACAGTTGCAATACAATGATATATTTTCATTTCAGACATCTGTTGCATTTGCTTCACTTTTATCATAGGAATGCAGTTAGATTGTGGTGTATACTGTTACTGTTTAGGTGAGTACAGTGTGTTCTGTTAAACAGTATACATCATAATACAACTTCATTCATTTATGATGTATTTATTTGTGTAGTCACACTCTATAAACTATGTACAGAACTTGACACAATTAACTTTGTCACTCCAGTAATGCTTGGACCACACAGATTCTGTAGGGGTGAAATGCATGCTGGTGCAATATTCTTCACACATTCCTGTTTGATATTCAGTTACATAGCGTGATATCAAAGGGATCAGCGTGAACTTCCATTTTTTACATCTGTTATTCAGCTGATTTTCTTCTGGTTTTGTCACTCTACATACTGATCTATTACTGATCCCATTAAGTTCCATTGTGTTACCCTCTGTAATATTGTGTTGCAAGAAGCAATAGTATGATATTGGAACTGTTGATGAAACCTGTGTTGCATTGGCGTAACAGAAATAAGTCAACACGAGCAACACGCATCTGCAATGACCACTATTCCATCTTGTTCTGGCACGGCAGCTGTAAACTGCAGTCTCGCTTGACCTTGAGAAATGGTGGGCATGCTGAAAGTTAAATTTATGACAATTACAGCAGTTTGAAATGAGTCAGCATTTTGTGCTGTATCCAGTACAGCTCTTGATAAATTGTATGACAGTGGTTCCCAGTCAATAGTATGCATACTCCCAGGGTGTATGTCAAACCCAACCCCATAAAGGGATACATAGCACCATTAGACACAGGATGTAGTGGTCTAAAGTCTGCACAGCTCTCTTGTTTACAGCTTTGTCTCTGCAGGGAATAAATAAAAATTGTTTAAAATTAAGTCAGCATTTGGTTGTATTTATGTTGCAGTATGACACAATATTTTAGATTAGTTGTCTTTGAAAAGAGGTATGTGAAGCCTTACTCTGAATTGAAGGGATATTTATAATATGTGAAAACATGAGATTTATCATGATCATTACTCACTTTGCTATCACATGGTGAAATCTGTAAAGTCCTTAGAAAGCCATTTTCATTGCAAATAAAATGTTCAGATGTCAGTGGTTTTTGTGAACATAATTGAATATGCGGTTGCTCACAAGAAACTGGTTCAGCAAATATATATGAATTAATGCTTCAAGTATACAAATATTCCTCCACAATCATAGGGCTGTGCCATGGCTTAGGCAGTCACTGGCCTCTCACTGTGGAAGCTTGAGTTTCAATCCCTTTGTCAGTCCATGTGAGATTTGAGGTAGACACAGTGGCAATGGGGCAGGTTTTTCTCCAAGTATTTAAGTCTTCCCCTGTAAGTATCATGCTGTGAAAGCTCCATACTCATATTTAATTCACCTACCCTTAATGATACATAAACTTAGCAGTTGATAGCATCATTAAATGAAACACCCCCCTGCCCCCCTTCGTCATTCAACCAGGAGCACAAGAAACAATCTCACAACCTCATAAACAAAATACAGCATTACACAAAACAGCTTCTAAGTAGTCCCAAGGACTGCAGCTGGTCTGTGGCTTAGTTTCACATGTTGTGAGATTGTAGTCGAGGTTACACTTCATTGCTTTCCATTTACTGTAACTGAAATAACTAATGTTTTATTACTAGTGGGTTTTAAATATTTTGTGTCGGTGACTGAATAATTTGTTTGAATTTATTCTCGTGGACAGTTGTTGCAAGTGTCCAGAAGGGGAATGTTCAATGGTATCTCTCCAATTTTCATTTAACTTTCATAAATAAATATGTTCAAATGTACTCAGTAACATAATGTTAGTAAAACCCAAGGTTCAGCATCAATTGTACCAAAGTCCAATGCTGAGCAAGATATTTATCCTCTTCCATTCTCCTCTGACTTTCGTAATGTGTCTTACCAAGATCCAGCTTAACCTTCCATCTTGTCAGTTTAGATGTGATAGTAATAATTAAATTTGTAAACTGTTATTTTTACTGAGCCACAAGGGACAGACAGATGGAGAATGTTCTCAGAAAACATTCTTGTTTTAGTAGGGCATGTGTCAGAAATGTTTTAAAGCAAGGGGTCATTAACACTGAATAGTGTTTGTCAATATTATGTCTTCCTTAATCCACAAACAAATATTATGCCTTAAACGTATGAAATGAGTTTTCATTGTAAGGAGTGTCATCTTCAAATACCAAATTTGTGTTGTATATGTTCAGATTTGCAGTAATCTCTGTCATTGTCTGTGACTGGGTATAGAAATAACTTAAGTGCTGTGGTCATAAATTAGTGCTTGTTGTGTTTAACAAGTTAGGTATAAAAACCAATTGAAATATTGTCAGTGGTCACAACATGTGGAAACAGGTGATGCAGTTTTCAGACATTTGAAAATGTTCATTACATGCAAAGGAAGGCTTTGAAGTGCCATGTTTCATAATATAGTTTTACATTGTTTCAATATTTCAGAGCACTGAGAGTGCAGTTTAGGCATCCCCTCTGCAGCTGTCAAACAAATTATTACTATTTTTGGAAAACCCTTGGGAAAAGAGCTCTTTAGAAATGACATAGAAGAACCAATTTCCATATAATCGTAACTTCAGTGTATCAATTTAAAGTTAAAAAATACTAAACATGTAAGCTGCTTGATCTAGGTGAATGATAGTATTATTATTACTACTAAGTAATGAGGCCATATGTTCAGTGTTATTCATTTTCCCGAATTCCTTTGTTAATAATTTTCCACAATAATTTAGATTTATTCACTGAGGAAATTATTAAATTACTGTAATATTTTTTTTTTAGTTTCTCTGAGTACTTTTCTCTGTATTTTAGAGTATTGTGAGTAAAAAGTTTTAAGTAAGGGACTATTAATTTTCCTACTGAGAATTCAGAGACTCTTCTTACGTCTACAGTAATCCAACCATTGTTGAATTTTAAGGGGGTAATTTGAATGGTGAAACATGATTCAAATATAGACAAAAATGCATTTATTCATTTAATGTAGTCATACTAATTTCAGTACGTTCATATACAATTTCCCACAATTCACTAGTTAATGTTTCTAAAGGTACTTAAATCCTTAGTAATTAGGGGAGTTCTGTAAGCCTTATTAACAGCCCTATCCATAGTGAACACATTGGTTACAATAACATGTTGCGCATCTTGATCAGATAAACCATTGATCAAAGGTGAGATTTTAAAAGGAGGTATTTCTGTGTGATTGGTGAAGGTATTATCAGTAGCTGTACTTGATGTTTAATGAATTCTAACAGGAAAATCAACTGAATGAGACATGTTATAAGTTTGAAACAGCACAGGTAATTAGAATTTACAATTACTGTCAGTTAAATACTCGTAGTTAACATTAAGATCAACACATAATAGGAATTCCATTTTTGGCTTATACAAATGTTTCAAAGCTGCATCCAGTACATTTAAGAATTGATTAAAATTTCCTGCAGGTGTTCTATAAATACATATTACAATAAAATGAGCGTCACTAACATTAATTTGGACAGCACAAAGTTCTATAACTTTCTCAACAAAACTGGGAGACATCAAGAGTAATGCAGGGCAAGTCAGCTGCAATAAATACACAGGTACTCCCATCTTGATAGATGGACAGTGAAAAGCAAGATCCCAAATAGTAAGTCTTAATTTCACTCTGTGATAGATTTTGCTTTAAGACGCTAGTGTTAACGTAAAACACAGTGCAAGGGAACATATTATTCTTATTAATGAGGCAGATAGTTCACTACACTTACTATTTCAGACCACCAATATTTTTATGTATTATGGATAAAGAAATATTTGAGTTGAAACTTTTAGGTGTGGTGTCTCTTCGGTCTATACCCCTTAAACAGTCATTACTTCTAAATGCAGGTTTCTTTCCCTCCTTGCCCTGTACATTCACAGCATTGGCATTCTAATATCTTCCCCCTGGCCCCGGAATTTGTTTGAGTGATCAGGTTGCTGCCTGCATCATCAATTAATTGCTGTTCATTTCCTGACAATGAAAAAAAGATATATTATCCAGAGCTCAAGAGCTTGCAGGCAGGGACTAGACCCAACCCTGCCTCATGGGCAAGGAGTACTGGGAGCTCATGATGTATGAATTAAGTGGCTGGGCCTTGTACCTCACTGCTTGACTTTATCAAGTGCTGAGGTTAAAAATCTGTGAGGATATGCTTCCACTGTAACATATATCTTCATGGTGTAGTGCATATTTTAAGTACAGGACAATGTTGCCTTCTGTTTTATGACACAGTCATCTTACTATTAAGTCAAACAAGACTTTGCAACACTTGAATATAGTTAAATTCATGTGTGTTGTGGTTGATATGCTTTAATTTAAATTTTGTTTTATGAGGCACTGGACATTGGTTATGTAATATTTGGTTTAGGAGAGTTTGATATAATTGTAGTTACAAGTAAACCCACATCCAAAGCTTTGTAGATAGCAAGAGGGTCCTTGTTGATATCAGAACACATATTTAAACTATTTCCCATTGAATGGGTACTGGAGATGCTTTCTGCAAGGTAAAGGGATTGGGACCATACCAATCATTTACTTCCATCTTGTGCTGAGGCTAAACATGCATGGAGCTGTACCTCTCCTTTCTTATATACCTCCTCTTTGCTGTGCTTAATTAAGCATGTGGATGATTTTACCTTTACCTGTTTATTGTACTGCATTCTGCTATAACTGTTTGTCTCTTCAGTGGTCAAAAATTAAACCTCTGTAGTGTTTATTATCCCAACATTATAGTTGGTAGGTCACACATACTTTTCAGAGTGCTTGAAGATGGTTTGCAGCAGTGATTCTCAAGGGCAGCCACTAGCTGTTTTGGTGAAAAATGCAGTAATGTTACAAGTAATGGGATTTAAGGTTTTGAACTTTTCTTTGTAGTGTTGATATTTTTTCTGCATATCCCAAATAATCTAGTTGCCTATGTGTTGTTCTTTTTTACATGTTTATTGAAGGTGCTTACATACACATTGTTCTTTATATAATGCAAGATTCCTGTCACCCTTAATTGCAATACCATAGCTGGATGTGACAGCATTCTTAATGGCTAGTGGTCTTTGCCAAGGAGTAGGAAGGAGGGAGGGAAGATGATAGTATGGACGAATGATATATGTGGGAAAGGAGTGCAGGAGAAGGTGGGGAAGGAGATAAAGGTATGAATGGGATAAAGGAATGGAAGAAGTGGGATGAGGGTACAGTTTCAACATTTAGGAAAGACAGGGAAGAAAGGGGAGGGGAATGATAGGGCAAAAAAAGAAGGGGATGGAAAGGCGTATTTGAGAAAGAAGCTAAAAATGGGAAAGGGATAGGACAAAGGAAAAGAAGGGTTGAGGGATGAAGATACAAGAGAAATGATGATTCTGCATGAGACAAAACTAGCACTGTGCAAGAAAGTCAAGGCCAGATGATGGGATATCCTAGCATTCTAGACAAATGTATTACTGCAAGGTCTCATTGAAGTTTATATTTAAAACTGAGTCTTTGCAGATTGATAGTAACATTAACAAATTAAGATACATTTCATTGAATTTTAAATGGGCATTATACAAGTGTTTCAGTTTCATTATGAAGCCATGACAAATTCCTGTTTAGAGGCATTAGCTTTGTCTTTGTTAGTAATGTTTTTAATATACAGACACCCATTATCACATTCTGTCTCTCCAAATAATTACTGGAATAATACCTTCAGTAGACTGCAGTTGCTTTCTCCCAAATCTTGACTTCCTGTGAATGATCCTTTCCCAATTTTATTGCCTGCTATATAAACCCTCAAGTTGAGAAACCTCTGTTGAATAATTTAAGAATCAGTCTGTTAAACACAAAAGCATGTGTCATATTGAGATGAGTCTTTTTCAGCCTCTACAAATGAGGAAAATTAACCATATGCTGAAGGGCTAAACTTGTATGTTTGAGAAGCCAAAGACAAAATATCAGTTTTTCATTATCTACCACCTTTGCATTCAAAATATTTTTCAAGACATCAAAATGGAATTAGTATTCCTTGACATTAAGCACTCTTTTACATATCCCTGAGTTTTGTGTGTACAAATTTATTTTGTAAGCTAGTAAAGATGCACTTATATTTGGCTCTTTTTAGAGTTCTGAAGAAACCCTGTTAGCAAATTGCATTATGCCATTATTAACAGGCACTAATGACTAGGTGTCATGAAACTCGGTATTTAAATCATACCACTGGGTATCTCTTTATCTTGATGTTTTTTAATTACTAGACAACATTAAGATGGCAGCAGAGATCAGAATAACACAGCCATTCATTGCACAGTCACAATGTTTTATATGTTAATAGGCTCTTGAAGAGTGTGCTGATTTTATCAGCAATAATTCTGAAAGGCAATGCAAAATAACAGCATGGCAACCATGTGAAAATTTTGCTGTCATGTATCATTGTAATTGTAAATATGATGTTTGTACTGTAGTGTTATGGTAATAACTATATAGTTCGTATGAAGTCTTTGTGCCTTGCTGAATTGAAATGATGAGCGTGGAATTACAGTCTTAGAAAAGTCACTCGAGTTTCAGTTTAGACACTCTTTATCTTCTGAACAGTTCACAGTTTTTGAGACAAAATGGAAGTTATAGGCAACAGATTATGGAGAAGTCATATTTTTTAACCTGTGAGTTCTGATTGTTTGGAATCCTAATATGCACAGTGACAATGGCGAATTTTTTTAAGCCTTGTTTTGTGTTGTTCTTGTACAGGAGTCTGAAGTCTTCTTCACACTCGGATCTCATTTTCTAAGAGTTTATCAGACAAAAATTCTGTGTATAGCATTGTATTATACCATTGTATTTAGTAAAATATAAGGAAATGTAATTTATCACTCTGAACCAGCAGTTTTTAAGCAGAGTTTTCTGTTGGTTATGTTTTAAGGTTATAAACTTGTTCTGTGGCCACATGGCATAAACCATGAACCTTGTTGCATGAAGCAAAGCACAAGGCAGTTCCAGAACAATATTAGGTTACACACATGGCAATATATATTCAGATGTTCATTTGAAGGTAAAGGGTTGTGACCATATAACACAGAGCCATGACCCACATGTAAAAACTGTCAGTGAATTTGTGTGGATACAAAGAAAGTGTGTGTCAGGACTGGGAGAAGGTTGTCAGTAGCACTTTGCTGTTAGTCACAAACATAGCTGGAGTGTTGCATGCAAAATTACTGGTGGGCACACTGCTCTGTCAGTGCACTAAGCACTGTGGTATATCTGGTGTATATAGGCTTATACAATCATGTAATTTGTGACTATCCAGTATATTATCTGTACTTTTGGCTGTGAATGATATCTGCAGTAAATGAATATCAAGAACAATAAGGGACACAATTACAGAACAGCCCATGTGGCAACTGTATGTACACAACAGAAGAATACATTTTAGTCTTATGAGGGCAGTTTGCGAAGTCAGTAAAATCAGTGCTAAACCTCCATTAGAAAGCAATGAAGTACTTTGCGTATTGAGACCCTCAATGCTGTGGGGAAGTGATAAGACTGATCATGTTTAGTGACGTTATAATTAAAGGATTCTATCCTGTATTCCATTATTGAATTCATAGAAATACTTCCAATCCAAAATTAAAAATTGTTCTGCTTGTTTGAAGTGCAAGTTTCAATATTAATATTATATACCCTTCTGTCTTTAGTCACATTAGTTTGTTATATAGTGTAAGATAATTTATTATGTAACTTACATTTTGTTGCAAAACATGAAATGTTTCAAATTTATGTATGTCTACTGTACAGTACATAAAATTTCAGGTTCCTCATGAAGAAGTGTGATCACTGATATAATATATGAGACTAAATTGTAAGTTAATCAATGACATTTGTGGTATGAAGTGTTGTGTGAAAATTTTATATGAAAAAACTGTGAAATTTCAGTATTGAAGAGCCATGAATTATTGCAGTGACTTGGAGACTGTCTCCTGTCCAGCAGGACTGTTCTAAGCCCTTGCATATGTATTTGTTGGACATCCCCTGTTATGTAGTAGTAATATCTAGTAGTATGTTCATAGTATTTCGTATTTTAAATTATGTGCCCTTATGATGTAGGGGTCATGCGAGAATTTTTCGGCTTTTCTTGTTTCCCGTCCACTTCTGACATGGTCAAAACTACTATTTGTTTTACATTGTACTGGGAGTACATGGCCTCCAACACTTAACATACTGTGAAGAGTATCAGATGTGCAGTTGTTCCACTGTTCAACTCATTGTGTTGGTGGCTTATGTTTACCAAACACTGTCTCACCCCTGAGAGTTATCAGTTATTTCTGGCATATTTTCATGTATCAGATGCGACAAAGAGGTGGCCTTGTCATGTCACTGAACTAGCTGACCACAGTTATTTACTGCTGGTGTATACTTAGTATTCTGAGAAGCAGGCATTTTGAAGACTTACAGCTCCATAGCCATAATGCAGATTTAAATGCTATTCCATGCACAGCAGCCAAAGAAGCAGTTAATTGTCTGATGTTTCACATTTATGACATTTCAACATGTAAATGTGAGACACCTGACATGTAATTTGTCCAACTAGAGAAAGTATCCAATGAAACATCCTGTGAAGCAGAGAGTAATCTGGGTTAGTGGTCACATAGTAATTATTGTAAATACATGTCTGTAGCTATAAATTATTATTGTTTTTAAATACAAGCTGCACTGAGAAAGATAATATGGTTTTCCAAATGAAAACAGGACTGCTGAAATTATATATTCCTATTACAGGGCATGGGACCGCCTCTGTGGTCTAGTGGTCATAGTTTCTGGCTACAGATATAGAGGTCCCAGGTTCGATCCCCGGCGCTACCAGATTTTCTGAGTAGTAGTGGGTCTGGAACGGGGTCCACTCAGCCTCGTGAGGTCAATTGAGGAGCTACTTGAATGAAAAAAGTAGCGGCTC
>Ga0131853_10019813_pt1 | contig 12240 bp, 10 predicted proteins | sample TergutLab28metaG_FD_92764 | JGI IMG/M metagenome (GOLD analysis project Ga0131853, IMG submission 92764) | Labiotermes labralis P1 segment gut microbial communities from Petit-Saut dam, French Guiana - Lab288 P1 (version 2) (version 2) | ecosystem: Host-associated > Arthropoda: Insects >...
CTTTTTCTATATTTTTATTTTCATTTATTAATTCTTTTTGAATAATTGGTAAGTCTTCGCTTGTTTTTCCATTTGCTTTGTTTAAAAAAGGGATTATTTGGCTAGGAGGTAAATCTTTTAAAAGATTGTATTTTGTTTCCATGAATTGTTTTTCTTTAGCAATTAAGTCTGTTGTAGGTAATATTTGGATAACATCTTTTTTTTCTAATTCAGTAAATAGATAGTATAGCTCTGCTTTATTAGAAAATATTTTTTTTCTTGCTGAGAGAATTCTTGCAAATTCTTCATATTGAATATTTAGGGCATTTATGTTTAGCGTTAATTCTTGTAAATGAAATTTTGAATTTAGATTTCCTTCATCTATTTCTTTTGTTTTTAAGTTGTGTAAAACTATGTTGAGGAAATCTTCAAATTCTTTTTTACTACTACCTAGAGATATCTTACTTAAATCATTTTGCATAAGGGCGCCTTTAAAATCAGCTTCAGGAATGATTGTTTCTGGAGTTAATTGATTAGTTTTTGTTGTTTTTATTTTTTTAAAAGTGTTTTTTAATTGTTCTATAGAATTTCTTAAATTTTCTAATTCACATTCAGCAATTAAAGATTGAGTTAGGATTTCTTCATGTTTATTTTTTATATTTTCATACAAAGCAATCAGATTGTTTAAGGTTTTTATATATACTCCTTTTTGTTTGGTTGATAAATAATCATCTTTATCTAATCTTTGCATTTCATCATAATGAATTATTTCTTCATCATAAAGATATAAAATTTTTGGAGTTTTCTTTTCATAATCATCTAGTTTTATTGATATGTTATATTTTTCACTGCTTACTTTATACCAGTCGAATTCTTTTAAAAAGGTTTCCATTTCTTGTTTGGTTTCAAATAATGCTACTCGATCTAAATTTCCATACAAAGAATCAAAAAAAGAATAGCAGATGCCTATGTTGGTATCATCTACATAAATATAAGGTGGGATTGATGAAGAATCATATCCAAAGCTCTTTAAGACTTTAAGTGCCGCCTCAATATCAAGCATAGTACCAACCCTTTATTTTCTTATATCATTATAGCATTTAATCAAGAAAAAATGGGGAAAAATGTTTTCCTCATTATATTTTTTTTATTAGATTTTTTTATTTCTTCTAGCATAACTAAGGGCAAAAGTATTTGGTCCAACGTGAGATGATATAACTGGTCCAGCTTCAAATGTGTTTATTTGGAGGAATTCTTGTAAATTAGGAATGTTTTCCATTATTTTATTTATATCTTCTATGTTGCTGGTGTAACCAAAAACAGCTCTTTGGATATCAATGCTAGATAAATTTTTAAGATGTTTAGCAAAATATTTTTTCGCAACTTCAAACGAAGGTCCTTTGCTTCTGCCGTTAAGTTTTGGTTTTCCATCAACCATTTTTAATTGAGCTTTCATTTTAATTAAATTTACTAAAGGAGCAACAAATCTTCCTCCTGCGATAGCATATTTAATTGTCTCTGGAACAACTAGCATTTCAACTCTACTTATATAATCTTTTATTAAATATAATAATTCTTTTAAATCGTTTGTTTTCTCTAAAATATCTCTGCTATATAATGTGATTAATGCTAAAGACATAGTTAAATGGTTTGTATCAATAGCAGTTACTTTATCTGTTTCTAGTAGTTGATTTACAGCAATTAAGGCGTTGGCATGACTTGCCGACATTTTGCTAGACATATTAAGGTGAACTACATGGTCATTATATTCTAAACTTTCTTCAAATAAGTCTGCAAAATCAGAGGGATTTGGTGCTGATGTTGTAATTTTATGACCAATCTCTAATAATGGGAACAATTCGTTCTTAGTAACTTCTTTACCTGTTTGATTATCAATAGTTTTTAAATGAGCGATACCAATATCTTTTTCTTTCAAAGTTTTTAAATCAATATCGCAAGTGCTATCTGTAGTTATTCTTATTTTCATTTATAATCCCCCTAAAGATTATTTTCTCTAATTTAATTATATCATTATTAAGCAGATTTATTTGTTTTTTTTAAATTTAAAAAGAATCTAGTGATTCTTTTTGGTTTTTTCAAGAATTTGAACATTATTTTCTTCTTGGTGTTTTTTTATTGGTAATTGTTCTTTAAATATTTTTATCAATTCTTCTAAATCAATTGGTTTCTTTATATGTCCGTTCATTCCTGATTTAAAACATTCGATAATATTTTCTTTGAAAACATGAGCGGTCAGTGCGACGATGGGAATTTCTTGTGCTCTTGCCATATCTAGATTACGAATTCTTTTTGTTGCTTCAAGTCCATCCATTTCTGGCATGCTAATGTCCATTAATATCATCTGATATTTATTTGGGTTTTCTTGAAACTTTTGAATTGCTTCTAATCCATTGGTTGCAACGTCGATTACTAACCCTTTATTTTCAAGAATATAGGTGGCAATCTCAAGATTTATTTCGTTATCATCAACAACTAAAATATTATATCCCAAGAAATCATTAAAACTTGATTCAATTTCATAGTCTTTTTCTTGATTCATTTCAAGACCTTTCTTTAAGGTTATATTAAAACTAAAAGTTGACCCTTTTCCTAGTTCTGATTCAACAGAAATGTTTCCTCCCATCTTCTCTATTATTCCTTTTGCTATAGAAAGTCCAAGTCCTGTTCCACCAAATTTACGAGTAGTGTCCATTTCTGCTTGTTCAAAAGAATTAAATAATCTTTTTTGATTCTCTACCGCAATTCCTATACCAGAATCTTTGACACTTATTTCTAAAGTATAATCGTCGCCATCTTGATGTATTAATTTTGCAGAACATTCTATTGTTCCTCCTTTTGGAGTAAACTTAATAGCATTGGAAAGAAGATTTGTTAAAACTTGATGAAGGCGATGATCGTCTCCAAACAAAATTGTGGGAATTTTATCATCTATATTTACTAAAAATTTTTGATCTTTCTCTTTAAGTTGGTAATATATAATACTTGAAATCTTTTTTTGAACCATTTCTCTAAAATCAAAATTTTCTAGTGATAGTTCTAATTTATTTGCTTCAATTTTTGCTATATCAAGGGTGTCATTTACTAAATCCATCAAACGAGATGTAGCTTTTTCTATTTGATTTAGTGCTTCATTTTTTTTGCTTATAGTATTTTCAGTTTTTCCTATTACTGTCATTCCTACAATCGCATTCAATGGCGTACGCATTTCGTGGCTCATATTAGATAAAAATGCACTCTTAGCATTATTTGCTTCACGAATTTTAAAAGCTTTAGCAATATTAAAACTTCCTGAGTATAAGAGTGCCTCTGCTTCTTTTGTAAACTTTCTTTCATTATTCAAATCATCAAATCCAATAAAGCCCCAAAATTGTTTTTTTATAAAAATTGGCGCAACAATAATAGATTTAACTCCAAGTGGCGATAGAAATTCTTGAGTTTTTGGATGTAGTTCGCGGAATAAAGAATTTATACTTTTTCCTTCTGAAAGTGTTTTTTTCCAACCAGGAAATTTTTCATCATAACAAACTGGGTTATTATTTTTCTCATCAAAAAATATTGTTTTTTTCTCAGACCACTCAATTAATTGAGAGCAAAAATTTTTTCCGTCTATTACCTTATTTTGCCATATATAAGCACAATCAACATTTATCGCTTTAGCCATTAATTCCAAAGTTTCTCTTAAAACTTCATAAAAATTTTTCTCATTTGCACTTAATAATAAAGATGCAATATCATTCGTTGTTTTAAGCATTTTCTCTTGATATTTAATCTTGCGTAAATCTTGAGTATATCCTACAACTACATCATCATTTCCATATTGAACTTTAACTAATGTCACTTCAGATGGCATAGGTGTTCCATCAAGCTGTTGATGCATCCATTCGAAAACGCATTTTCCTTCTTCAAAAGCTTTATTTACAAGCATTGTTGCTTTTTCACTTGAGAGTTGTCCGTCTGGTTGGTATTCTGGAGAACATTCATATATAAATCTATTTATATATTCTTCTTTATTTTTAAAACCATATAACTTAATAGCTGCTTCGTTACAATCTATTACGTTAAGATTTCTATCCCATAGCTGTCCACATATCGGTCCTGTGTTTAACATTAGGTGGGCTCGTTCTTGCATCTTTTTATGTTCATCAAAAAGAATTGTGTTGAGTTCTCGATAATTTTTAATCGCATTTAAAAATTGTTTTATTTCATTTATTATTTTTGGAGTTTTCATTTTATATACCCCCCCCAACAGATTTATGTAAATGTTATTCTACCTCAAAAAATTAAACTTGTCCACTTATAAATTAAACTTTCAATACCTCTTCGTATACAAAACAGTCAGTAAAGTGATCATTAACCATACCTGTTGCTTGCATGAATGAATAAATTATGGTTGAACCAACAAATTTGAAACCCATTTTTTTAAGGTCTTTGCTTATCTTATCAGAGATTCCTGTAGTTGCTGGTATATCTTCAATTTTTTTAAAATTATTGATAATAGGTTTATTATTCACATATCCCCAAATAAATTTATCAAAGCTGCCATATTCTTCTACAAGTTCTAAAAATAGTCGAGCATTAATTATTGCGGAATTTATCTTGAGGCGATTTCTTATTATTCCTTCATTATTCATAAGTTTTTCAATTTTTTTGTCGTCATATTTAGCTATCTTTTTTGGATTAAAGTTATCAAAAGCTTTTCTAAATGCTGCTCTTTTTTTAAGGACAGTAAGCCATGAAAGTCCTGCTTGCATGCCTTCTAAAATTAACATTTCAAATAATTTATTATCGTCATGTACAGGACGACCCCATTCATTATCGTGATAATCAACATATATAGATAAGTTTCCTGCCCAAAAACATCTATTTTTTTCTTTCATTAAATTTTCCTTCTATTATCGTTTATCAAAACCACTATTTTTTAGTTTTTTCATCTTTAATAAAACGATTTCCTGTATTTGCATAAATTAAACCGCTGATAATAATTGGAATTTTAATTCCAATGCCGAAGTATTCTAACCATGTTATTTTAAAATAGACTCCTAATAAAGTGATTATTATACAGATAACAATTGCAAGTAACAGCATTCCCATAAAGCGACAAAGTGCTGCTTCATTATATTTTTGCTTTTTTACTTTTTTCATTGTATTATAGCCCGCTATTAAAAAAGCTCCTTTACCATTGAAAAGCAATACCGCCATAGTAGTTAATAATATAATTAAAATTCCTAAAATAATATAAACTTCCATAAATCTCCTAACTTTCTTTTAATTTTTTTCGCCTTTTTATAACAAAGTATATAACTATTAAAAGTATTCCTGTAATTAAAGTATATAGACTATAATTTTGCCATGTTTTAAATAAATTATCAAAAATAATTGTATTTAATAATTCTTCATTTATATCTTTTAAAAGAATATTGCTTATGATACTTTTAATCAGTAATAATAGGGTTCCAGAAATTACAGCAGAGACCCCAATCCAAGCAAATGGACGATACCAACTCCATAAACATAGACCAATTAATATTGCTATAACAATTAAAGCTATAATTATTATTGTTTTTATTGTATCTGAAAATATAAACTTTATTAAATCATCTTCAAACAACTCGTCGCTGATTAATGTCATATCGTTGGCTAAAGTTTCGTTTATTTCTTCTATTTGTAATTTTAATTCTGTTTTTATTTCTTCTTTTTCAACTGCTGTTAAATTAAGATTTTCTTTTACGTACTTTGAATTTATTATTTTGTTTATTTCTGCTTCTGTTATTATCGGCATTTCACCTTTACCAAGTATGTAATCAACATAATCTCCTGCGATTTCACTTATTAATTCTTTCGTTTCAGGAATTTCTAAAAATTGTTCAACAAATTCTAAATTAAGATTTTCGTTTTCAATTTCAAATGGTATGTTTTCATAAAGATTATTTTCGTTTATTATATCTTTAATATTATCACCATTTAAAAATGAACTAAATGTAAATATTGGAATTCCGCAGGTTAGGACTATTGTAAAAATTATTGATAATAATACTGCACCGATAACTCTTAGATTTTTCATTATAAACCTCCTAAAATCTATATAAACACTCGGTTTGGAGTGATTTTTGACCTGGCAGGGAGTAACGGATTCGAACCGTTATTCTCGGTTTTGGAGCAATCCCAAAATTATTCCCTGTATGTAGTGATTTTAGCATAAAACAAAGGAAATCGCAACATTTCAACTTAAATCAAATTGTTGCGTAATGTGATACTATTTGAAATAATTTGATTTAATTGTCACGAGAATGTCACGAGCATTTCAATCTATTTCAAATTAAAAAGTACGAGAAAGTAGACCGACAATGGGAGATCGTCTACTGAATCTCAAAACAAATTATATTAAGGATTGTTTATTCAAAAAAATAAGTTACCTTTTCCCTGGACTTCTGAACTTATTTTTGATAAAATATAGATGGTGGTAATATGCACAATTTAAAAAATAAACCTTTAGTTTTAGATTTGTTTTGTGGCGCTGGTGGAATGAGTGAAGGTCTTCTACAGGCAGGTTTTCATATTGTGTATTCAAACGATATTAGTGAAGATGCGATGGAAACATATATAAACAGACATGAACAATTAGGATATATACATAAAAATAATACTTTTCACAGTTGTAAAGATATTAATGAGTTAAGTGCTGAAGAAATAATTAAAGATATTAACAGCATTAAAAATATTGATAAATCAAATATAAAAATTGATGCGATTTTCGGTGGTCCACCTTGTCAAGGTTTTAGTCGTGCAGGCAGAAGAAATTCTGAAGATCCAAGAAATAAACTGTTTAAAGAATATCTTAGAATAATTAAAGATTTAAAACCAACTTATGTTGTTATGGAAAATGTTGAAGGTTTTTTAGATACAAAATTTGAAAATTTTACTGGAATAACAGGAAAAAAATACAAAGCGGGAAAAGCTCCGGAAATATTAATTATGGAATTCAAAAAAATCGGCTATAAAGTTTTAAAACCTAAATTACTTAATGCCTCTGATTATGGGGTTCCTCAAATAAGAAAAAGAGCAATATTTATTGCATATATTCCTAATTCAACTATTCCAAATTACCCTGTTTCATCTGATAAAAAGAAAATAACCTTAAAAGAAGCAATATATGATTTATCAAATAAAGAAATTAAACCAAGTGGTTATGCAAAACAATTAATTAACGGAAGAACAAAAGATATTAATAGAAAAAAAATCGAATATGATAAAATTATAAAAAGGAATACTGAAATATCTATACACAATGAAATCATAACAGAAAGGTTTTCTTTGTATAATTATGGGGAATCAACTGCTGATTTAAGAAAAAGGATTAATAAAAATGGAATAGATTTGTCGAATTGTAAAAATATATTGAAATACTTAAAAATGGAAACCAGTAAATCTCCAGAAGAAATAGCTAACCATTTTAAGAAAAAAAACATTTCTGCAAAAGATATAGATTTATTACTAACTCGTAAAAATATAAGAAGAAAACTAGATCCTAAATTGCCTTCACCAACAATGGTAACATTACCAGATGATTTTATAAACCCTTTTGAAAATAGAATTTTATCTGTAAGAGAAATGGCAAGAATACAATCCTTTGATGATAGTTTCGTATTTCTTGGAAAAAGAACAACAGGTGGTCATAGAAGAAAGTTGGATGTTCCACAATACACACAAGTTGGCAATGCCGTTCCACCTTTACTTGCAAAAGCAATAGCCGTAGAAATTATAAAAGCAATAAAAAATGAGCAGTAATTGATATTTTTTAGTTTAATTTAAAATATATGAAATTAGTATCATAAGTTTTCATCAATGGAGTTAAATCTCTACGCATATTATAGTCTTGATTTGTAAAGAACAATTTTGCAGGTAATTCACTTAACGATAATGCAACACCTGTTCTCGAAGAATTTCCCCAAAAGATGCCACCAGATAAATTAGCAACTCTTTTAACTGCAACAGAATTTGATTTAAATTTATCTAACGAAATAGTTGGAACAGTGGCAAATGCATATGTGAATCTTCTACAATCTTTTATAGAATAATTATTTCTTCCAACAGAAATGTTGTTTTCTTCAAAGACCCTAACTTTATATATCATATCCCATAACATAGGTATTTGAGCATTATCATTCCAATTAGTTTTACATTGAATGATACTAATTTCTATTTCGTTAAAATGATAGCTTATTAAATTGTTTATATGGTGAACTATTTGTTTTTCGTCTGTTATATTGTCGAAACTATTGTCATAAATTTCTGGGAAAGTTATTGCAACTAAATCAGCTTCGGTATTAGAAATAAAGTTTCCATAATTAACTGTTATGGCATCTCTTACTACAACAGGCAAAATTTTTGCGATAGGTCTAACAATAACAGTTCTACTACCAACAGAGCAAAAATTTAAATACCAACAAACTAAATGTTCCCATACTCTTCCGCCTGCAGAAACAGTCGCCTGTGTTCTTCCATTATTTGTTGAAAAAAATATATCTCTTAATGAAGAACCCAACTCTGTAATTTCATTAACATTTTTATTAGGAATCAATGCATTTATATTATTTTTCCAAGTTCCCCAAGCAGTTTTAAAACTTTTTATCTCAAATAAATTATCCACCGCTAATTTCCTATATTTTTCAATAATGTTTATATTCATTCTATCGCCTCTAAGAACATTGTATCTTAAAAAAACTTTTTCAGCAATAAGTGACACTATTTTTCTTAAAAATTATATGTTATTGTCAATCCAATCTTCAAATTCTTTCACACGCAAAGAAGCATAATATATTCCTGAATACATATCATAGCTAAACCAATTTTTTACATTAGTTCCTTCGTGCACTTTTTCTAATTGTTCAATAAAATTATCATAAGCTAGTGAACTAAATCCGACATTTTGTTTGCCATTTCTTCCAGACTTATTTGCTATGTTACAAGCGTCTACTACGGCATCTCCTATCCAGATTCTGTCATTGATTCTTGTTCCTTTTTGTCCTGCTTTTATAATTAAATCTTTACCAACAGCAACCCCTATACCAACTTTTATTGTAGGGTAGGTTTTTTTAAAATATAATTTATTCAACATATCTACTAATGTACACAACATTGCAGATAAATTGAACAAATCATAAATATCAGGTTGGTAAGGAGTAGAATATATTCCATAAACACAATCCCCACGAACTCCTATTTGTCTAACATTATCACTAGTGTTTAATACTGCAATAACCTCTGAAGTAAAACTTCTCAATATCTTAGCAACCACAATATCATTTTGCTTTTTAATTATTTCAGTTGAGCCAATAATATCAATAAATATTGAGCCTATCCAACTTCTGACACCATTATCATAAGTGAAATTACTATCATCTTTTGGAATTGTTGTTGATTCTTTAATATCTGCATTATTATCTAATATATTTTGAGCTCTTTTTTTACCTTCTATATAGTCATAAGCCATATTTCCACCACCTTACAAATAAATACTAATACCCAAGAAAAATAATATAAAAAATAATATCAAGCCAATTAAAGAGCATTTTAATCCGACAGTAAAATTATTAAACTTGTTATTGCATATTGTAGAATTAATATAAAGTTGATTTAATATATCATCAAAAATTTCATTTTCTTTAGCCTTTTTCAATTCTTCTTTAAACTCAAAACTTCCAGAATAAGTAGCAATATCTCCAAAATATAAAAAAGATTTAGTTTGTGCTTTATGTTTAATTTTTAATGTTGGAATCAGCACTTTAATCAATTTATATAAACCTAGCAAAAACAATGTAATAGCACTTAACAAGAATGCTATATATAAAATATCGCTAAATTGAATTTTTTTAGTAAATTCATTCATTAGCTGTACACATTTATTAATAAGAGAACTATTACTAAATATAATAGTTAAAATTATTCCAATTAACCCTAAAACTATTGAAGCTTTTGTGTCAGAATTATTAATCCAAGAATTTATAAATTCAAGATTCTTATAGGCATCTTCTTTGGTGTATTTATTTTTCATTTTCGTTACCTCCTTAAAACAAAAAACAATATTATTAAATACTGCTAGATAATATTATTGTAGCATATTTCGCCATTTTTTTCTAGAATGAAACAACAGTTACTCCATTATTATATACGAAATAATTTGAATTAAATTGAAATAAAATTTATAAAAATGAACAAAATGTCACGAGTAATGTCACGAGCATCATTAAATTTTACCATTTTATATGTTTTTGAAGTTGTAAAAACCCTTATTTTATAAGGGTTTGATGGCTCTGGCAGGGAGTAGCAGATTCGAACTGCTATTCTCGGTTTTGGAGACCAAGCGAATAACCATTAACTCAACTCCCTATTTAAAGGCTTGTCCGCCTTGTTTGTGTTAAGTATTATATCATATTTTTTAGTTTTTAGGTATTAAAAGGATTTGTCCTTTATTTATTTCTTCGGAAATTAAGTTATTAGCATTTATAATGCTTTCAGTTGATACGTTATACAAATCAGCGATTTGATAAATTGATTCGTTTTCATTTACAGTATGTAATATATCTTCTTGTCTTGGGTCTTCTTCGTGAACCGTATATATTGGTTCTGTTGTTTGTTCTTCATGAACTTCTTCGATTTTAATAACTTGATTAACAGTAATTAAATTATTAGAAAGATTGTTTAATTTTTTTAAACTATCAACGGAAGTGTTGAATTTTTTAGCAATACTCCAAAGGGTATCTCCTTTTTCGACTTTGTAATAGCCCTTTTTTACTTCTGGAGTATATTCTAATCCAGTAAATTTTGTTATTGCTTTAATTATTGCATCGCTATATTTTTTCCACTCTGCTTCTAAATTAAAGTTTCTATCTTCATTTTTAAAATTTAATTTTATAATTACTGGGGTAACATCTATTTCTCTTAGAAGATAGTAATAATCTTTGTTAGGATTAATTGGTAGTCTTTTTTGATAAGCTTCTCTAAAATTGTCTTCTAAATCAGAAAATTCCCTAGCAATGTTTTTAGCTAGAACACCTCTTTCTTTTAAAGAATAGATTACATCAGAGTTTGTGTGGTTGCCAAAGGAAGAATCAATTGATAAAACTATTATTTCTTTATCATCTTTATTTGAGTTATTAATAAAACTACTACGTTCTTTTAAACTTATAGTTTCATCGCTTTCTCGAACTAATTGATTAGGAATACTTAAATCATTTAGTCTTTTATTTAAAAAGTTAGCTATATTTAAATTTATTTCTTTTGTTTTTAGATTTTCTTTAATAGTTCCTTGGTCTTCTCCGCCGTTATGAGCATTGATTAAAAATTTATATTTCATAATACTACTCTCCTAAAGTAGTTTATGTTAAACGCCTTGATTTGTTAAAAAACCACTATTCGCTAGCAGCAAGGGTGGCTTTAATATCCATTATTTTTCCATTACGATTTATTTTAATATTTACAGTTTCTCCTACTTCGTGTTTAAAGAGATTAAATCTAAATTCTGCTATAGAATTACAACTTTTACCATCAAGTTCTAGTATTATATCTCCTTTTTGAAGACCACTTTTTTCAGCAGGACTACCTTCGCTGATTTCAACGATAACAACTCCTCTAGTTATATTATCTGGAATATTTATATTGCTTGCTCTTAAGGCTCCTGTATCTCTGATATCTAACATGCTTATACCAAGAAATGGTCTTGTTAAAGTTTGTCCTTTTGCTAATTTATCGGCATAGTAAAGAGCATCTTCGATTGGAATAGCAAATCCCATACCTTCAACTCCTTCGTTTCCAATTTTTAAGGTATTTACACCGATTACTTCTCCATTAGAGTTGGCGAGTGGTCCTCCGCTATTACCTCTATTTATTGAAGCATCAGTTTGAATGACTCTCATTATCCAATCACTTCTTTGTCCTCCACCAACACTTACTTCGACCATTCGATCTTTACCAGAAACTATCCCTCTTGTAACTGTCCAGGAAAAACCAATATCAATTGGGGCTCCAACTGCAAATACTGTATCCCCTATTTTGGCTTTTTCACTACTACCAATCTCAGCAACACTAATGATATCTTTTTCATCAACTTGGAGAACGGCGATATCAGCAAAGAGATCACTACCTAAAATTTCTGCTTTAATTTTTTCGCCATTGGTAAAAATCAAATAAATTTCATCACTATTATTAATAACATGATTGTTGGTTAATATATAAGCTTTATTA
>Ga0131853_10019814_pt1 | contig 12239 bp, 9 predicted proteins | sample TergutLab28metaG_FD_92764 | JGI IMG/M metagenome (GOLD analysis project Ga0131853, IMG submission 92764) | Labiotermes labralis P1 segment gut microbial communities from Petit-Saut dam, French Guiana - Lab288 P1 (version 2) (version 2) | ecosystem: Host-associated > Arthropoda: Insects >...
AATGATGATAATAATAATAACCATAATAACAACAACAACAAATTCAATTCAATTCTCTTTTATTCTACTCATGTTTATTACAGTGCTAAGTCAAGAGCACGACAGCCAATTATAGACATAGCACATCATAAAAACATAAATTATAATGGACAAAAAACACAGCACATGAGATACATTCACATACAAAATAAACAACAGGTCTCGCAGTGATGGGAAGTATAATGCACAAGTCAACCCCTGAATGATCATAGGAACATTAATTGTTAGCCCAATAAAATCTGTAAGAAGAACATCACTGGAAACTGAAGTACTACAAATATTGCAAAAACTGCCATGCTGATAATCCACATCAACTAACAGAAATGTAAACGTGGTTCATGAATTCTCTAAAGAAAAAAAAAACAGCTTCAGCTCTGATGGTATCATATTCAGAGACGAAGTTAATTTGGTCCACATACTATTTGAGACTGAGATCCCTGGCATAGAACAAAAGTTTCACAACGGTTCCACTGGATAGCATGCTGCTGTGCAACATGCATCAAGACTAATGTGCTGGTATTTGGAAAATGTGTTCATGCTAACTTCAGATATTGAATTAGTATGTTCTGTGTATGTGAAAAAACACAAAGAGCAATTATGATTCATTTCCTAATGACTCTAGACTTTATGGGCACTGTACAATTCTGTAAACACACATCTGGAAGATAAAAGAACAAAAGTAATGTACTCAACAGAAATATTACATATCAAAAAAGACATTTGAAAAATTATGTACTTATACAAAAGCTATTTACAAATTAAACTCGTGTCATAATGCTAATAAATTACAACCTGGTAAGTCTCACCTTTACATGCGAGAGTGAAAGGCTCTTTTGTAAGGTCAGGACAATCAACAATCTCAATTTCAACTGTCTGAAAGTTGGAGGATAAACCAGTACTCAACACTGCAATAAAGAAACATTTACATGTCAATGTGCAGGATATAAACACAACAGAAACTTTCCAATCACAGGAGTTACATTACTGGCTTAAGTAGCTGACATAATCATAGCTAGTGATGCACCTTAAGAAAATAAGTCAAAGACAGTAACAGTTAATCTTAATTCATCTGGGAATATGGAATTTTATACTGCCTAGTAAAAAAGAGATGGTAACTAGACTTAAACCAGTAACAGTATTAGTAGAGAAAAATGCAACATTCAGCCAGCTGGACTGCATAAGTGTCATCACAATAAAGCAATGCATGGCAAATGAAGGTTGGGAGACATATGTAAGTCTTATCATTTACATTTCATTGTTAAAAATGTACCAAGTTATTCAATCTTTCCACAACTAACACCCTAATGCAGAGTCTTTCTTGAGCAGCTACACATCACTTAGCTAGTAAAAAAATTTCCTTCATTTCACAACCAGGTTTGTAAGTCTGCCATTGGTCAGTATCATAAGCCAGAATCATCCAGGTGACACTCTTGTGATATATTTCCCAACACTTCATTTCAATATTCTCATCCAGTGTATGTCATGGTCTGCCAAACATCTTCATCCCTTTACTTTCCAATCAACATATCAACATTTAGTATACTTTTCTCAGTTCCCATGCATACTAAATAACCCACCTGCACCGCACCCTCCTCAATTTGCTCACCCTAATATTATTCAGTGTGGAGTACAAATAATGAGGCTCCTCATTAAGCTGGTTTATGCAGGCTACCATTAATTTTTCCATTGCAGGCCCAAATCAAATACAGATTCTCCCAAACATCCTATTCTTAAAAACATTACATTTTTGTTTTTCTTTTAATATGAGAGACCAGTTTCACACTCATGCAAACCTACAGGTATGTTTTCACATATTTTGATAGGCTTAAGGACAAAATAATTTTGTGTAAGTTTGTTTGTTTGTTTCCAAAATAGGCATATTTCATGTATGTTAAGTTTATGAAATATACTTTAATGTATTATAGTTGATATGTTTCTTGTAAATCCTGCTTCTCAAGAACGACCATGCAGAACATACTTGGTTATGATAAAGTATACTATTTTGACCCCCAAACATCACTGTGCACCACACCTTGTTAAAGACATACTCATTATGTAGGTAGTTTTACCATTTGTTTGCTATGAAAGCATTAATCAATTAATCAATCACATACTTGACTACTTGCCTCAATTTTATGTGTTTAAAGATCCTCATCCCAAAGTCCTGCAAAACTCAGTTAGGGACACCAGATATTCTGGGTTTTTCCAAGACTACAAAATATGGCATTTCTGACATTGCATATAAACATCTGGACTTCCCTACAGTGGGAGGAAAGAGCTATAGGAGTATAACAGCCATCAACTACCCACCAACAGGAAGGCATATGACAGACAGACAAACTGACAGAGACAGAGAGAAAGGAAGAGTTACAGATTGGTTACTATAGAGTCTGGCCTTAAGATTGTTAAGGATGAGGAACAGACATGTCAAGAAAAATCAATACAGGAACTGAATGTCTGAGTCTGAGTATTCTTCTGATTACTACTACTGTTTCACTTTTCATATCTGCCTATTATATTTTTTTTATTTTTATAATGAATAAGCAGTCGCGGACAGCTGACAAGGGGTGGCACCCCACTTGGGTTTTGGGCAAGGTGCTAACAATTGCTTACCATACCTTACAATGTTACCAAACATGTCATAAGACTTCAGACTTGGACTGATTCTTTGGTGAACAGTAATTTTGCCTGTTGTTTTGCATAAGTGTAAAGCTTGGTCACTCACACTCAGGGAGGAACATAGGTTGAGGGTGTCTAGGAACTGGGTGCTGAAGATGTGGCCCAAGAGGGACACGGTAACAGGGGAGTGAAGAAGACTAGGTACGGAGGAGCTTTATGATCTGTACTCCACACTAAATTTTCAGGTGATCAAATCATGAAGAATGATATGGGTGTAATATGTGACATGTATGGGGGAGAGGAAAGGTGCATACTGGGTTTTGGTGGGGAGACCACTTAGAAGACCCTGTTTTTTAACTCTTCTAGAATGGTGTTTAGATGCATTCCTTAATGAAAATGTAATAACATAGCATAAAAAGAGCAGAACTTTCCTTACGTGAATACACAGCTTTCCTAGGAACAAAAACTATTGGTAAAGGCTGACAATTTTATTCATTAACACAATATTTTGTCTGCAGCATACTAAAACTGTGGCCTAATGTGTGCCTGCGTATTACATGCCAGTGGTCAACAACACAGCTTTTACAACACTTTTCTGCTGTAGTTCATGTCTACAGATAAAACTTCAAGTGTATGGCTTGCTTACGATCAGTGTTCACCATATGAGGTGATGAGCTGGTAATATAGTGTATGCTCGACCCCAGAAAACATGTCCTTAAGAAAACTCTTCATATCCATCTTCAGAAATGAACATACCTTCAACAAGTTCCACTAGGTGAGGGACAAACAAAGGTCTACTCGTAACTGGTGGGTTTTCCAAAACAGCAGCAGCCATATATATATATTTTTTTTTTACTTTTTACCAGTTCTGAAATGAATTAGAAGTCGTATGTCAAAGCAAAACACTTTATCACTTAAACGACTTCTGAAACTAGGAGGTTCCTTCCATACTTAAGATTACAAACTGCTTCCCATATCAGCTTTGTTGATATCGTATCAGTTTGAGAAGAAAAACACTTGGTAATAGGAATTCATCAAATATCACATGTTAAGTCACATGTTACAAAATATGTATTATTAATACCATTCTTGGGAGCCTATTCAAAGCAATAAATTGGTGAACTGCAACACCTGTACAGTACACAACATAAACAATGTAACACAAAATAAATTGGAATTAGCCTACTAGAAATACGATACTAAGGAATGTAGGGGAAGCACAAATCAGAACTGAATGTGGATGTAAAAGTGAACACTCTTGTTTCACATGTGGTAAATCTCAATTTCATATCTCTGCTGGAAAATGGTTATCCTAAAGAAGGTTTATTAAAGTATTCACAAGTTCCTCCTGTTGAATGACATGATGGTACAGACAGCCAATTGATAACTGAACCCACAACATAGCCAAGTTCAACAACCACAAGTCCTAATATATATATACACACACACATACATACATACATAAAAATTACCACATGTTAGATTTGGCGTTGGAAATGGCCTTCTTTCGCTCTCAGACATGCCTGATGCCTGTGCAACAGATTATTAAATACCATCTAATGCACTCATCTAGAAACAGCCAATACAGCACAGCAAGCTTCAGGGGAGCTACATGACTCACACACTGCCAATACTATCATGGCACATACAGTTACAATGAATCATTTCAAAGGGACTAGCTGCATCCACTGTGTGTAATGGATATGTAAAGCACAGTGTAACAGGCATTTTTGTTTGTGAGCATGCAGTACAGTTTAATACACAGAACTGTCTCTGTAGAAACCTACATAAGGAAGGAATCACACAAAAAGTGCCACAGGAAAATTAAAACATGGTTTCTGTATGTGTAAGAGAGAGAGAGAGAGAGAGAGAATCTCATAAGCATGTTCAGCGTGAAAGGTAATTTTGAGGCACGTAAAGCGCAGGTACAAACTACAATATATTATCAAACACATTCTTATAATGTGTTATTTAATAACACTGCCTGGTGCAAAGATTATACAATATTGGTGTCAGGTGGAACAGGGGTATGGAGCACTGGTAGAATAATCCTGAAGGGAAAACCAAGGTACTCAGAGAAAAACCTGTCTGTTACTTTTCCGACCACAAATCCCACATGGACTGGCCTGGGTTCGATCCCAGTCCTCCTCAATAAGTGGCCAGTGACTATCCTCCTAAACCATGGCATCAAACATGTTGATACCTGATTTCTGGCTTCCCCCATAATGTCACTGGGACCTGCGCTCGCAGCGTGGATGGTAATTCCGCACCGACGTTTCGGGACAACCTAGTTTTAACCCTTCAAGATGGGATAAGCTGTCCCGAAACATCGGTACACACCTACCGTTCCACGACGCGTAAAATTGCAAAACATAGTAGATCTCCTCTTGACAATTAACGATTTCAAGGTTGCTTTTATGAAAATACCAAAAATTGTCACTCCTATTTTTGTTACTACAGTAATAAAGTTTATCTTAAAGTATTTACAGCTGGGTACGCATACCATAATTCTACCTTGCGTACATTTTAAACATCACGAACAGAAAACCTATTACCTTCGCAGAACAGCCGAAAACTTAAAGCTCATAAACGTGACCGGATATTGAATTCGTCCATGATACTCTACAAACAGATAATCTATACCATGGATTTGTGTTATCGATAAGTATTACATGATCCGTGCACATAAATATTATGCTTCTCAGTCTACAATCCAGTTCGCATTCCACAGGTTGTAGCCGTATTCGAGACCACAGATCATCTAGTATAGTACGAGACAGTACGCTACTGACCTCTTGCTTAGAAGTATTAAACTGTGCTGTTCCTATTTGGCATGTGGCAACGTGCGTCCACCACATGTCAAAGGGTAAGGTGAGTAAGGTGTCTGTACGGGTCATGACTGAGGTTCTGTGGTTAGAACATACTCCCTGATTGTAACTTACAGAATTATGTAGCGTGACCTCCGTATTACAGCCTCCTATCATATCATACACCCCTTCCACACCAACCGACAAATTAAAAATTTATTAATCACTATATTTTATCGGACATGTTCGGCTTAGATTTTTATTTATTTATTTTTATTTTATTTTACTATTCACCTTCCTTAGATCCATTACAAGGTACAAGACCAACTGGATGTGGAAATAATCAAGATACATTAGATAGTTACAATAGAAGTATTACTTAATTCTTATTCTAAATACATAAAAATATCATAATTATATGTTAAATGAATTAAGACTTAAGTACACAGTCATACTTCGAATAATTCAGTACATAATTATCTATGCTTGTACATGGACAAGTACTGGTTTAAAATCTCTTAGGTTTGCAAATATTGTAGAACTCATCTATCGAGTAGAGTGTTGTCTTTAACAGGATTTTTTTTTAGGAGTGACGTAAATCTGACGGGATTATGAGATTCATTTTTTAAGGTGGGAGGAAGAGTATTAAACATCTTTATCCCCATATTGTAGGGTCCTAATTGGTACTTCTTTAGGTGAGCTGAGGGTTCATGTAAGTTTAACAGCTGTCTAGTATTAATCGAGTGCAAGTCCATGTTTAGGGAAAATAGTTTTCCATTCTTTACCACAAACAAAAGGAGACAGAAAATGTATTGGGAGGGCAATGTTAAGATGCCTAGTTATGAAAACAGTCCCCTATATGAGTCTCTTCCCCCACAACCCATCATAGTTCTTATCACCCTCTTCTGCAATAAAAATACCTTTGAACTAGAGGGCGATTGTCCCCAAAATATTACCCCATACGACATTGTACCGTGAAAATATGCATAATAAATAGTTTTCAATGATTGTTGAGAAACGTAGTGTTTAACCGATCTTATGGCAAAGCAAGCCGAGTTCAGCCTTGGTAGAATGGCATCAATGTGAGATTTCCAGGTCATGGAGTCGTTAATGGTTAACCCCCAAAATTTTATATGATTAGCTTTAGTAATAAAGTTGCTGTCTAAGGTAACAGGTGTATGAAGATTATTGTAATTTTTATTTCGAAATTGGAGGTAATACGTTTTGCTAACATGTAAGGATAACGAGTTTTCCTGAAACAATTTGGTTAATTGATGCCGAGATTGCCATTTGGAGTTCACAGGCATTGAGACTGGTGATTATAATGCTGGTGTCATCAGCAAATAAAATTGGAATTACCTTTGACGATACTGCCATTGGCAAATCGTTTATGTATAACAAAAAAAGTAAGGGGGCCCAATGCTGATCCTTGTGGGACCCCATGATTAACCTTTATCCATTCTGAAGCTTCTTTAGAATTTGTTCTAGAATTTTTTAGTAACTCACGTTGGTATCTGTTGGACAAGTAAGATTCAATGAGTAGTTTAGCCTTACCAGATAGTCCATAATAAGGTAATTTTTTAATTAAAAGAGAATGGTTGAGTGAGTCGAAAGCTTTTTCTAAGTCAAAAAATATACTTCCCACCATGGATTTGCCATTTAGAGCATTCAGTACCCCATGTGTTAGTTTAAATATTGTTTCATCAGTTGAACAGCCCTTCCTGAAGCTAAACTGTTGATCAGTCAATAAGTTATTGAGAGTAATATATTCAGTGAGTCTCACATATAAGGCCGATTCTATAACCTTAGCAAAACAAGTTAACACTGAAATGGGCCTGTAGTTTGAAGGGTCCTGATTATTACCTTTCTTGAATATGGGAGTTACTGTTGTATAATAAAAAATAATGTGAGATAATGAGGTTTATTTAGTGCCTAATAAATGTATATATTTGGTTTTAATTAATAATAATATAATACACGAAAATCTGCAAAATACTAAGACCATACATCGCGATCTTCGGGATGTTGGGACAGCGTAATCTCATCGTTGTTACAGAGTGCTTCCAGCCGGACAAACTACCTTCATCATCCGAAAGGCTGTGAAGATAAACGCAGATTCACCGTCCAGAACATTCATAACCATGTACCAGACTACTGGGTGTCCTAACCCAGACCGCATTGTGAATCTTCATCACTGCGGGCACCTTAAACCCTGCACCAAATAATATGAAGTACAAGTGGAAATGTCACATTTTAAAACTGAAATACATAATGAGCAGTATGCTTTTAGAGATACATTCTTTTCCTACAAATTTTGGACAATTTGTTTCATATTTTGTCTCTCATAGCAACTTGTTTGACTGAATGGTGAAGAAAGATTGGATTGTTTCAAGAAATGCCGCATAGCAGGCACACTTACCCTACTTGCTCTGACACCTATGTAATACTGATGAACTAGAAACTCAGAAACTCGCCGCCTGTGTCGCCGCAAGAACTTATTTACACTTTAGGTTTCTGTGACCGTGCATCGTGAGCAAATTGCGGTTTTCTCTCTCATTCCACAATTTATTTACACCGTTTCATTTAACTCGCTCCGTGGCTGTGAACCGAGTGTTTGAGATCACAGAGACTATTTACATCACAGATCATTGTAGATACTCTGTGCCTTACAGTGAGGGCTGGCCGGAGACACATTGCGTAGGTTGAATACGTTGTATATGATCCATGTGTTGCAGAGTAATGCAAACGCGTGAAGGCGGTGGAAGATGGGGGTAGTGGAAGTTAGTAACGTGGTTTACCGCGCTGGAACTGGAACGGCGTAAAAACATGTAACAAGTTTGGCACGTTCAAGAGAATGAAGCTGTTTAAATTAATGGTTCATCATAAAAATTTTAGTGGTTGGTATCCGAGAACTCGATACCAATCCAATCCACACAACACCACATACGAACACTATAGGTTCTTTATTATTATTTATGTATATTTCCATTTCCATTCATTTCTTTCCGTTATTCGTCCAAAAGTACAACTTAAGGCTGTGGAAGTAGTCATACTATGAGGACGCAATGTGTGTGATAAATTAGAGCTGCCAACTTGCAGAATACAATTATAATGATCACATAACAAAATATTAATTATAACATTAAAACAACTATCTGAAATGTGTATTATTTATAAGAACTAAAATATTCCTCAGTAGAATAAAATGAGATAGAGAGACTAAACCTCCTTAAGGCCAATTTAAAAACGTATTTCATTAATATAAATGAGAATAAGTAATGGACCTGAAATCAAACCTGAGGTACCCCATTTGTAACTTTTTTTAAAACCTAGAAGCACTACCATATGCATTAATTTTATCAATGAGTGTTTTTTGGTATCGTTCTCTGAGCTAAGATTGTATCAAAGTTAGAAATTTCCCAGTAATTCCATAAAACATTAATTTATCTTGTAGAATTGCATGGTTAACAGAAAGGCCTTCTTGAGGTCACAGAATATTTCTTGTACACAAAGTCGATTATTCATAGCTTTTAATATTTCATTATGGGATGTAGCCTCGGTGGAACTATTAATTTTAAATACATATTGTTCCTTGATTAGATGGTTATTAGTGTATATGTGTTTATATAATCTTGTTAAATCTTAGAAAAGGATGCTAAAAGAGAGATTGACCTATAATTTGTGGTGTGAAGTTTGTCTCCTCTCTCATAGAGAGGTTTGATTATAGTATATTTTAGTCTTTCAGGGAATTGACCTGAGGAAAGAGATTTGTTACAAATATAGGATAAGGGGGAAATGATAAAAGGGGTGCTTAATTTTAGAATTTTTAGCTTTTAGGAATTTGGTAATCTTATCAGTTTCATAAATTGTGGTGTAATTCCAATTGATTCTTGGAAATGTACTGTTAAATTTGTTAATCAAGTAACTAGAAGGTTTCATGTTATCCCTAGGACCATTGTTATCTTTTTATATATTTCTGATAACAGTGTCAAGAACAGTTAAGAAATAATCATTAAAAGTGTTGGCAGTTACCTGTGGATTATTTGTTGTAGTATTATTAATTTTTAAGGGTTTAATATGTTTTTGACAGTTATTATTTCCTATTTCCATTTTTATAGTTTTCCTTGTAGTTTTTGTTTTATTCTTGGATTTAGATATTAATTTATCATAATAAATTATTTTTGCTGTTTTTATAACATATGTTAATATCTTGCAGTATCTTTTGTATCATAGTTTGAGACTGCTATTACTACTTTCCCTACAACTCATGTGTGAAATTCTTTTGTTATGACATGATACTTTAGTTCCCCTAGTTATCCATGGGTTATATCTGTGTGGAATTAAGTTTATGTTTAGTGAAACATGCATGAAAAATTTTTAAGCAAATATTTAAAAAGTTGTTCAATATAACATTTGAGTCAAATGGTTCAAATTATCTTCCCAACTTTCAGTGCTCAATTTAAATTGAAATTCGTCTATAGTGAAGCTATTAATGTTCCTAACATAACAAGATGTGAATTCTCATGTAGGTGCAATGATGTTTTCTGATTTTATTAATAGAGTGGAATGATCTGACAGCCCATTGATGAGAGGATTTATAGTACGTTATGATACGTGTTGGTCATTCATTCAACCATCATCAGGTAGAAGATACATGTACATAAAGGAAAAGTGTGCTGTAGACAAGGCCTTCACTTTACAGTTAACCTGATAAAGCACATTAAATATTCTTTCGAAGAAAGAAATAATAAAAATATAAATATTCAATAACATTTTCAACTAAAAATCCAAAATTTTGTAATTTAAGTTAAAGAGGTTTGTGCATTTTCTATGTCTACTTGTGAGGATTTGAAGCACGCAACTGGCATTACTGATGGAACCTCGGTTAACAGAGTGTTAATATTACATGTGGTGTAAAGTGTTCTTATTTTGTTTTACATGTCACATTAACTCCCACACATGAGTATCCAAAATTATTGAACATTCTGTACATTGAACAACTGTAGCATTTAAAATGTAAGGGTAGCATACATGTCACTGCAGTTACTGTTATTGTCACATTTTCTTTCAGTACTGTTTACACATGGTACAAATATGATAGCATGAAACAGTTACCAACAGTCAACATCTAGTAAATTTCACCAGCATCGCAAGATGTTCAGTAGGTTTGGATACTAATGTTTGGGGGTTAATGTGACGTGCAAAAGAAGATAAAACTACCTCACATGTCCAACGACAGTGCTGATCAAGGATGCATCAATAATGCCAGTTGTGTGGTTCATATCCTCACAAGTTTTGCTGCAGGTAAACTGTAGGAGCATTTGCAATAAGATTTTAGAATTTTGGAATTTAATTGATACATACAACCCTGATGTTGTAATAGGCACGGAGTCATGGCTTAGTGGGGAAATTAACAACACTGAAGTTTTTAGGGACGACTACATAACTTTCAGGAGGGATAGGTGTTCCCGGGGTGGTGGAGTATTCGTTTGCGTTAAAAATTACATCGATTGCAGGGTGCTATGGACTGATGAGGTTTTTGAGGTGATAGCAGTGGAAGTCAAAGGTGGAAACCCAAAATTTTCATGGGAAGTGGTAGGGATTTACAGAGCTCCAAATGAGGGCACGGGAGTTATAGAAAGATTAGCAGCTGGGACTGGGTTTACAGGAAACTCTACTAAGCATAGCATCATTGGGGTGACTTAAACTTACCTTATGCAGACTGGAATGGAAACATGGGTGGAAATAGTGGAACTCAGGCACTTATAAATAGTTTGGTATGGGAAAACAGTTACAGTCAGGTAATAGACGGCCCAACTGGAGGGGATGCTCTTCTGGACGTCTACTTGGTCCAATCGGAAAGTTCAGTCACTTCTAGTGGTATAGTACAGGGGGTCAGTGATCATCTTGCAGTGATTCTGGAAGTGGAATGGGAGGACACATGCACTGAACCCCAAGTAGAAAGGTTAGTCCCGGTTTACAACAAAACAGATGTCTCACACTTACAAATCTTCCTCCACGATAAATTTATAGATTGGGCAAGCAACGGCAGCAACATGGAGGAGATATGGAATAATTTCAAAAATATAGTGTACGAGAGTATAGAACGTTTTGTGCCTCACAAAACACTTAGAAAAAATTCGGACCTCGAATATTTCAACAAGGAGATTAAACGATTAAAATCAAAGGTCAGAAAAGAATATAATAGAAGAAAATTAGGAGTACACTATACAGAGAAAATGAAACAACTATCCAAGCAGCTACTTGCAGCCAAGAAATCAGCATGGGAGGCATTCTTAAAATCAATACTAAGCAAAGAGGGTAAATGTTGGTCTGATTGCTACAAATACGTTAAAAGGCGTAAAGGAAATAAGGAAAATATTCCCACCATGAAGGACTGTAATGGACAGATCATTACAGACATGATAGAAAAGGCCAATACGTTTAACTTCAATTATTCGACAGTATTCAGCAGCGAGGGCAATATTCTTCATATACACAGTGAAAACACAGATGATCCATTCACCACCAATATTAAAACAATTAGGAGAAGGATTAAAGCGATAGGGAAAAACAAATCAGTAGGACCAGACCGGGTCTCTGGAGAAATTCTTAAACTGGGTGGGGAAGCCATGATTCTGTACCTTGCATGACTACTAGACATAACAATGAATAATGGTACACTGCCAGGTGACTGGAAGAGAGCCACGGTGATTCCTATTCACAAGGGGGGCGATCGGTCATTAGTCACGAATTATAGACCGGTTAGTTTAA
>Ga0131853_10019815_pt1 | contig 12239 bp, 9 predicted proteins | sample TergutLab28metaG_FD_92764 | JGI IMG/M metagenome (GOLD analysis project Ga0131853, IMG submission 92764) | Labiotermes labralis P1 segment gut microbial communities from Petit-Saut dam, French Guiana - Lab288 P1 (version 2) (version 2) | ecosystem: Host-associated > Arthropoda: Insects >...
CGTGGATGATAGCTGTGTGTGTTGCGGCAATAACAATAACCACCCTTGTCTCCGGCATAGAATATTTCATCAAAAACAAAGACGTATTTAACTGGAAGAAGATATAACAAAGCACCTTAATTGCGCAATTCTATTGAAAAACCATATTGGAAATTATGAATTATTGCGAATTATTATAAATTGTAAACAGTTGTAAATTATGTTGCAAAGACAGCATAATTATGCTATAATTACAAGCGCAAAAAGCCAATTATGCCAACAGATTATTACAAGAAGAAAGAGGAAAAACAAAAAAATGAAAAACAAGATGAAGAAAATTTTAGCTATTTGCCTGGTTGCAATACTGGCGATAGCAGTCGTTGCATGTGCAGAAAGCGTAGAAACCCCTGCAATTGTGGAAGAAACAAATGCTGCAGCCACAACACCTGTTGCCCCCCCTGCACCGGTAGTTCCGCCTGTAGTTCAAGAAACCATCACTGAAGTTGAATACATTGAGTACACAGAATACCCTCTGAGCATGATGGAACGCATTGAGCAGATTGATATCTTTCGTGATGCGAGAGGTCTTGACACATCGCTTTATCTAAGTGTCGGCCTTGGCGAGAATCTGGAACCACTGACATATGAGCATGTTGTTGAAATGCTTGAGATGCTCGCAATGTCAATGCTGTTCGAAGAAGAAATGCCGGATATGAGCCATATGCTGACGGAATACTCACTAAAGCTTCGCATCTCAATATCCTATTACGGATATGAAACTTCCGCATTTAGCATTGGATTGCCATCTGTAAATGGCGGATTTGTAGACCTTCTGGAAGTTATGAGCAGCGGATATGTTGTATACATTGGCGTTGCACCAATTATCGATATGGCAGCAGAACTTGTATCGTCAGTCCTGGATGCAATGGTCGCAGCAGGAATGCCACCTATGGAAGCAAGCATGATAGGAATCCTTGTAGGTGATATATTAGGACGCTTTGAAGGGGTGCAGTATCTATCAATTGACATGTCAGACTTTGTAGACGCAGATGTACTTGAATACATGATGGCACAAACAGCGGAGTGGTATGAATTTATCTTTGAAATTGCAGAAGACCTTGAAGCAATCATTCCTATGGATGCCATAATAACCGAACTGGAGAATGCCGGCATTATTTGGTTATATGATGATTGGGTAGTCACCGAGTTTGACGAACAAGATGCACGTGAAATGCTCGAAGCTATGCTTGACTGGATGTATAGCCATGCCGAAGATATAATTGATATTCTAAACACAATGATGAACCAACCGTTTATGCTTGAACTGATGGGTATGCCTGCTCAAACGCTGACTGTAGAAGAGTTTAGAGAAGATTTTGCAGATATTGACCTATCTTTCTTTGATGAGTTTGTGGCTCTGTTTACAGCAAAAGCGAGAGTGGATGGAAATACAGTTTATGAAGAAGTAAGTGCAATAATTTCGGTAGAAGGCTTTGACATTGTTGTTGAAGCAGACGGCTACAGTGTAGAAAGAACTCGTCCGGTTCCTGCACCTGCAGCTTCAGTTGTTATGACACTAAGAGCACTGTTTGACGAAGTGCTTATAGACTTTACAGGCATGACATATGACGAATTTTTATACTACTATGTACCTGCTTTTTAATCTAAGTTGACAAACTAACAAACAACAAAAATCGCCGCAGACCTTGCAAAAAGGTTTGCGGCGGTTTTGAAATGGAAAAAAACTAAAAAAGCGAAAGCTGGCTTGAGCCCGGCAAATTCCCCAATGCGCCGAGTATTTTTAGCTGATCCAAGTGAGACTTTTGCACCTTTGGACAAGTGGCGGAAATTTCATCAATAGAGATAAACTGCCGTCCCACTCTGTTTTCTGCTAAGTCCTTTGCGGCAGTTTCCCCCAGTCCGCCTATTGAGACAAAGGGCGGTATAAGAGTTTTTTCATCAGTAAGCAAAAATTTTAATGGGTCAGACCCATAAAGGTCAATATTTGAAAAATTAAAACCTCTCATATAAAATTCATAGCAGGCTTCCAGTGTTGTTAAAAGCTCTTCTTCCTTTGTTTTTGCATCGGGGTTGTTTTTTATTTCCTTAATCTTACGCCTTACAATATCAATTCCTCTGGTCATGCACTGAGCATCAAAACTGTCCTTTTGGCTTCTGCGGAAAAAATATGCGCTATAAAACTCAAGAGGTCTGTGCACCTTAAACCATGCAATACGAAATGCCATCATAACATATGCAACAGCGTGAGCCTTTGGGAAGAGATAACTGATTTTTTTGCATGATTCAATGTACCAATCAGGAATCTTTTGTTGCTTCATCTCTTCTTCTGCACCATCAGGAAGTCCGCGTCCTTTACGTATGTTTTCAGATATCTTAAATGCAACTCTGTCTTCTATGCCCTTTGAAATCAAAAACAGCATGATGTCATCACGGCAACCGATGGTTTCACTTACGGAAGCCTTGCCTGATAAAATCAGCTCCTTTGCATTGCCCAGCCAAACATCTTCACCATGAGAAAAGCCGGATAGACGCACAAGCGTATCAAAATCCTTTGGTTTTGTATCGGCAAGCATTTGGCGTGTAAAACCTGTTCCGAACTCAGGAATACCAATTGAGCCGGTTGCACCTATAATCTCGTCATCATCAGGTAGCCCAAGAGGCGTTGCGGAAGTAAAAATCGCCAATGTGCCGGAATCGTCCAAGCGGATTTTTTGAGCATTAACCCCGGTCATATCCTCAAGCATTTTAATCATCGTTGGGTCATCATGTCCGAGCTCGTCGAGCTTTATGAGATTGTCTTCCATGTGCTTATACTCAAAATGTGTTGTGACAATGCCCTTATCTTTGTCATCAGCCGGATGCTGAGCGGGGCAAAATTCGGTGATTTCATACCCCTGAGGTATTATTATAAGCCCGCCGGGGTGCTGTCCGGTTGTTCTTTTTACACCGACACAGCCGCGAGAGAGCCTGTTTTCTTCAGATTTGGTAACCTTGCGTCCGACAGTCTCCAAGTATTTTTTAACATAGCCATATGCAGTCTTTTCAGCTATGGTACCGATTGTCCCGGCTCTATAGACATTTTTTTCACCAAACAGCTCAAATGTAAGCTTGTGAGCCTGTGGCTGATAATCACCGGAAAAATTGAGGTCTATATCCGGAACTTTGTCGCCGTCAAAACCGAGAAATGTTTCAAAAGGAATATTAAATCCGTCTTTTTCATATGTTGTGTTGCAGTCAGGACAAGGCATATCGGGCATATCCGCACCGCAACCAAAGTCCTTGCCGGACTCAAAATCTGTTTTTTGACATTTTGGGCATCTGTAGTGGGCAGGGAGGGCGTTTACCTCTGTAATACCCGCAAGAAAAGCAACTACAGAAGACCCGACACTGCCGCGAGAGCCGACTAAGTACCCTTCTTTCATAGACGCTTCAACCAGTTTTTGCGCAGACATATATATAACATCATACCCACGCCCTAAAATATCGCCAAGCTCTGCATCAATCCGAGATGTAACTATTTCAGGAGGCTTTTCGCCGTAGAGATTGCGAAGCTTTCCATAGACGAGGTCATTGAGGTCAGCGGCACTATTGTCAAGTGTGGGTGAAAACAGTTTTTTTGACTCAGGCAGAGGACTGATATTTTCGCACATGCCGGCAATTAGATTTGTGTTTTTCACAACGACTTCATAGGCAGTCTCCTCACCGAGATAATTAAACTCTTCAAGCATTTCATCAGTGGTTTTGAAATATAGGGGCAAGTCCTTATCAGCATCTTCAAAACCCTTTGATGTAAGAAGAATATGTCTGAAAATCTCATGCTCCGGATCGAGAAAATGAGTATCACCGGTGGCAACTACAGGGATGCCGAGCTCTTTGCCGATTTGGACAACCTTACGGTTGAAATTGCGCAAATCTTCTTCGCTTGTCGCACATGCGTTGTCTCCATAGAGCATAAACATGTTGTTGCATATTGGCATAATTTCAAGGTAGTCGTAATACCGAGCAAGTTTCTTTATTTCATCATCATCTTTTTTCAGTGTTATTGCATCAAAGACTTCTCCGGCCTCGCAGGCAGAGCCTAAGATAAGTCCTTCCCTATGTACATCAAGCACTGACTTTTTAATAATTGGTCTGCCGCTGAAATCATCCAGATGACTTTTTGTAACGAGTTTGTACAGGTTTTGAAGGCCGGTTCTGTTTTTGGCAAGTAAAATTACATGCCTTACCAGTAGGCGTCCTCTTTTTGTAATATTTGGATTTTCTTCACCCTCAGGCACTATATCTACATGAAAATAACCTTCCATGCCATAGAGTACCTTTATTTTCCCACCGACACCGCCGGAGGCATAGTGAGCCTCGGGAAATGAATGCACAACGCCGTGATCTGTGATAGCAATGGCATTATGCCCCCACTCATGAGCACGCCTGACAACCTCAGTGGTACTTGTCATTGCATCAAGTGCCGACATTTGTGTGTGCAAGTGCAGTTCAACACGTTTTTCTTTAGCATTGTCCCTTCTGGGTTCATGTGAGATTACTTGAATATTCTGCGGCTCCATAACAAGGTCGGCATCAAATCTGCTGATACTGAGAGCACCGGCGATAGCCAGACGCATACCTTTTTTTATTTTCTTAACAATGGAAGCAGAATTTTCCTCAGTCATGAATTTTGTGACTTGAATTGTGCTTGTATAATCTGTCAAATCAAAACTGAGCAGCCATGCATTTCGTCTTTCAATTAGTCTGCTGTTTACATTACAAACCTCGCCCTTAACCGTTGCTCGTCCCAAATCAAGATTTAAATCTGATATTTTGGTGTATTTTGCACTCTCGCCAATACGCCTACCCATGATAATAACACCCGGAGCTGTTCCGCCGCCACCCTTGCCACCTTTGGCTGATGACTTGACACCGGATTTGCGCCATTGCTCTGATGAGGCTCTGGCATAAATTGCCGTTAGGTCAACATTTACAAGCCCATATTCCTGCGCAATAATACCTTCCAGTGCAGTAATTTCCATGGGCGGAACAGGGTCTGAAAGCGAAACAGTTATTTTCATATGCGTGCGTGTTTTATCTACAGTTGCAGAAATAACCCGCGCGCCGCTATAATCGGCCGCGAGTTTGTTATTACCCCTGCAAAAAGGGAACATTTCAAATAATAAAACATTGTCCTGTGCGTTCAAGGTGTTTTGACCTCCGTTAAATCATGACTGCAAACAGCTCATCAACGAGCTTGTCCATGGGAACTTTTTTTATGATATTGCCTTTTTTGAAAATTATGCCCTCACCGTCTCCACCGGCGATTCCATAGTCTGCTCTGGAAGCCTCACCGGGGCCGTTTACAGCACAGCCCATGACCGCAACGGAAACAGAGTCTCTAAGAGCGAAATTGTGAGACGCAGACATTTGTTCAAGCCTTTTTTCAACCTGTTCCGCTATAGAAATCAGCTCAATATTACATCTGCCGCAAGTTGGACATGATATAAGCTCATAACCTTTGCGAAGGCCAAGAGATTTTAATATCTCAATAGCGGCTTTTACTTCCTGCTCCGGCTGTGCGGTTAGTGAAACACGGATTGTATCTCCAATTCCGTCAAGGAGCAATGAACCTATGCCTATTGAGGATTTTATAATGCCTGCATATGGTGTTCCGGCTTCGGTAACTCCCAAATGGAGCGGATAATTTGTCATCTCATGGAGAAGTTTGTAAGTTTCTATTGTGAGGGGGACTGACGAAACTTTAGCGGATATGCAGATATCGTCAAAGTCAAACCTATTGAGAAGCTCAACATGCCCTAAAACGCTCTCAAGCATTGCCCCTGCCGTGACGCCGCCATGTTTTTTAAGAATATCATCGGAAACACTTCCGGAGTTTACGCCAATACGTATTGGTAAGTTCTTTTCTTTGCAAACTCTGACAACTGCTCTTACATTTTCAGCCCCGCCTATATTGCCGGGGTTTATTCTGATTTTATCGGCACCTGCCTGCGCAGAGCGAATTGCAAGCTTGTAGTCAAAATGTATGTCGGCGACAAGCGGTATGCTTATATGCTTTTTAATTTCGCCTATAGCATCTGCCGATGCCATATCAGGCACAGCAACTCGTATAACTTCACAGCCCAAATCAGCAAGACTGTTTATTTGAGATATGGTATCGGCGACATCATCGGTCTTGGTGTTGGTCATGGACTGAACACTTACAGGCGCACCGCCGCCAACTTTAACACCGCCAACTATTATTTGTTTTCGCATATCAGCCACCTATCTGCCTATAATAGCAATCACGTCATTAAATAGCATGAAAATCATAAGGCCAAACAATAATACCATTGCGCCCATGTGAATATACCCTTCATATTTCGGGTCAAGCGGTCGCCTAATAACTTTTTCGATGAAAAAGGATATGAAGAGAAATAAAATCCGTCCGCCGTCAAGTGCCGGAATGGGAAGCATGTTCATCACAGCGAGATTTACACCGATAAAGGCCGTGAAAAAGGCAAGTTGTCCAAGGGCGTCAGCTATGGAAGGCGCTTCATTTGCGACAGTACTCATGACATCTACAATACCTACGACACCGGAAAGACCGTCAAGGCCGACATGTCCGCTTATAAGCTGAGCAAGACTGACACGAATCATGCGGACGAAATTGAAGGTTAGATAAGCCGAGTAGCGTAATTGCTCAGAAAGTGTTGCGTCAATCACATTAAAGCGAATACCAAACCTATAGACAGTCTCTCCATCTTCCGTAAATTCGTGGCGCACAAGCGGGAAGTTATTTAGATGAAGCGTTTGCCCATATCTTAAAATTACCAAATCGGCATTAGTCCTGCCCGTAAGCTCCGAAAGCTGAACGAACATGCTGAAATCTTGAGAATAAAAGAGCCTGTCTCCGTTTATTGAGACTATTGTGTCCCCGACCATGAGGCCATGCTCGCCCTTTATTGGAGCAGTGTCTACAAGATTATCTATTGTTGTTCCGCGAAATTCGGTGGGGCTTGATGCCAGCGTTATTATAAGTACGATTATAAATGCGGTGATTATATTTGCAAGGCTACCGGCAAACAAAATCAGCGCACGTTTCCAGCGTTTTTTTGATGTAAATGCTCTGGGGTCGTTCTCTTTAGCTTCGTCTTCATCCATTGCGCAAAAGCCGCCAAGAGGCAGCAGGCGCAATGAATACAGGGTTTCTTTTCCCTGTTTTGTCAGTATTTTAGGACCCATTCCTATTGCAAACTCGTTTACTTTCACGCCCATAAGTTTTGCGGCAAAGAAGTGTCCGAGTTCATGGATAGCTATTAATAGCCCAAAGGCTAAAATTGCCAGTATTATATATATTGTTTGCATGATATAAGGCATTTCCTTTCGATTATCGCTGTGACAGAAGGCCATTTTAGGCAATGACCACCACGCCCTACGAGCACCCCTCCACAGGAGGGGAACTAAGGGGGTTCGTACTAATAAATTAGGGGTGGCGCAAAGTGCCGGGGTGGTGAGGTTGTTGCAGACATTATACAAAACAATTGTTTCGATTTTGTCAACTTATTGTCAAATTTTCAAAACATTTTTAAGAACAAAATCCTTTGCGGCATCGCTCGCCTCAACTATATCCTCAAGGGTTGGATTTTTAATATTGTTGATATTTTCAAGCGCACCCTTAACTACCTCATAAATTCCATAAAAGCTTAGCTTTTTTTCTAAGAAGAGCTGTACCGCCGCTTCATTTGCGGCATTTAGTACAGCACAAGCCGTTCCGGAAACCAAAGAAGTTTTGATTGCAAGCTCCAGACAGGGAAAGGTATCAAAATCGGGAGCCTGAAATGTAAGTGATTGGAGCTTTGCAAAGTTGAGCGCAGGTGTAGGTGAGGGGAGCCTATGCGGATATGTAATTGCATATTGTATAGGCAGACGCATGTCCGTTTCAGATAGCTGTGCAATGACAGAACTGTCACTATATTCGACCATTGAATGAATGATGCTCTCCGGGTGAACCACAACATCTATCTTATCTGCGCAAATATCAAAAAGATGTATAGCCTCAATAATTTCAAGTCCCTTATTCATCAGTGTAGATGAATCAATTGATATCTTTTTGCCCATGTTCCATCTGGGATGCCTTAGTGCAAGTTCGGGGGTTACACCTAATAACTCACTGCGTACTTTTCCTCTGAACGGACCGCCGGAAGCTGTTAAAATGAGCTTTTTTATACTCTTAGAATTTTCGCCTCTCAGACACTGAAACAAAGCTGAATGTTCGGAGTCAACAGGAATTATTTCACTGCCATGCTCTTTTGCGGCTCTCATAACAAGTTCGCCTGCACACACCAGTGTTTCCTTGTTTGCAAGTGCGATTCGGCGTGAGAGCTTTATTGCGGCAAGAGTAGGCAAAAGGCCGACAGTGCCGACAACTGCGGTTACAACGGTTTGTGCGCCATCTACGCAGGCCGCCTCAATTAGTCCGTCCATTCCGGAAACAACCTTAACGCCCAAGTCAGCAACACGCACACGAAAGTCACGGGCGGATTTTTCATCATATACCGCAACCACCAGTGGATTAAACCTGCGGGTCTGTTCTTCCAAAAGTGCGATACTGGTATCTGCACTTAGAGAGAGCACCCTAAGTCCCAAGTTTTCTGCAATTTCAAGAGTTTGCCGACCAATTGACCCGGTTGAACCGAGAAGTGCAATTGCAGTTTGTTGTTGCTCTTTTTCCATACTACACCATAATTGCAGGAATGAGCCGGACTAGCAAGTATATTGCAGGTGCAACAAAAATCATGCTGTCAAACCGGTCTAACATTCCGCCATGACCTGGAATGAGCTTTCCATAATCCTTAATTTCAAATTCACGCTTTATGAGCGAAAATGTCAAGTCACCCAACTGCGAGAATACGGAACCCAAAATACCATAGATTATAAGTGCCCAAAACAAAACCGAAATTGATGTTGAAAGCACGACTATCAGACCCAATAAAGCCACTCCCAGTGTCCCGGCTACCAGCCCGCCTATACATCCTTCGATAGTTTTTTTGGGGCTAACAAGTGGAAATGCTTTTCTTTTTCCCACAGCCACTCCCGTAAAATATGCTCCTCCATCGGTGACAAATGCAACAATAAAAGGCAAGAGCACGAGTAAATGACCTCCGGGCAAAAGCTTTAGATTTATAAGAGATGACATCATAAGCGGCATGAGTGCACCTGCAAATAATGTCGTAAGCACTTGGAAGAAGGTTATTTTGTTATCTGTGCCAAAGGTACTTATTGCTTCAAAAAACATTAGGCTCATCAAGACTAGAAAGACTACCGGAAAAACAATGAGAGTAATCTCAAAATAACTGCCGATTGGGATAATTGCCGCTGAAATAGCAGCGTATATGCGAGTGCGCATATTTTGATTTCCCAAAATTGCTTGAAGCAATTCATAAGCAGATATTGCACAAATAATTGAAACAACGCCGGCAAGCACATAGGCAGGCAGAAAAAATAGCACTATGAAAATCAGCGGAACAAAAATCACTGCGGCAATTAAGCGTGTTTTCACCTTGAAACTCCTCCATAGCGTCTATCTCTGTCTTGAAATGATATTATAGCCTGGTCAAGCCTGTCTTCGTCAAAATCAGGCCATAAAGTATCGGTAAAATAAAACTCCGAATAAGCAGACTGCCATAGCAGAAAGTTTGATAGCCTCATTTCACCGCTGGGTCTTATTATAAAATCAGGGTCAGGTATGCCGGATGAATACATATATTCTGAAAAAACTTCGTCAGTTAATCCGCCCTCTGAAGCGGCTCCGCTTAAAAGGTCTTTTGCATAGTTTTCCGCCGCCCTGAGAATTTCTTTACGGCCGCCATAATTTATGCAAATATTTACTTGAACTCCGTCAAACTTCTTTGAAAGCTCCTCTGTGTCGGATATGAGTTTTTTGAGTTTTGGCGTAAGAATTGAAACATCGCCGAAAAATTTCATCTTTACTTTATCTTGCTCCATCTTGCCGAGAGCTTCATGTAAATATTTTTCCAGAAGGTGCATTATTGTTTCGACTTCATCATCGGGGCGTTTCCAATTCTCTGTCGAAAAGGCATAGACGGTAAGGTATTTCACGCCGATTTTTTTGCAATAGGTGGCAATACGGCGGAAAGTTTCAGCGCCCGCCGCATGACCGGCAGAGCGAGGTAGGGCACGCTTTGCCGCCCACCGCCCATTTCCGTCCATTATTATTGCAATATGCTGTGGGAGCCGGTCAGGCTCCCACGCCATTTTTTTCTTCTTGAGAAACTTGAACATCAAAAATAGGCCTCTTAGTTAGATTTCCTTGATTTCAGCTTCTTTACGCTGTGCGATTTTGTCAATTTCTTTGGTGTAGTTATCGGTGAGCTTTTGGAGGTCTTTTTCGGTGTCGGTTAAATCGTCCTCAGTAATCTCACCGGTTTTCTTTTGAGCCTTGTATTTTTCTACAGCGTCACGGCGGATATTGCGGATTGCAATCTTTGATTCCTCCGCATATTTGCCGACCTGCTTTATTAGCTCTTTGCGACGCTCTTCTGTAGGCTGTGGGAACATAAGACGCAAAACACGGCCGTCATTGGCGGGGTTTATGCCCAAGTCAGACGCCAGCAGAGCCTTTTCAATCATGGAAAGACTGGAAGCGTCCCATGGCTGTATCATCAGCGTTCTCGGGTCAGGGTTTGATACTGATGCGATTTGGTTTATTGGAGTGGGGGTTCCGTAATATTCAACTTTAAGGTGGTCAAGAACTGCCGGATTTGCACGGCCTGCTCTAATTGCGGAGAAACTGTTTTCCAGTACCTCCAGTGTTTTTTTCATCTTGCTTTCAAATTCTTCGTACATAAAAATATTCCTCCAAAATCTTAAAAACTTAGATGCTCTGTTGCGCTACCATAAAAATTGAACGTCAACATTAGCCTACACGAGTGCCTATATTTTCCCCGGTAACTGCACGGACAATATTTTGCGGATCCTCAAGTGCAAATAGCAGTACAGGGATTTCATTTTCCATTGACAGTGAAGTTGCGGTTGAATCCATTACAGTAAGTCGCATGTCCAGCATTTCTTTGTATGATATATTATCAAATTTTCTTGCAGTTGGGTCAAGCTTTGGGTCTGCGGTGTATACGCCGTCAATATTTTTGGCAAGAAGTATAACATCCGCCCCTATTTCGGCGGCTCTGAGTACTGCTGCGGTGTCCGTGGAAAAATATGGATGCCCGGTTCCCATTCCGAATATGACAACCCGTCCCAAGGTAAGATGGCGGTCTGCCCTTAGCCTTATATAAGGCTCTGCGACGGCAGAAATTGGTAAAGCTGTTTGCACACGAACCTGTACTCCAAGCTGCTCAAGCATATCTGCAACAGCCAGAGAATTCATAACCGTAGCCATCATTCCCATGTGGTCGGCTCTTGTGCGTTCGATTTTGCCGTCCCCATCTTTCACGCCGCGCCAGAAGTTTCCTCCGCCAACGACTATTCCTACCTCTACCCCAAGGTCTACGCAGGTTTTGATAGCTTCACAGACATTTCTGATAACGTCAAAATCAAGTCCGAACTTTTTTTCTCCTGCAAGCGCCTCACCGCTTATTTTAATAAGTACTCTCTTAAAAACCGGCTTTGCTTGTGAAATGTTGCTCACCCCCAAAAAGTTTTGTGATTTTTGTACCTCACGACATTATATATTACTTTGCAGGAAATGGGAAGAACATTTTATTTGATTTTGCCTTTTTTCGACTGGCTGCGCGACCACAGGCCGCATGCCAGGGGTGGGCATCGGGCGTGCGAAGCGAGGGCGATTAAAAAGGCGGCTGTTGCTTTTTAAAGTGCAACAGCCCCATTAAGTAAAATAACTTAAAATACAATATGTACGTCAATGCGGCAAAACATCTTTGATGTGGTTTCCGCCGCCGCATATCGGATGTTTTGTCAATATCATTTATCAAAACATCCAAAAACTGAGAAAATACATTGCGAAATCTATCGAAATATACATAATATTCACGCAAAATTCACATTTTGTTATCCTATTATCTGATATAATGTCATAGTATGAAACCGCAGTAAAATGTCGCAGTGACCGTAAGGATGTTAGCGCATCCTTACGGCGAATGTAGGAAACCAACCAAAGTCCACACCTACACACACGAAAACTGCCACCACGACTTGAGAGAGTATAACTGTTTTCTGCAGGGATTTCAAGTTAAACCTGATTTTTTTGTTGTGGTCAGGAC
>Ga0131853_10019816_pt1 | contig 12239 bp, 9 predicted proteins | sample TergutLab28metaG_FD_92764 | JGI IMG/M metagenome (GOLD analysis project Ga0131853, IMG submission 92764) | Labiotermes labralis P1 segment gut microbial communities from Petit-Saut dam, French Guiana - Lab288 P1 (version 2) (version 2) | ecosystem: Host-associated > Arthropoda: Insects >...
GAGATCACATATTCTGGCCCATGAGCGCGATGGGACGACACGGTCAAGGTGGTGCCGAGCACCGGGAAAACCGCGAGCAGCCCGCTCCAGGCAGGCCCGGTCCACGAGGACAGCGAGGTGACGCAGATCGTGAGCGCAGCGCCTGCGAACATGCGGCCTGCGAGATCGGTTCGGGTCAGCGGCGAGCTTGCCGCGACGGCGCTGCTGCGCGGCAGGAACGACTGGCCGAAGCACACCGCGACGAGCGCGACGAGTGCGGCCCACCACGGAGAAACCGGCAGCAGCGAGATGGCAAATGCGGATACGAGCCACGCGGCGAGGCCAATGCCGAGCGAGACTTGCCACGAACGCGAGCGACAGCTCCACGCGTAGGCGAAGTTGTACGCTTCGAGCGTCAGCACGGCGGACAGTGCGAGCGTCGCCGCCCGCGCGCCAAAAGCCGGGCCGTGCGCGAGCACGAGAAGAAACAGGATCGGTCCGGCGACCACGGGCAGCGCGGCCAGCCATCCCGCCATCGAAGGGCCCCACCACTTACCCGACATCGAGACGATCAGGAGAGACAGTGGCACCAGGATGAGTTTGAGCGCGAGCATGCGGGAACAGGGCTGATCTGAAGTGAGGTCGTATCGGGGCGTGCGGTCGTGTATTACAGCGAGCCTACGACGGATGACCGCCGAGCATTGTGCCACGACACGTGCCCGATCCGCAGCGGCACACATAGAGGTCGCGTGCCTCGTCGCCGGCATCGGTTTCGAGTTCCAGCGCGTAGTCGATGAAGAGTTCCTCGCCCGCACCGATATCGCAGATCGCGTCGATGAACACGCGTCCTCCGACCTCCACCGTTTCGCAATTCGCGGCGCACGCGTGATTGAGCCAGCGCGCGCCGTTGCCGCCGCGTCCGCCGTCGATCACGCGGCCGTCGGAGAGACCGAACAGGAACGTGTGGCCGCAGTCGTTACGCGCATGCCAGAAGCGCGCGGCTTCGCGCCACGAGGTTAGCTTGCCCCGGTATTCGAAGATGCGTTCGCCCGCGCGCAGTGCGCGCAACGCGAATACGCCGCGACCATGCACGGGGGAACGACGGACTGTCACTCGTCTCATGGTGGCGGCGGCCGATGTGTGAGGTGCGTGATGAAAGGTCAGCCTTGCAGTATAGGTGCGCAAAATTCGGCGCGGCGGGCCGGACGATCTTCCCGGTGCGTCGTAAAAGACGTAATCTGCTGCGTGTGCTTACCCAACCTCAGGAGCCGCTCTTGACACCGCGTCTTAACGAATTCGATCAACCCATCGGCGAGCCGGTCGCCGGCTGGACGCCGCGCCAACGTCCCGGCGATGTCGTCCTGACCGGTGCATGGTGCCGCGTCGAACCGCTCGACGCCGCGCGCCATGCCGACGATCTGTATGCCGCCTACCGAAGCGCCCCCGACGACCGCGCCTGGACTTACCTGTCCTGGGGGCCGGCCGCCAGTGCCGAGGATTATCGCCGCTACGCCGAAGGCGCCGCGAGCAGTACCGATCCGAAACACTATGCGGTGATCGACCTCAAGACGGGCCGCGCGGTGGGCACGCTGGCGCTGATGCGGCAGGATCCGGCCAACGGTGTCATCGAGGTGGGCTTCGTGACGTTTTCGCCGCTGCTTCAGCAGACGCCGCTCTCGACCGAAGCGCAGTACCTGCTGATGGCGTATGTCTTCGATACGCTCGGTTATCGCCGCTACGAGTGGAAATGCGACAGCCTCAATGCCCCTTCGCGCAAGACGGCGGAGCGCCTTGGCTTTCGCTACGAAGGTCTGTTTCGCCAGGCGGTGGTCTACAAGGGGCGCAACCGCGACACGACGTGGTTCTCGATCCTCAATTCGGAATGGCCGCTGATCCGGCGTGCATTCGTGACGTGGCTCGCACCGGCGAATTTCGATGAAGCAGGCCGGCAGCATGCGTCGCTGGCCACGTTGCGCGAACGGCTGACGCACGCCGCCGCCTAACCGGAAGGATCCCTAAGCAACGCCCGCTACGGCGTCCAGATTGTCGAGCATCCGGTGCAGAAAGGCGATGAGCAATTGCCGTTCGGCATCGGAGAAGCCGGTCAGGAGGGCGTCCTCGCGTTCGATCGCGCATTGGTAGATGCGGGCGTGCAGGCGCTTGCCCGACGCCGTCGTGACGCACTCCACCTTGCGCAGCCCTGCGGGCCGCGACTGCAGCCATCCGCCTTCGTGCAGAAAACGGATGCTACGGCTGACGGCGGCTTTGTCGAGACCCATGAGTTCGCAGGCGCGCGATGCCGTCGACCAGGGATACACCACGAAATAGGACAGCACGCGCCAGTCGGTGACGCCAATGCCGAACTTCGCGGTGTAAAGCTGCGACGCGCTACTCGAAACCTTGTTGGAGAGCCATAGCAGTAGTCCGGGGACGTAGTTATCCAGATCGAGTTTCATGCAGATCGCCCAAGTGCCGCCCAAGTGTGGCCCGACAGCATACTATGCGAGCACGAAGCCCTCATAGTTCTTCGCGGCCACGCCATCGATCGTGCGCTGATAGGCCGGAATTCCCCCGACGTAAGGCATGAACACGCGTGGTTTGCCGGGCAGGTTGGCGCCGACGTACCAGGAGTTGCCGCGCGGATAGAGTGTCTTCGCGGCCACTTCGTTGACGTGCGCGACCCAGCCGTCTTCGGCTTGCGGGGTGGCGTCGATGCGCTGAATGTTGTCCGCGCGCGCCTTCTTGAGCGCGGCGGTAATCCAGTCGACGTGCACTTCGATCGAATGGACCATATTGCTCAGCACGGAAGGGCTGCCCGGTCCGGCGATGATGAACATGTTCGGAAATCCCGACACGGCCAGACCCAGATAGGTGCGCGGTCCCGCCGCCCAGCGCTCGCGTAGCGACGCGCCGTTGCTGCCGCGCACGTCGATGGCCATCAGGGCGCCGGTCATTGCATCGAAGCCCGTGGCGAAGATGATCGCGTCGAGTGCGTATTCGCCTTGCGTCGTCTGCAAGCCATTGGGCGTAATTCCGGTGATGGGAGCGGCTTTCACGTCGACCAGGCTGACATTGTCGCGATTGAAGGTCTGGTAGTAATCCGTGTCCACGCACAGACGTTTCGTGCCGAACGGCAAGTCGTCTTTGGGGCACAGCAGATCGGCGACGCGCGGATCCTTCACGACTTCGCGAATCTTCGAGCGCACGAAGTCGCCCGCATGCCGGTTCGATTCCGGATTGACCATCAGGTCGTTGAACGCGCGCAGCATGCGGAAACCGCCGCCTGCGCCGCGCCAGCGATATTCGAATTCGGCGCGGCGTTCGTCGGCGCCGACCGCTACCGCCGACTTGTCGTTGGCGATCAGATAATGGCCGGTGACGGCTTCTCTGGCGCGCGCGCGCCGTTCGCCATAGTGGGCTTTGACTTCCGCTAGCGTTGCAGCGCTGATCGGTTCGTTTTGAGCGGGGACGCTATAGCTCGCCGTGCGTTGAAATACGGTCAGATGTTTGGCCTGCTGCGCAATGATCGGCACCATCTGCACGCCGCTCGAACCCGTGCCGATCAATCCCACGCGCTGGCCCGAGAAATCCACGCCCTCGCGCGGCCAGGCCGCGCTGTGATACCAGCGGCCCTTGAAACTGGCCAGACCTTCGAATTTCGGCTGCTGCGCGATGGACAGGCAACCCGTGGCCATGATCAGGAATTGTGTGTCGAACACCTCACCCTGTTCGGTGACGACGCGCCAACGGTTGCTGGCGTCGTCGTAGTCGGCGCGCACCACGCGGGTCAGCAACCGGATATCCGGGCGCAACTGAAAGCGGTCCGCCACGTGATTGATATAGCGAAGAATCTCGGCCTGGGGCGCATAGCGTTCGCTCCAGCTCCATTCCTGCTGGAGTTGCTCGTCGAACGAATAGGAATAGTCGAGGCTTTCGACATCGCAACGCGCGCCCGGATAGCGATTCCAGAACCATGTCCCGCCGATGCCGTCCCCGGCTTCGAGCACGCGGACCTTGAGCCCCATCTGCCGCGCGCGATGCAATTGATATAGCCCTGCGAAACCGGCTCCGACGATCAACATGTCGAGCTGAACCGCTGCGGGTTGGGTTGAAGTCACGATGGCTGTCCCTGTCGGCAATGATTAGGCGATGAGTGGTGCGATTCAGACGCGCCTCCCGCTGAAGCAATTTAGGAACATTGTGTTGACACGTCAACCTAATGCGTCGTGGGGTTTTCCTTAGGTTGATGAGTCAACCTGTTGAGTGTTGAAATCGACGGGCCAAATCCGATCGACGGGACGACCATGCACGAATTCGAAGGGCGATGCTTTTTGATTACCGGGGGAGCCGGAGGTATCGGCATGGCGTGCGCGAGCTTGTTCCTGCGCGGCGGCGGCCGCGTACATCTGGTCGATGTGGATGAAGAGCGGCTGCTCGCGGCGCAGGAAGCGTTGCGCGATCTGGGGGGCGTGACTGTGAGCGTGTCGGCGCTCGATACGTCGCTCGAATGTTCGCGGGTCGTGGCAGAGGCCGGCGGCGGTGTCAGTGCACTCGTGCATATGGCCGGCTTGTTCGAGAAAGACCCGCTCGATCCGTCCGATCACAGCGTATGGAACCGCGCCATTGCGAGCAATCTCACGTCTGCCTACGACATGGCGATTGCCTTTCACGCCGCGCGGGACACAGCGCGCATGGGCCACATCGTGCTTGCCAGTTCGCGCGCGTTTCAGCGGGGCACGCCGGGGCGGGCGGCCTACGCCGCGGCGAAAGGTGGAATCGTGGGGCTGGTACGCGCTTTCTCGCGGGATTTCGCGCCGGACGTTCTGGTCAACGCCGTCGCACCGGGGCTGATCCGCACGCGCATGACCGACGAACTGGTCGCGCAGGCCGGCGAACAGCGTCTCGCGGAGATTCCGCTCAAACGCTTCGGGCGGCCCGAGGATGTGGCGGGGGTCGTCGGCTTTCTATGCAGCGAGGCCGCATCCTATGTGACCGGTCAGGTCATTACCGTCGACGGCGGCGTGATCAACTCCTGATATCGGAGAAGTTCACGCACCGATCACGTCCCAATCAGCTTCAACCCCGCAGGCAGCGATTCGCCGAATACGCGCCCCGTGTCGGCATTGTCGAGCGACACGACTTCGCGGACCATCGCAACCCACGCGGCCGGCGCGTTCGCCGCTTCGAGCTTGCGGATGACCGAATCGCGCACGGCTTGCGGCAGATCGCGCGAGCGGTCGCCGCTCAGGCTCGCGATCTGCACGGCGGCGAACATCGCGGGCTCGACACGGCGCCAGTTCTGCGCGAGGGTCGCGTCGATCCAGCGCATCGCGACATCGGGCGGCACCACGCTGTGCGCACTGCCGTAGAACGGCCTGCGCGCACCGATACGCCCGACCGCCCACCAGCTTTGCGAATTTTCGGACCCCTTAACAAGTTTCTCGACGAGTCGGTCTGCAATCTCGATCTTGCGTTCCACGGCGATGTGTTCGAGCGACGCATACAGGCGCGTCATGTCCGAGTGGCCGAGTTTCGCCGGATCGAACGGCAGTTTGTGGCGTTTCGCGCTCGCGGCCGCTTCGAGCCAGTCCATGGCTTCTAGCACCTGCTGCTGCGCCGCATCGGCCAGGCCGCCCGCCGCGCGTCGCCAAAGCGTCCACCATTCCGACCACACCTGGCTGTCGTTGACGTGCTGGATGCCGTCGTCGAACAGCGTCCACAGTTGCTCGACGCGCCACTCGTCGAGCGGATAGCCGAAGCCGGGCCGCACGCAGTAACCGGCCAGGTTGAGCCACGTGCGCTCGTGGTCGGCGGAGCGCCTGCGTCGGCCCGCACGTTCCCACAGCGCGCCGAACAGGTCGCGCAGCAGCGCGCTATCCCACGATTCGCGCGGCCCGAGACGCTGTTCGAGTTGCGCGCGCAGACGTTTAACTTCCTTCGGATCGACGCCGGCGGAGGGTGGGCCGAATACGCGCTCGATGAGACCGATCGCTTCGTCCAGCAGCGGATGACGCTGCGCCGTGCTTGCTCCGTCGCTGCCGACGCCGTGCTCGTCGCGACGAAGCTGGAATTCCAGCAGCCACTGCTGGTCGGGATCGTCGGTAGCGATGCAGCGCACTTCGAGCGTGCCAAGCTCCGTGAGCGACGCCGTGAGCCGGACTTCACGCTCGCGCGGTCCGTGTGCCTGCGCGCGCTGCACGACCGTTGCGAGCGGCGGCAGGCGCACGAAATCGGCGCCCGGGAGATCGGTCAGTTCACCGGGCCGCCAGGCCGTGTCGACGACCGTCGAGACGAGGTGGAACTGCACCGGATGACCGAGCCGCAGCGCGAACACGCGGTCGTCCAGACGCACTTCGTGCGCTTCTTCCGTACCGCGAGGAAGCAGACATACGCCACGCGGCGTGTCGTTCGCCTGGCCTTCGTCGAGCAGAAGAAAGTAACTGCGCGGCGAGCCGCCGCCGATGCGCGGCGCCGCACCGGCCCGGGCCAGCGCGTAAGCGACTGCACCGCGCGCAACGGCGATATCGGGCTGGTCGTTTTGCAGCACGGTGAGCGCCTGCCCGCGCCAGTCGCCGAGCGTTTGCGCGAGACGCGCTGAAAGCGCCCGCGCGCGGAACACACCGCCATTGAGGAGCAGCGTATCGGGTACGGGCAAAGACGACTGTTCCGGCGTTGGCGTGCCGAGCGCTTCACGCGATTGCGCCGCGAAGCGTGCGAGAAAAGCCGCGATGTGACGCGTGATCGCCGGATCGGCTGCATAGGGCAGGCCGAATTCGACGAGTGCCGCTCGCGCGCGACGCGGCAGATCGCTCGCATCGCCTTGCGGGAAGAAGCCGTCGATGACGACCTGCTCCACTTCCTCGCGACGCAACTGCGTGCTGCGCGCCCCGCCGATGAGCCGCGAGCCGGCGCCGAGCAGCGTAATCGCGACGCTCTCGGGCGCGGCTGCGTCGAGCAATCGCTCCTTCGCCGCGCGGCACCGTTCGACGAGCTGCGAGAGACTCGCGGCCGACAGGCGCGCCTCGGCCGGTGCCGCGGCGGTAGCGAGCCGCGCCTCGACCCGATGCGCGAGCGCGAGGTCCATGTTGTCGCCGCCGAGCATCAGATGGTTGCCCACGCCGATGCGCGTGATCTGCGGCTCGCCGTTTTCGACATGGACCTTGATCAGCGTGAGGTCGGTCGTGCCGCCGCCCACGTCGCAGACAAGCACGAGGCGGGTTTGGGCGAGTTCGGTGTCGAGCGTCGTGCGATGGTGATAGAGCCAGTCGTAGAACGCGGCCTGCGGCTCTTCGAGCAGGCGCAGCGCGGGCAGTCCGGCCAGCCGCGCGGCTTCGAGCGTCAACGCGCGCGCGCCGTCGTCGAACGAGGCGGGCACGGTCAGAACGACGTCCTGCTCCTCGAGCGGCGCGTCCGGGTTGCGCGCGTTCCATGCGGCGCGCACGTGTGCGAGGTAGCTGGCGCTCGCGGTCACGGGCGAGACCTTGCGGACATCGTCGCCCGCGCCCCACGGCAGGATCGGCGCGAGCCGGTCCACCGAGCCGTGCGAGAGCCAACTCTTCGCACTGCTCACGAGACGGCCCGGAACCTGCGCGCCGAGCGTGCGCGCAAACCGGCCGATTACCGCTTCGGGGACGTCGGCGCTCCACGGCAGACGCAGGTCGTCGGGCGCGAGTTCGCCCGGCGCCGGCTGATAGCGCGCGGACGGCAGGAGCGGTTCGGCATGGACCTCGCCCGCGCCGACGAGCTGCTCGACGTCGAAGACGCGAATGGCGTGCTGCGCGCCGCTCGCGCCCGCCTCGACATACGCGACGACAGTATTGCTCGTGCCGAGGTCGATGCCGACGAGGTATCGCTTCATCGAGTTCAGGCGTTGGCGGCGCCGCGCACGTCGAATTCGACTTTCCAGCGCTCGCCGGTCCCGCTCGACACGGCTTCGAGTTCGAGCGTGCCCGCTTCCGTCACGCGCGCGTGCAGCTTCACCGGTACGATGTCACCGGGCGTGCGGCCTTCGGGCGGCAGCGTGGCCTGGATTTCTTCGAGCTCCTGAAGTTCGTCGGACGACCAGAAATCGAGCATCGTGCCGACCTGATCCTGGCGGCGCACCGACGAGCCGAAGAAGCGGAAGTGCACGGGCTCGCCGACCACGAGGCCGAATTCCTGCGGCGGCAGCGCCGCGTCGGTGCCTTCTTCCATGCCGAACGGCGCCACGCACAGCGCCGATACGGGCGGCTCGAGACCGGGCACGGCCGGCATCGCCGACTCGATCGCGATGTAGTACGCGCGTGCCGTGCCGCCGCGAATGCGCACGCCCTTGCCGCGCTTCACGTAGCCGTAGTACGCGGCGCCGCGTGCGACCGCGAGATCGAGATCGGTCCCGCCGATCAGACGCGCAGGCGCGGCGCCATCGGCGGCGAGCCAGTTGTTTAGGACACCGAGAATACGGTCGGTGAGCAGCGTCGATTTGAACACGCCGCCGTTGAACAGCACGGCGGTCGGGTGCAGGAAGCTCGCGCCCGCTGCCGTGGCCGCGAGGCCCGTGAGCCCTTCGATTTCGGCGAGCGCGGCGACCTGCTTGCCGAGGAACGCCGCGAGGTGGCGCGTGATGCCCGCGTCCTGCGCGTAGGGCAGGCCGAGTTGCGTGAGGCCCACGCGCGCACGCGTCACGGGGCGCGCCGCCGCATCGACCTGGGGGAAGAAGCCTTCGAGCAGGATCTGCGTGAGTTCGGCGCGCGTGAGTTCGGTGCGGATCGATCCGCCGATCAGCTTCGAGCCGCGGCTCGGCACGACGAGCGGCACGGTTTCGATCGTGGCGTCGGAGAGCAGCGTCTCCTTGGCCGAGCGGCACGCGTAGGTCAGCGCGCGCAACTGCCACGGATCGGCCTGGGTGCCCTGGGCCGCGAGCTTGCGCGCGACGACGTGCGCGAGCGCGAGGTCCATGTTGTCGCCGCCGAGCAGGATGTGCTCGCCCACGGCGATGCGGTGCAGTTCGAGATTGCCTTCGCGCTCGACGACGGCGATCAGCGACAGGTCGGTCGTGCCGCCGCCGACGTCCACCACGAGGATGATGTCGCCGACTTTCACGTCCTTGCGCCACGCGCCGCCGCTTTGCTGGATCCAGCTATAGAGCGCGGCCTGCGGCTCTTCGAGCAGCGTCATGCGTGCGTAGCCGGCCGTTTGCGCGGCTTCGGCGGTCAGTTCGCGCGCGGCCGGATCGAACGAGGCCGGAATCGTGACGGTGACGTCCTGGTCGCGCAACGGTGCGTCCGGATGCGCGTGATCCCATGCCTCGCGCAGGTGCGTGAGATAGCGCACCGAGCTTTCGAGCGGCGAGACGCGCGCGACTTCGGGCGGCGCGTCGTTCGGCAGGATCGCCGCGCGACGGTCCACGCCGGGGTGGCACAGCCAGCTCTTGGCGCTCGACACGAGCCGGATCGGCGTGCCCGCGCCACGGCTGCGCGCGAATTCGCCCACGGCGTAGTCGCGGCTCGCGGTCCACGGCAGCGTCAGGTCGCCCGGCGTCAGTTCGCCCGCGTTCGGCAGGTAGAGAAACGAAGGCAGCAGGTTCGGCGATTCGAGCGCGCCCGGCGCGGTGAGCTGCGCGATGGGCAGCACGCCCTGCTGGGTCTTCTCGCCATCGCTGGCGCTCATATCGACATACGAGAGCGCGCAGTGCGTCGTGCCGAGGTCGATACCGATCGAATAACGCGGCTCGCTCATAGAACGCGGTTCGCTCATAGCTCCACCTCGGCCGGGGCGATCACGCTCGCGTCGTGCGACTCGACGAGCTTCGGCAGGCGGACTTCGGCCGCGCGCCAGCCACGGTGCGCGATGCTGCCCGAAAACGGCGCCTGGCCGACCACGTTGCCGGTCAGACGGATCGCGGCGGCGTCGAAGCCGGCGGGTACCGTGATGCGGCTGCCTTCGGCTTCGTCGCGCACCGGGCGGATCGTGAAGTGCTCGCGCAGCGTCGCGCGGCAGCCGTCGTGAACGAGACGCGCGGCGGCGCCGATTTCGGCGTCCGAGTAGCCGGCGATGTCCTCTTCGACGAAATCGACGAAGCGCGCGCTGCGCTGGAGCAGGCCCAGCAGCTGGAGCGCCGCGTCGGGGCTCGCTTCCTTGATGACGGGCGCTGCAACCGGCGCAACGGGCACAACAACCGGCGCGGGCGCGGGCGCCTCCGCGGGGGCCGCAGCCACCGGCGCGGCGGTCAGCGTGCCGTCACGCAGGCTGCGCACGTTGGCGGCGAGCTTGCCGTCGCCGAGGATGGCGAAGAACGATCCGACGGCGACGGAAAGCCGGCCGACGAACGAGAGATTCGATTCGGTCATGAAAAACTGCTCCTGGAGTCGCCTGGGTGGCGAGGGCCTGCCGGTCCCGGCGAGGCTCGAAGCGAGCCCGGCGGGCGGCGGCCGAAATGGAAAACCGAGCCCGGCGCGGACTCAAAACCGTTATTTTGCCTTGTTGTCGCCCGGAGCCGGGCAAAATCCGGTCCCGCTGCTGTCGGCGAGACGTGCGGCCCCGGCGCAGCGGGGCCCGTAGAACGGTGCAACCAGCCAGTAATCAGGCCAAATCAGGCCTTCTTCGTGTAGGCGCTGCACCAGCCGCCGGCGTCCACGAGTTTGCCGCCGAACATCGGGCACGGACCGTTCGGCGCGCCCGGCTTGCCCTGGAAAAACTGGCAATTCGAGCACATCTGACCGGGCTGATACTTCGCGAACTTCGCCCGGTCCACCTTCGCTGCACTGGGCTGGTAGCCGAGGGCCTGAGCCGTCGGATCGCTCGGGGTGACGGCCTGGGCGTCGGCGCGCGCTTCGTTGACGAGGGCCGAGGTCGAGGCGAATGCGGCGGCGATGGCGATAAATTGGCGGCGTGAACACTGCATCAGAATGCTCCCTTATGATTGGGCGCGACCCATGACGGTCGCGCGGATGGGTGTATGGGTTCGATCCTGCAACAGCGAGCCTAGGACGCGCCGCCGCTCACCGCAAGTTTTTTGCAGCGCCTGACGGGTCCGCTTACTCGTCCATCAGGCGGGCTTTCACCTTCTTGCCCTTGACCTTGCCCGCGTTGAGCTTGCGTAGCGCATCGCGGGCGATGCTGCGCTCGACGGCCACATAGGTCGAAAAATCGGTGACGTTGATCTTGCCGATCTGCGCGCCCTTGAAGCCTGCTTCGCCGGTCAGCGCGCCGAGCACGTCGCCGGGGCGGATCTTCTCCTTGCGTCCGCCGAGAATCTGGATCGTTTCCATCGGCGGCAGCAGCGGCTCTTTGCTGGCGGGTTTGAGCGAATCGACCGGATGCCATTCGACGTCGCGCTTCAGAGCCTGTTCGATCGCCCCCACGCGCCCCATCTCGTCCATGCTCGAGAGGCTCAGCGCCCAGCCGTCCTGGTCCGCGCGGCCGGTGCGGCCGATGCGGTGCACATAGGTCTCGGGGTCCGGCGTCACGTCCACGTTGATCACCGCTTCGAGCTGCGCGATATCGAGGCCGCGCGCGGCGACGTCGGTGGCGACGAGCACCGAGCAACTGCGGTTGGCGAACTGGATCAGCACCTGATCGCGTTCGCGCTGGTCGAGTTCGCCGTGCAGCGCGAGCGCGTGAAAGCCCTGCGCGCGCAGCACGTCGAGCAGGTCGCGGCACTGCTGCTTCGTGTTGCAGAACGCGAGCGTGCTGGTCGGCCGATAGTGGTTGAGCAGCATGCCGACCGTATGCAGACGGTCGTTGTCGGCGACCTCGTAGAAGCGCTGGCGAATCTTGCTGTCGTCGTGCCGCTCCTCGAAGCGGATCTCCTTCGGATTGCGCAGAAACTGGCGGCTCAGCTTCGTGATGCCTTCGGGATACGTCGCGGAAAACAGCAGCGTCAGACGCTCCTTCGGACACTGGTTGACCACGCGGGCGATGTCGTCGAAGAAGCCCATGTCGAGCATGCGGTCCGCCTCGTCGAGCACGAGCGTGTTCAGCGCGTCGAGCGCGAGGCTGCCGCGCTCCAGGTGATCCATGATGCGCCCCGGCGTGCCCACGACGATATGCGCGCCGTGTTCGAGGCTGGCCGTCTGCGGGCGCATCGGCGTGCCGCCGCACAGCGTCAGCACCTTGACGTTTTCCTCGGCGCGCGCCAGACGGCGGATTTCCTGGGTGACCTGGTCGGCCAGTTCCCGCGTGGGGCAGAGAATCATCGCCTGCACGTCCTGGCGGCGCACGTCGAGGCGCGTGAGCAGGGCCAGCGAAAACGCCGCCGTCTTGCCGCTGCCGGTCTTCGA
>Ga0131853_10019817_pt1 | contig 12239 bp, 11 predicted proteins | sample TergutLab28metaG_FD_92764 | JGI IMG/M metagenome (GOLD analysis project Ga0131853, IMG submission 92764) | Labiotermes labralis P1 segment gut microbial communities from Petit-Saut dam, French Guiana - Lab288 P1 (version 2) (version 2) | ecosystem: Host-associated > Arthropoda: Insects >...
GGTTTCCCCACCAAGACCCTATACACCCCCTTCTCCTCACCCATACGCGCCACATGCCCTGCCCATCTCATTCTTCTCGATTTTATCACCCGCACAATATTGGGTGAGGAGTACAAATCATTTTTAGCTCCTCGTTATGCAATCTCCTCCATTACCCCGTTACCTCGCCCCTCCTAGGTCCAAATATTCTCCTCAACACCATGTTCTCAAACACCCTCAGCTTCCTTTCCTCCCGCAATGTCAACGACCAAGTTTCATACCCATACAACACAACAGGCAAAATTATAGTTCTATACATATATCTTGATCTTTAAATTTTTGGATAGCAACGTAGAAGACAAAAGACTCTTCACCCAATTATAGCAAGCATTTTCTGACCTCAATCTACTCTTAATTTCTTCCGGAATAGAATTTTGATTTCTTAAAGTTATTCCCAAATATTTAAACTCTTCCACCCTCTCGAATGTACCATTATCAATCCTCACACTGTGAATTCGTCCTGCATTCTGATCTCGAGACATGACCATGTACTTAGTTTCATCAGCACTTCCAGTCCAATGTCTGTCATTGTCCTTTAGACAATATAATGTAGGTTTTCAATTAATCTTTATAAATGTTCCCATCTTCAACGTCAGATCCCAGTGCAAAAATTGTTCGGCTGTTAGATGCGCATCAGCTGCAAATAACGATGTTATCAAATAAGGTTTGTTGATACGATTATACGAATTATTTAGAGGACAATCTATTACCCTTAACATTAAGTCCATAGTTGTTCTTTGAAATCACTAGATTACCTTATCATGAGTATCATTATTTCATCATTTGCATTGCGATTTGGTCTTGTTTCCGTTTGTGTGTATGTAGCGTATTAACAGTGCTTTTGGAACTGATCACTGGGATAGTACTGAACTAAAACGAATGGTACAGGGTCACTACTTTATCTGACAACTGTGACTAGTAAGTAGTTTCGGTCCCTTCGGTTAACTTACAAAATGCAGCTCACTGACCGGATCTTTCCCACGCTGCACACGGCAGAAGGCTGTTGGTACGTCATGAGTCACCACCTACACTCATTACGAACACCTGTCGGATTACGAGAGTATCTCTGTCTTTCTCCGGTACAACAGTGCAAAGTCTCACAATTCTTCGCCTTATTTTGGCCATCTTTAAGTTGAGAGAATAATAAACTGGCTATTCTGGCCTCCACATTCACAGACATGAACCCGTGAATTTTTAATAATTGTGTAGCACGTTCCAAGGATAAAGAGCATCATAATATTTCCCGCCAAGAATAAGATCTGAATGGGAGAAATGAAACATGTAGTGCCTTCAGTTTCACCAGCAGAATTTTAAAATGCCATGAAAGCGTTATTACTAAATGTGACACGTGTCTGAAAGTCCTAGGAAAACATTTCCTGCGCCTTCTTTAAACACGGCGAGTGAAAACCTAACATTCACTGCAATACACCGAACCAGAAGGCGTGGACACCGACTCGCGGCCAATGAATAGCGGCGAGTCATTCGGTGCCTGCCGTCACGCGAAACGCTCCAAGTGAAGTGATGCGAATTTTCAGATAAAATAATGGCCTTATTTTATCGTCATAGTCGTCATCATCATCATCATCATCAATATATGCTTATCATGAGTGTTACTGCATTGATTATACTTACGTATAATATTTTCGCTTGCTCTTCTCTTAATTCCATTGACATAAAATCCTTCCGATCGCACTATGGCCCTGGGGTCGACTCAGCCTCTAACAGAAATGAGTACCAGGAGTATTTCCTGGGGGTAAAGGCGGCCGGTGCGTAAAGCTGACAACCTACCACCATTCTGTGCCTTTGTCACGAAATCTAGGAACCTTAACTTCCTGCAACCCTCTGGGCCTGTCCAGGCCTGTAATGGGACTGCTTTACCTTTTACCTTCTCTTGATTTGAATGTAACTGTAATACTTTGCTTTCTTTTTTCTTCGACTTTACTCACGTCTTCATACGATCTGCTCGTTATCTCCTTATTATCTGCGCTGTCTCTGTAACTGAGCGTCAGACTAAGCCACCACGTAAATAACGTAAAGGTAAGGTAAATCTGCGGTGAAGACACAGAGGGGGGGCAGAGGTATAGCTCCACTCTTTCTTTTGCCTCGGCGCTCGACGGGGTGGAAGGTTAATGCCACGCCCCGGCCGCTTTACCCCCGGGAAATAGCCGTTATCCATCGTACAGGAGGCTGGGTGGGCCCCAGGGCTGGCCTGGACACCCGATAAGACAGCATGTAGATAAAGGAATGACGTTATTGAATAATTTTAAATTTTCCACGCGGTAAGCAGGGTATATCCAACAAAAGAAATGTAATACACACACCCGCACACGCATACACACACACACAAAGCTGCCTCCGCGCTTAATTAAGCACACCACGCCATGAACATGTATGACGGAGTGGAGGTAAGGCCCCAGGCTTTCTCAGCCTCGGCACCAGATAGACGTCACTTATCAGCTTCACGCCCAAATCTCGATTTCTTTGGTCTTCCAGCCGGAAGCCTATTCACTAAACCGAGCTACGCTAGCTACCGTTGGCAACAGAAATTAAAATCTGTATTTGAAACGAGGGTGCCTTAGTAAACGCTAAATTTATTACAATACCACAACATATATACCCATCCATTTTATAAAATTTTCAGAAAAAAATACTATAAAATCCGAAATACTATAAACAATATCGTAAAATATATACCACACATTGTATAGTACTTCAGTAAATTTTATCTTATCCACTCGTGCACTGATAATGACAAATCTATAACAATTACCCAACGAATGCACAATTTTTGTACATACAAAATGCTGTAATGCAACATAACTTTGTCAATACAAACACTGTGCAATTGTTGGTTACCTGTTATAGGTGATTACAGTAAATGTGGTTTTGACTGAAGCACCGTTGTTTGACCACACACAGTGGGCTATTTAAAATCGATCAGAGAAACATATTATGTGCCGACTTAACAGCCACAGGTCAGTGACAGAAAGAGCACGGCACAATTAAAAGTGCTATTACTGCATAATATGTTCATTCAACAGTAATGTTACCAATATCAAACAGCCTACGACAGACAAGAAATGTACGGGTGTGTCCATCAATTTAAGTCAATAAGAGGTCTGGGTTCCTTTCTTTAAAAAAATAAACTATTCACTGATGGGACGAGAGTATTCCTGCAAAATTCTATTTTTCCAATTTATTACTAAATTTTAAAGAGACTTGGAGAAGAATCAGAGGATACACAGGGGAGTAAGTGTTCAATTCTTTTATTTACTTACGGATACTAGAACATTATGTTACAGGCGTCTAGAATCCGAACAGAGGTCTGAAAATATCCGCCACTGCACTTAACTCTGCAAGCAGCACGTTCGGTACAGCCGTCGGAAACTTTTATAATTTGTATCTCACTACACGCGTTCTTGAAGGCTCACTTCTAATTGGCTCAACAAGTGTCTCTGCTCATCTCAGTGCCGTCTGGATCAACTGTAAGATAAACGTACTAGCAGCAACAAAGCATGCCGAGATGACAGACATGTGCAGCGAGTCTACGAGTGGAAAACGGGGTCAATGATCCTTACAAGACAATCTATGTTTTCAAAGTTCTGCAATCACAACATTGTTCCTAGCGTGATTTATACATTCGAGGCAACACTCAATATACTGTATTAATTTTATGTTAAATACACACAAATAAAATACATAAATTAAAATGTAATTGTTAACGTAATTTTAATTTTTATGTAATTACGGGGGCTGAAGGGGTGGCCGTATTCTGGCCGAAACGTGTCGCCCTGTAATTTGGTCTGGCAGAAAACCAACAAATAGTTTAGTTCATGCTAATATTGTTTTAAATTATTGCATATTAAATTTCGTAACAAGATACGTCTTCACGGTGAGGGGTTGATAGCACCTCGCCCAACCCCCAAGCTAGAGGACCACCCCTTGTCGGCTGTCCGCGACTGCTTATTCAATATAGTCGCAGCTACCCTCCATATTGAAGGCAGTTCCTCCATCCGCAACCTGAGGACGCGCCATGCCGTGGTGACAGGGATCTTCAGGAAGTGGGATGTGCGGGTATGGACTGGATTGAGCTGGCTCAGGATAGGGGCAGGTGGCAGGCACTTGTGAATGCGGTAATGAACCTTCGGGCTCCATAAAATGTGGGGAATTTCTTGACTAGCTGCAGGTTTTTCCTTGCTTTTTCCTCAGTTGTAAGGCAAATGCCAGGGTACAACTCGCAAAGACGCGGCACGGCCAGCAATCTTCCCAATTAGGCGATAATTTTTACACGGTTAGTTCATCGTTAATTTTAGTTTGACCACTCTGGGTTCGAATCCCAGAAAGCCTTCCAACCAAAGTTGTTAATTGTGTTGTTCTACTTATTGTTTGTGTGTAAATGTGTACTGTACTACTGCCACTGGGCGTCAACCCAATTGCAATTAACAAATATATCAATATCAATATGAAACCGGTTAGCTTCTCAAGGAGGACTCTGCTCCGTGGAGTAACTAAGTAAGTAAGTAAATAAGCAAGCAAGCATATTAAAGTTACTTGTATTAATATTATTAACTAACCCCGGTGAACAGAGCCCTTCTTGAGAAGACCACCTTTTCAGTAAAGCCGCATTGTATGCAACCCACACGTTCCTTAACGTGTTCACAGGAGAAGATAACCACTGGTCCCTAGTATGGGCCGAACTAGGGCCGATTCACACTATCCGTCACCTTTCTGTTCCGTCATCGTTCAACAATAATTTATCGGGTGTAATCAAACGGAGATGTTCACTTTAACAGTAATGTCAGGGTTACGTCATAGTTCCGTTCGTCTCCGTTACAGTGAACGCAAGACCACTCTGACGGATTGGTGATTGGAACGGAACCGTGACGAACAGTGCAAATCGCCCTATAATCCAGCCCACACCCTCCCGTCCTGCTTCATCTACGCCGGTTGTAATACTAGGCTGCAATTTAGGCCTCGACTCCCAAGCCGCCTCATTTCCTAAGGCTTTAGGACCTGTGTGCATTTCTGTTTTCTGCTACGCATGCCACATGACACGCCCAAATCATCGCTCTCAGTTTGGAGTATGAATCCTAAAACTCCTCACTGCTCACTTCTTTCTCAGCGTCACACCAATACCTCTCGCCGATTTCCAATTACTCTCCTCAGCACCCTGTTCCTGAAAGCCTTCTTCTCTTAATTTGAAGAAAATACCCTGAAGGTGTTTTAAACTGAGTGCTCAACAAAATTCGCATTAACTGTATTTCATAACCGTCTTCATACTTCATGATTCATCACTATGCAATAATCAACGAATCTATTATCTGAAGATTAACCTGCATACAGATGATTTCTCCGTAGTACGAGTCTCCAATATCCGTTTCTCCGCATATAAGAGGCCAAATTTCTTAAGAAAGAGATGCACAAATTTTCAGCACTTCAAGGATTCACATCCGTGAAACAGGGATTTTCCGGCAGAAAGCGGTTATACATCGTTGTGTGCTTGGTACTTCTGCATTATATTCCAGAGGCCCCAGAGATCGGTTACTCAGTTCCTCCGTACAAATGCTGGGACAGTATCTCAAATCAGGCCACGGCTGAGTCCCTCCACAACCTCTCCAATTTTCTGTTCATTAATTGCCTCATTACTTGACGCTACAGCCTATGACTTTGGCTGCTACTGCAGGTGTCGCTACACAAACCTGTACTAAACAAATAAGTTGTACGTAAAGGAAAAATGGATGAACATCCTGAACATGACGTCATAATGATGAAACCAGATCTGAATACTCCTTATATATTAGCTGTGTGTACGAAAACAAAAGTTAAGGTGTTAAATCCCGGTGGGAGGGAGATTTTTCGCTCCGGTCCAGAACGGCCCTGGGGCTCAGCCATCCTCCTCAACAACGGGAACCTGGTCTCTTTCCCGGGGGGGGGGGGGGTAAAGCGGCCTAGGCGTGGCGTTTACCACCTTCGCTCATCTAGCGCCGAGGTTAAAGAAAGGGTAAAGCTATACCTCTACTGTCCCCATGGACCTTCGTGGCCTGTTCTAGGGTGACCTTCACTTTGTATTACTAATATTATTACCTCCCTATCTATCAGACTGACCCTTTCAACCATGTCAGTTATTACACCGCGCGCTGTGTATTTCACAGGTCCGCCACTTCCCCACATAAGTTTCTTATCCGTCGCAGAGGAAAACGGCGATTATTTTCCTACAGCATTAACGTGTTGAACACGATAAAGACATGTGTGTCTTCTGTGAGGTAGGAAACACGCTTTAAATAATTACTGACAGCAACTACCGGCTTCGCATGAACAAACCAACCAACGTGACAATGGATTGATGCTGACCATGGTAGCGGTCGTTATTATTATTATTATTATTATTATCATCATCATCATCATAACTTCCGTATTCTGTAACTCACAGAGTTCCGCAAGTGAGAAGCCTCCAACTTAAAAGACCGAAGAAGAGATAATGTGCTGCCTGGTAGGGGTATCGCACACTGCAGGGGGCGGTAACAGATGATGACGATGATGATGATGATGATGACGAAATGGTGGAATGATGATTGACAAGGACTAATTGAAGAAGGTCGAAGGAACATCTGCACCAGAGTGTCTTCGTCCTCCGCGAATCGCACGTGAAGCCAACTGGGAATGAAAATACGCAATAAACTGTCTGTTCCAAGAACTCACACCTGTACTTCACCTGTAAAAGGACCGAAGGTGACGGCAAGCTGGAGACAACTAATAAACATCTGCAAGGTGTACGACAGTGAACAGGCGAAGCCATCAACACCTCGTCTCTACTAACAATCAATAAAAAAAAAAAAGATTTTAAAAGAAGTGAAAATTCTCTTCCATCTAATGCTCCTCGACTGCCGAAAAAGAGCTGGTGTCTTTTAATTCCCAGGCCTCTAGTAAGAACAAGGTGTAGAGGAAAATTAGTATGCGGCAGTAGTGGAATGTTACAGACAGGGGAAACACGAAGTACTTCGAGAAAAACCTGTCCTAGTGGTACTTTGTCCACCACGAATCTCACATGGACTGACCTGAGATTGAACCAGGGCTTTAGCTGTGATAGGCCGGCGACTAACCGCCTGGGCCATGGCACGCCAATAAAACTGCCTTTCATCTACACCGCATTTGTACAAGAATTCAGTTTCTGCCTCACAGAGAACGAAGTCAGTGTCACTTAGACAAATCGGTTAATGCTGTTGAGGGAACTAATCGGTATTTATTGTGCGAATCATACAGGATATATACTATGTGTGGGTAAACTGTCAGGAATTCTTCACGATACAGCACTTAGTACATACTGTTACCGCTGTGCTAAAAATGGACAACAAGCCAAGTGTATTCTAGCAAGTGGAACCGTTCCTGCTGCTGAAGTTTACGAGTGGATTATGAAGATCAGTTCATGTTATCAAAGAACTGCTATGGTGAGCTCTGAGCACTTTAAGACGCCTGAACGCTGTATCTGCCAACAGTTCTTCTATCATGTCCGCAATGATGGAGGCAACACGTTCGTTCAACTATTTATCGGGGTTAAAATGTTCCAACAAACGTTCGAGACAAAAATGAAAAAGTCGTGCTTTTCGAAATAAAGAAATTTGAACGAAAACTCTGTAAATGCTGCACTGTGGATATTCTGTTGATTCTACTCGCGTGGCGGTAGTTTGGAAAAATGTCACCGTGCAGAACGGTACCGAGTTGGGAACGAATCCATTGCCTCTTTCTTCTGGTTAGATACAAGTGTATATATTAAGAATATCACTTTTAGACAGTATGTAACGTACATCCTGAGCAACCCATGACGCTGGACCGCGGTCCGCGAAAAAAGTACTTGATATTAGTAAGAACAAGGTTTGTCCTTGAAAAGAAGGTGGAGCCAGGTCAGTGGCTATTCGGTATATCTTCATTAAAATCACAATAATATGGCCCAACACCCTCTCAAAATCAAACTTCAGTGTTCTGGAATATGACGTCATGTAGATCGGAAAATAGTTACCGGCGTTTCGAAAGAGCTTATTGCATCCATCTTCAGAATAAAAGTGAAAGGTTGACCCGCTAATACCCTCAAGCCGGAGGCAGCAAGTTCCTCCGACATATCTGTATCGAATTCGCTACATTTGTTTATTCTCCTCATAACTTAGGACAGTTCCATCAATATGCCCTTGCGAATGGCCTACCCAATGAGATATGTTTATTCATTCCTGCTTTCTAATAACTTTGCAAAGTATCGACCAATCCAATCACGTGTCACATGCTGAAAACCCAAATTCAAGCCAACTCTCAACCGACCGCAGCAAAAAAAAAAAAAGTTAAATACTGCAATAGTTTAAAATTTTCCCCGGGGGTTCGCGTACTCTGTGACCCTAAGGTAAATACAGTACCTACCTACTTACCTACCTACATGCCTACCTAAGCCAATATGAAACTGGGTTTAATGTCTGTTACACAGCTGCAACGGGAAAACTACAGGAAAATCTTCCCTCCCCTCATAAACCAGACACAATAAAGGACACCAAGTCCTCGTTTTTGGTCCGAGATATGTTCCTGAAAATGTGGGCGCTGATAACAAAGATAAAATAAAAAATCACATTTTAATTTAAAAAAAAGGGTAGATAAACGCAAATAACCAGCCAAAGGCCGTTAAACCGAAAATGAAAGAGCGCAGATTCAGCGAGGATTTTTAAAACAAGAAAGCGTAAAACGAGTGGACGTAAAATATGGCCTTGGTGTAATGCCATCCGAAAACATGCGTTAAAGAAAATCAACTTACCATTTTGAGTGTTTCCTCAGGTCGAAGGAGGTAGAACATGGACTGGAGATGCTGCTGGATGTCTGAGCCACTAGCGCTCACACGCCGGCTGTGGTGACCACCGTTATTATTTCCACTGTTGCTATTCGTATTGTTGCTGGCAGAAGGACGCAACCGCTCGTTGGGTGGAAGTACCAATGCAGCGCCCTTCCCGGCGAAATAACACTCACTGAGACTGCAAACAAAAAAAATAGCATGACAACTTGGCAGTCTTATGAGGATTCTCTTATTCATTACAATTAATGGACAAGACCCGACGAGATCCAACGGGTAATCATGTATTCCGTGCCTCCAACCTTCCTCCTTTCCTACTTTCCTTTATCCCTTTCGTACCTTTGTTTCCTTCTCTCATTTCACCGTTCACATTAATATCATTTAGATGGTACACTGTATAATCAGAAGGCCACCGGCATAAGTACGTGAAAACTGCAAATATAGCACCACTGGACCCCATTCTACCGCGGTAGCTCAGTGGTTAAGGTGCTGTGCTACAAATCGGAAGGTCGCTGGTTCGATCCCAGGTGGTGTCTGGATTTTTCATTGACATAAAACCCTTCCGATCGCACTATGGCCCTGGGGGGTCGACTCAGCCTCTAACAGAAATGAGTACCAGGAGTATTTCCTGGGGGTAAAGGCGGCAGGTGCGTAAGGCTGACAACCTACCACCATCCTGTGCCGTTGTCACAAAATCTGGGAACTTTAACTTCCTAAGAACCCTCTGGGCCTGTCCAGGCCTGTAATGGGACTGCTTTTTTTTTTTACCCCACTCTAGGCCAGACGAATACACTCATTTCTTCAAGGGTCATTTTAGTATTGCCCCCCCACCCCATTTAATTCCACTACGTCTTCCAAGTCACCTAGTTCTCTAGAGGCCGATACTCGCTCAATTAATCAACAATTTCCACGCCTTTCACGGAACCCTAAGGTTCATTACCATGTCACAGGAACCAAACCCTCTGTACCTGTGTTTTCCCAATCTTTTTGCTCGCGGAACCCTTTTGGCTTCAAAAAACAACCACGGATCCTCACACCCGTTCTTACGTAAATATAGTACGTCCGGATGACAGGTATCCAACATTAAAAATTTGTATCTCAGAACTGATGGTCGATAGCTACGAATACATACCTGTAGCACATGTAACAATGCACCGCATGGTTTGACCTTAATTAAACTGACTGTCGCTCGCTTCGTGGGTACAGGGGGTTTCTAATTCGATATCCTGACGATCATACCAAATAAACACGGGGCCAATTAAAGAAGTTCCGCGACTATTTTTAACAAACACTATTCTTTTAATTCAGAAACAAAGTAAACGTCAATGCAGCCATCAGAAATGTATCCACGGATCCCTGGGAACGGTTCGTGGAGCCCCTTGGGATCCGCGAAGCATACTTTGGGAAACAGTGATATAGACCACACTGTTTCCATAGCCACGCGCTTTCGGAGAGAAATGAAATACAGGTCCTTTCGCGTCGTAACACGCGACTGCCGGTTTCTTCACCTCAGACATTATAAAAGAGTCTCGATTCAAAAATCGCCTTTTATTGTTGACAGCATCTCTCCGAATCATCCCTCACCATTGCAGAAATACAACTAAAGAAAGTTGTAGAGCCCGCTGTTTCAGTTGCACACCACCAAAAAGAATCAAACTGCCTACATGATAAGATTTCGGAAGTTAGAACCTGTACATATTGCAGTTTCTCTAATACTGTTGGCCTGCGTATGATTTGAATGTTGACCAAACATGCTTTCAGAGATGTTTATCAGTGCAGGCCTCCTAAAGGAATCACACTTCTATAGGGACGTTGTACTTTGTGTACATTGTTAGGAAGAGTGTAAATGCAAGTAATTCCTGCACATCATCAAGAAATGCATCAGTAGTGACTTCGCAGCGCAGAACGATTTTAGTCACCCCCATGTACTCAGCTTCACTACAAGCACACCTTATGAAAAATCACAGAAGTATCAAGAGATGCGTTTACTGAACCGCGGTCCCCAACCATTCTGTGGATTAAGTCAGAGTCTCGCAAAAGTTTTTTGCTGTGGGGCCCTTCAAGTTTCAGAAATTACCACGGATCTCGACACCAACAAAACGTCGGTAAATAACATTCAAGTATAGTCCAGTCAAACCGAATATTTTGGTATGAAGTACAGTTTAACGTGACTTGCTTCCAGAAATGCAAATACAGGAAATTCGTTGCGTTCTCGTCGTTGAGCCATTACCCTACAGGACACTTCAATACCACAATTTTGAAATTGCCGTCCGGTGCACAGGTTGAGACAGTCCTCTCTCAACCTGTGCACCGGACGGCCACCTACATGTGTGATGATACCAGATGCTGTATAATACAATTTTGATCTCCTGAAGATGAGCACAATGTTCGAAACATGTAGAGGCACATAATAAATTTATTATAAAACAAGAATTTGTGCATTAAATTGGTTAATTACTAAGATTATACTGAGATGCACGGTCAGAAAAACATCAAAATTTGAAATTATTCATATTATTTTGTACATCTTTACAACAATAATTCATAAAACACTGTCTCTGTACATTAGAGGAATGTACTGAAGTTTCCTTTACACATTCTTCCAGCGTGCAAAGACTGCAATTTATTCATTATTACTTCATTAACACCGTTTACCTGCATCAGTTTAATTAATAACGATCAAAGTAACTTCCTAATCCCCGCAAGAACATGGCCTTAAGCATTTAACGCCCAGTGGTTACTCTATGAACCACCGGGCGTAATACTAAAAATTCTACTTTCAAGCCGCGCAGGGAGCAATTGTGTGGCCTGTATGGATCTCAGGACAGCGATTATTTCCTTATACTGGATTAACTTACTGGTTTTTGTAAACGAGATGGAATGTTTACTGCGCGATACGAGCTGAAACTTTAACTGCAGGATGATTCAAAAGATGTACTCAATTGAAAAGTAAAAGACGTATGAAATTGAGTCCATCTTTTTTAATCACCCTATATAATGCAGGTTAAACTTTGTCTTTAAAGGGTTAATTATATAAGAATTCTGCAAAGAAAGGCAGAGAAGTGTCCTACTGAAGACACTGTCAATGTCAGTATTACACAACATCGGTATGAGTTATGTAGAACTGGAATTCGGCACTACAGAAGGCATCCCAAGGTAGCCTGGGAACACTGCGAGGTCTTACAGATTACAGATTAGAATATGTTTCAACAACAATGTAAAGGTAAAGGTAAAGGAGTCCTGTTACAGACCTGGCGTGGCCCAGAGGGTTCCAGGAAGTTAAGGTTCCCAGATTTCGTGACAACGGCACAGGATGGTGGTAGGTTGTCAGCCTTACGCACCGGCCGCCTTTACCCCCAGGAAATACTCCTGGTGCTCA
>Ga0131853_10019818_pt1 | contig 12239 bp, 5 predicted proteins | sample TergutLab28metaG_FD_92764 | JGI IMG/M metagenome (GOLD analysis project Ga0131853, IMG submission 92764) | Labiotermes labralis P1 segment gut microbial communities from Petit-Saut dam, French Guiana - Lab288 P1 (version 2) (version 2) | ecosystem: Host-associated > Arthropoda: Insects >...
CTGATCCAAAAAGCTGCGCGTCAGTTCGGCACTTCCGGTCTGGTTGATCCTGTTGTCGTTGACAGGCATTCTTCGGCTACTTCAAAGCAAGAGCATTCTTCTGCATCGGAGCCTGCAACGAGCGAACAGCATTGTACTCCAAGTCCATCTGACGTATCAACGGCTCAGCAATCCGGGGACTCTCCCGAACAGCGCACAGATCCATCCAAGCTTCGATTCGATGATTCAGAACAGCCACAGCACAGCCACGATCCGCAAAAATTGGAAAAGCAATCCGTCACAGATAAACAAGCGGCGAGGGCGCAATCAAAGGCCGAGCATTCGGCAGAGAAGCTGGAAAAAGCCAAAGCCGAGCTGCCGAAAAAGTATAGGTTCGACAACTCACCCACAGTAGATGCGGAAAGCGGCAAAATCAAACGCGGACTTCACTTCGAGGCTGAAACCAAGGGTTTGCACGAGCATCTTAAGGGGTCACTGCTAACCCGGCAACTTAGTGCCGGGGCGAATGCTGTCGTAGCCTACGGTCACAAGAAAGTATTCCAAGCCGAAAACGAAAACGTCGGCACGCAGGCGGCACACAAGTCCGAACTTCTTGTAGAGGGCGCTCTCCGCACAGCGCACCGACGCAACAAAGAAGCACCGTATGACAGAGTTTCCAAACTTGAGCGGAAAACTTCAAAACTGACACGCGAAGCCGCATGTCGCCGTGCGATTGCTGAAAATCCACGGCTGCAGAGCGGCTTCTTCTCGCGTTTGGCACAAAAGCACCGGCTCAAAAGAGAGCACGCAAAAAAGGCTCGCGATGCCGGACGTGTCGGTGGCGGTGTTAGTAAGGGCGTTGGTCTGGTTGGCAAGGCTTCGAACGCTGTCGCTATGGCTGTCAAAACGAATCCAAAAGTAATACTCATCATCGCTGGATTGGGGCTTCTTCTCTTGATGATATCATCGGCATTCTCGGTAGTTTCCAACATGGCCTCTAGCATCGGCACTGGAATAATCGCCACAAGCTACCTTGCCGAAGACGAGGACATCAGCAACGTTGCCCTTGTCTACAGTCAATGGGAAACCGAACTGCAAGAGCGTATCCGAAGGATCGAGACTGAATTTCCGGGCTATGACGAGTATCGTATCATGGTTGACAACATCAACCACGATCCCAATGAACTCGTGGCATTCTTGACTGCTGTATACGGCAGATTCAATCTGGCCGATGCCCAAGCCACTTTGCGCCAGATCTTCGATGAGCAGTACCAGCTTACAATCGAGTCAAGTGTCGAGATTCGTTATTATCGTAACGCTGACGGCGAATTGGTACCTTATGAATGGCGCGTGCTTACCGTCACAATGCGGTCGCGCGCACTCACGGATGTTATCTGGCCTCGTATGAACGATATACAGCGCCAACATTTTACGCTGCTGATGCAGAGCAGAGGCAACCGGCAGCTTGTTGGTAGTCCGTTTGAATTCAACTGGATTCCGTTTATCATTCTTTCACAGTTGGCGAAGATCAAGTGACGGCTTCATGTTCTCATTCATGTTCTCAGATGCAAATTTGGCTTTGCGGTTCCCAACGGATTAGTTTATAATTGTACAGATGAACCTTGATACATCATAAATTATTCAGAGGGGCACTCATGGCAGACATACTCAATATTTTTGATGCTGCGTTGAACCATGTTCTTGCTGACTATGCCGACCATCGTTTTATCCTTGAGCGAGATTTCGTCTGGACTCTCCAAAAGCAATTACTCGGCATTCTTGATGCGGAGCATGGCCAATATACAGTATTCAATGACTATCCTATTGAGCGCGGCAAACTCAACAGAGGCATATCCGCTGATTTAGTTATAATCAAGAAAGCAGTGACGCGCGAGTGTGTTCTGAGTGGAGCCGCGCAGGTGGAACTTGCTGCGGAATTTAAGTTTGAGCCGTCGCCTAAGCGCACCGACATATGTGGCTTCAAACTTCCAGTGGTTTTTTGGCCTAGCGTAGTTAGGGATGTTGAGAGGGTGCGCAAGTTTACCGAGGACAATAAAGCCAGAATCGGCATCGCCATATTTATTGACGAACATGGCCGCTACCGAAATGAGAAGCGGTACTCTATTGGCTGTCACAGTGAATGGCGGCATCTCGGAAACTTTAACACGGATTACTTGGATGTACAGATGCTCTACACAGTTTCAAAATAATATTTTTGTGGGCGGTCGGATTAATTCTCCGGTCGCTTTTTTATGAGGTGACGGCGTGGCGACAACGGCGATTTTTCCACTGCGCGTCGGCAAGGGGCGTAGCGTGGCAAAGGCACTCAAGGTTACGATTGACTACATGGAGGATTCTATTAAAACCGGCATGGGCGAATATATTTCGTCTTATAAATGCACTCCGGGTACTGCAGATCTTGAGTTCGCGTTATCAAAACAACAGTACCTTTCCATAACAGGCCGCTACCAAGGTGACAAGGATGTCATCGCATACCATGTCCGGCAGTCTTTCGCGCCAGGAGAGATTACGCCGGAAGAAGCCAATCGCCTTGGGTATGAGCTCGCTCAGAGGTTTACCAGAGGTTGTCACGCTTTCATTGTCTGTACCCATGTTGACAAAGCGCATATTCATAACCATGTAGTTTGGAACAGTACAACTCTGGAATGTACGAAGAAGTTCAGAAACTTCATCGGTTCAGCGTTTGCGCTTCGCAGGTGCAGCGACATACTTTGCGCTGAGAATGGCCTGTCTGTTGTTAAAGACCCGCAGCCAAGTCGCGGCAAGGATTATGCCAAGCATGTGTACAGCAAGAACAGGCCGCTGTCATACCAAGATCAGATCCGTCTGGCCATCGACGATGCGTTGTCCAAGAAGCCCGCGACCTTTGAGGATTTCGTTGCGCTCGTAGAAGGGGCAGGTATCACAGCTAAACGGCGCGGGAAGCATATGCGATTCATGTTGCCGGGGCAGAAGCAGCCCACGCGTCTTGAAACTCTTGGTGGTAATCATACCGAAGAAGCAATCCGGGAGCGCATCGCCGGACGGATGGTTGTTGCTGTTCCTATGTCACAACCCCATGCAACCTCTGCAATTCCAACACGCAAGCCAAGCCTGCTCATAGACATCCAATCCAAAATACGCGAAGGCAAAGGCGCTGGCTACGCGCGCTGGGCATCCGCGCAAAACTTGAAGCTCATGGCGAAGACGCTCATCTACTTGCAAGAGTGTGGACTTGACGATTTCGATGCCTTGAAAGAAAAGTCAGCGATTGCTTCGGCTCGGTTCAATGAATTGTCTGAGCACCTGAAAGTTTTAGACGCGAAATTGACTGCCAACGCTGATCTGCAAAAACACATCGTGACCTATTCCAAAACGCGCGCTGTCTATACGGAGTACCGCAAGGCTGGTTATTCCAAGGCATTTAGGTCTGCCCATGAAGCTGACATCGTTCTGCAGCAAGCGGCTAAGAAAGCGTTTGACGAGTTTGGCTACGGCAAGGATAAGAGGCTCCCAACCGTGGCATCTCTGCGCGCCGAATACACACCGATGCTGGATGAAAAGAAGCGGGCATATCGTGAGTACCGTCAGGCGCGGGCAGAGATGCAGGAACTTGTTACCGCGAAATCCAATATTGAACGCTTCTTGAACATCGGTGAACGCTCATTGGGGCGCGAGTCTGAAAGGGCTGCACGGTGACTTATGTTTGTACTGAAATAACGGCCAAGAGCCGCGTAGCCGCTCCGCAACGCGGAGCGATCTTGGGGGTCCGGGGCTCACCCCGGCGAGTAAGCGCGCGCAAGCGCCTTGCTCGCCAAAGCATAAAACCCTCGGAAAAGCCCGAAATTGCAGACTTCCTTAGATGCGCGAACAGGCTGGGCATTGAGATCGCGGAGACCAGCGAAGGGCATCACTTGTGTGCCGAAGTGTACCGATTGCAAAAGGGAGGGAACAGATACTCTTGATTAAAACATATTTTATTGCGACGTTTCTCATGGTGTCCATGCTTAGCATGGGCACCTTTTATGTTCAAGCATATGTACCGACTGCCGGAATGAGCGATAACACAATGATTGTGAACGCTTCTTGGCTGGATGGCGAGACGCTTCGTGTCGATGTTGTTGATAGCGTCACCGGAGCAAGGTCGGCTCTGGCAGTTCGCTTAAGTGATCTTATCGGTGAGGCTGAAGACAGTCCGTATATCCTTGTGCAGGCCGTTGACTTGGACGGCAATCAATCCGGAGTGATCCAACTCAAGAATCCGTTTTATGTTCCGGAAGCGGGGTATTATGCCGTTGATGAGGATGCGTCTCCAAGTGAAGAAACAGACCATGATACGCAAACTACTGCCGGCGCTGACGATGGCTACAGCGAAAGTGCTTCAGACGGCACGCGCCCATTTACGCCCGATGGCACCGGCACTGTCTTGGATAACGTCACCGAGGCTGACGGCAAGGAGTTCTTCACAATTAAATCAGAGGACGGCAACGAGTTCTTCTTGATCGTAGATCGCCAGCGGAGTTTCGACAACGTATATCTGCTTAACGCCGTTACCGAGGAAGACTTGATGTCACTTGCTCAAGCAAGCGGCAGGTTGGTTGTTAATGACACGCCAGCTCCTACAGAACCGCCAAGCGTAAGCGAAGAGCAAGAGTCTACGCCTATAATACCACAGCCTGAACCGCCTGCGCAACGCCAAAGCAACAGAGGCGCCCTCATCTTCATTGCCCTTGTCGCGGTTGCTGCCATAGGCGCGGGTTATTACTTCAAGATTGTCAAAAGCAAGAAGGATTCATTCGAGTCCGATGGAGATGAGGATGACTTCGATCACGATGAGGGCATCGATGATGATTTCGGAGATGAGCATGGTGAGGGGAGTGGTGTGAAGTGAAGCGCATCATCTTAATCCCGATGTGCATTGCAATTATACTTGCTTTTCCGGCAAATGCGCTTGCTGATGAGCGCGCGGATTCTTCTCCGATAGCCATTACTGTTGTCGTTCCCGCGCTCGAAGAAATATCACAACCCCAACCAGTGCCACCAGCAATCAGACCGCAGTTGTATCCAGTAAGTGTTTGGGAGACCCGCGAAAATGGGCGCAGGGAGATCATCAGGGTTTACGAGCTTGGCGAGAACGAGAACCCCGACCACATCCGGCGCGAATCTTTCGAGCGTGACGGCTTCCGATTCGAGTTGGCCGAGATAACCAGAAGACCGATGCCTGTCTACAGCACACGGGATCATGTAGAAACCATTACGGTGAACACCCAGACCAGTGATTTGGATACGGTCATCCGGCTGCTGTCATCCACGCTGGAGTTCATGTCTGACGATAGCTACTTCGGTGTGCTGGCACTTGACATCTCAAGCATCCAGATCGAGTCTGACGGCACAACAACAAGCAATCACACCGCTACTAGGACGAGGGAGTTCCCCCACCTGTCGAGCGCCGATACTTCTCTCGTTCCGAGAACCGTCACAGAAAACGGCAGGACGTACAACCTTGCGAACGTTGACTGGCGAACCCAAGGCAGCACCGCTGTGGACTATAGGCAGATCCCAACAACTTTTACGGCAGTTGCCACTTACACGAGAACCGCTACAAGGGTCGCAACCATAGGTTACACAACGACCGCCGTATACAGAGGCAGTCTTTCCAGGATCGCCACAGGCCGGACGGAGTTCACCGCACAGTTCATTGGCATCCCTATTGTGACACCTGTGCTGGGTACAGCACAATCTCCGGAGGAGCAGGCGTATGAGGTCGAGGACGCGATATCCGCAGAAGCCGAACCAGAGGAGGCAAGCGAACCACAACCCATGTCGATAGAGATTGGGCATTTCAGTTTTACCGGATTAAACATTGGCAACACCGGAATCATCGGACACAACCGAGGGCGCACGAATGGTTTTTTCTTCTTCGTCCGAAGTCTGCAGAAAGGTGACATTCTGATGCTGGATGCCGATGGTATTGTAAGAAGGTACGCCGTATCCAGAACATTCATCATCGATGAGACTGACTTTGACCCACTGATGCAGTTTGGCGATAATAGGTTGACGTTAATTACTTGCGTTGAATACGTGCAGAGTCAACGCAGGGTCGCGGTGGCTATGGAGATCATTTAAGTAATATGAAATCACATGCACAATAGCCTAGCGGTTAATTTTGTGATAATTAGAGAGGACTGGTGCTTTAATGAATGGTGAGTTTAAGATCAACATAACCGCGCTTATCATGGGTGTTGCTGTCGGAGTTGCTTTGTGGATAGTGTTGATGTTTCTGACTCCGCTAACCGTTGAAGCGGCGCCGCAGCATGGCTTCGGAACAGGCCAAGGCAGAACAGGGCCGGTTAATACCAACGATTTTCATACCGCGTCATGGGAAAGGTTTTCGTTTAGTTACGAATTCACTTCCGGACAGGACTACCGTTACGACCTCGGCAGGAGCACGCCATTCTTCGGCAGTGTTCCATTGGATGTGCATACAGCAAACATTCGCCGTGACGCAAACGTGGCTCTGCGCCCACCACGCTACGGCATCTTCAGTGGGCATATCCCAACTGATCCAAGCAATCTTCTGTTTCCGCAGCCGGTGAACCCAAACTTCTGGCGCGTGGCTGGAATGGATGATCCGAACGTAATTCCAAGGTATGACACCCTTCAACTTGGAGTCAATGCGTCACCATTGGGTAATCCTCTGAACATGCACAATGTTGGGGACACAGGGTTGATTCCAAACACCAGCCTGGGTGGAGGAGGCATCGCTCCCATCGGAGCAAATAACATGAATACTGCTCATTTCATGAATGATGGTACAGCATTTAGCGAAACAAGCAACAACTCATCCATCGTTACGATGCCTGCGCCCGGTGGATTTCTACCATCAAGTAGGCACAATGTTCTACTTGACCTCGCGCTCCAGGCAAGCTACACTACACAATAAACTTCTGAATGCCTACCGGGAGCAAAAGCATTCTGAATTCAAATATTAGTGTGATGGAGCCGTAGTAATAGTAACAGTTAGCAACGGATCATTTAGGCGATTGGGATTGAAACCCCGGTCGCCTTTATTGCGTCCGTTAGAAATTTTCTAGTATAATTAAGGGGGAGCACCATGTCCAAGATTTTAGCAAGTTTCCTTGCGCTGATTATGCTTCTGGCAAGTATGCCTGTAGAAGTTCAGGCGCGGGATGTTATGACCATTTCGGAGCATGTGCAAACTATGCTGGTTGCTGACAGCAACGCGGCGGAACATAACAGGGTGAGCGTTCCTATAGACGGTCTGATTTCTCAGCAGCGCATTACGGAACTGTTCCCATCAAGGGTTGGTGGCAATAATGCCAGAACTCAAGGAATCATCCCGGCATCGGGAAGTTTGACCGGAACCGTCCTGGTTCCGAACGTTGACCTTGTTGAGAGTTTCGACAATACTTGGGGCAATACAGTACAATTCACTCTGCCGGGTGGTGGTAATCGGGCTATTGATTCCTGGAGATACCGCGTGGATATCAATGGTGTGTGGTACGAGGCGTTTTGTGCGGATCCGCACCTGTTGGGGCCAAACGTCGCGCCTGTGCCGTACACCATAAGACACGCGAGTAGTGATCTGCTGGCGGTTCTGAGGTACGGATTCCCTAACAATCCATCGTGGACGGACAGTAGCCAGGATTTCTTCCTATCGGATGCGTATGCTTCGTATATTACGCGCGTAGCCGTCGCCGCCGCCAACTGGCTTGGCCAAGGCGGGAGCCTTGACGGTGATACTGACATAATCGTCAGCGCGATGCAGTTGGTCAACGGCGAGAATTGGGTTAACGCTTACTACGCCAGAGGATATCTCCGCATTGCCGTGAACGGTCAGGACTCCGCAAGTGCTGATGGTGAGCCCAACGGCAGCGGGATGATTGTGTCGGATGTGTTCAACCTAACACATCCGCATAACGACAGCCCTGTTATGTTTCAGTGGCCTGCCGGTACACCTAGCGGTGCGGTGCTGCTGGATGCCGGAGGCAACGAGATCGCGGTTGGTCAGCCGTTCACTGGTGACAGAAGCTTCAGAATAGCTGTTCCCGAAGGTGCTGCCGCAAATGCGGTTACCGTGGAGATTGTCGGGATCAACAATCCGTATTCCGGTCAAGTGTGGACTGCGCGGATTCAGAACGACAACGCGGGGTTTCAAGACATAGTGTTTTACTTGCCCGAAGTTTTCGCGAGTGCCGTAATGACACCGACAACCACTCCGAATCCTACTCCTACGCCGCAACCAACACCTACGCCAACTCCGGAACCGCATTCGGCAGGTGTTAGGATACAAAAGGTAGACGCGCTGACCCGTGAGAACATTCCCGGTGCTTTGATGAGATTACGCGGCATGAGTAGCCATCAGGTGGTTACTGGCGATGGCAATGCCGTTGGAGGTGATCCATCCAACCATATCTGGGAAATCGACAACACCGGAATCAACATTTCACAAGTGTTGACGGCTGGGGCAACTACAGCCGTGCCGAGTGGCGTTACCAGCACCGTTACTGACGGTGTGTGGACGCTGGAAGGGCTTCCTTACGGCTTTTACATGGTGGAAGAGGAGCGAGCGCCGGATGGTTATTCGCTTTTGCCCCAACATACTGCGTTTGGCTTCTGGTTGCTGCCACCAAACGTGATTGTAGAGGGCACAGGCATACCAATTACATGTCCTGTAACCGGGCAGGTATTGGAAGTCATAGTAGAGTATGAAATCATCGAAGATGGCGCAAATATCAACTCTATCTTGATTACCTTCGAGAATTATCCGTTCGGCGAAATCGTGGCTTATAAGCACGATTCTATTACAAATGAGCCTCTTGCCGGTGCGCACATCCGCATACAGGGATTCTTTGTTGAAGGCAATGCCCCGGTCATTACAGACCGTACCTATATCACAGACAGTAGTGGTCGAGTTGTATTCCGTGACTTGCCTGCCGGAACGTACACCCTCACAGAAATCCAACCACCAACCGGCTATATGCTTGCGGAGGTAAATCATCACTCCGTAAATCTATCATGGGGGCAACGAGAAGATAACCCATCACGACCCGCCCCGGTAGTGAGATTTTACAACGAACCCTATACCTATCTTGAGCTTTTGAAGATAGACGGCAACACGAACGCACCCTTGCCCGGTGCTATTTTTATGCTGTCCGACCCGGTGACAGGCGAGGAATGGCTGGGTGCTACCGGTGCTGATGGGCGTGTCATTATCGGGCAGGAGGGTTCGCAAGGTAATTTCCTAACACCCGGCAGAACCTATATTTTGCAAGAAATCCAGCCGCCGGTTGGTTATGTATTAAACTCAGCCCCTCGCGAAGTAGTGCTGTCCAACCGTGGGCGTAATGAGATTGTTATCACAAACTATCACAACCCCAGCCTTACCATCATTAAGAGGGATAAGGATACACAGGAGTATCTTGCGGGTGCGGTTTTTGAGGTTGTGTTTGAAAATGGACGCACCGTGGCCGGGAGTCCGTTCACAACTGATGAAAGTGGCCGTATTGTGATTCCTGAGATACTCTTTGCGGATAACCCGGAGCGGACGCTGATTATCACGGAAATTGTTCCACCACCGGGTTATAATCTTGCTAACCCCAACTGGCAACGCGTTACCATGCGTGAGGGCGAAGATAATGTCGTTGTCTTTGAAAACACGCGGATGCCTACGCTAACCATCCAAAAGATAGACGCCAGAACCGGCTTCCCAATCCAAGGCGCTTGGTTTGACGTGGAGTATCTCGGCGCTACAGGCGGTCTTGGCGGCAATATTGGGCCATCTGGGCTACTCACGGGGAATCCTTTCATCACAGACCAGCACGGGCGTATTGTGATCGAGGGTTTATATAGCGGGCGTTATCGGATTCGTGAAATAAGGAGTGCCAATAATTATTGGCTGGACACACTGGAATCCAACCGCACATGGATTATTGAGATTCGCGATAACGAGGACTACACGCTTGTTGTTGAGAATACTCTGCTGCCTACGTTAGTGATTACTAAACGTAACGTCGTAACATGGCGGCCGGTTCCAATGACCCGGTTTCGCGTGGAGTACGAAGTGCCAAACAGCCCCAGCGTCCAGCATGTCGGATATTTCATGACCAATGTACAAGGGCAGATTATCTTGCCTTTTGTGCAAGTGGGCTGGTACAGGGTGACGGAAGTCAGACCGGCGCCGGGTATGACGCTTGCTACCAACAACAGTTTCAGAGTGTTCTTGCAACCCGGCGATAACTCCTACGCGCTTATCCGTGACGGTATTATCGCAAGCGAGAGCATGATGCTTCCCGCATCTATCCCGCCAAATCCCCCACCGATCACAGACGAGCCAGCCTTTGAGCCGGATGAGGATCGAGAGTATTTGCCGAGCGGCAACAGTAACATTCCAAACGCTCCAACGCCGGATATTCCGGCTAATGCGGAGGTTGAGGCTATAGAACCGGATACAGATGCCATCGTAAACCGGGGGCTTGCGCCGGAGCAGTCCAGTTCTACCGACAATCCAACCAATAGTCCCGATATTCCGAACTTAGATGAGGATTGGTTCAACAGCGTAGACCTAGAAAATATGCCAATCAATCACTATGATAATCCCAGCCTAGCAAGCCAAGCAAACGGACGGCTTGAAGTGTGGGGCGGCGAAATTTTTTGGAATAACGAGTTGGAGATTTGGAATTTTCCTCAAAACACACTTGTCATCCGCAAGGAAAACGCTGTCACCGGGGAGCTATTGGCCGGCGCCAGATTTTCGGTCACCAGAGTATCAAGCGGCGATGATAGCGGATTGCATGGCACAGTTATAGGGGAATGGACAACAAATCACAGCGGAATCCTTGTAATTGCGGGGCTTGATCCCGGATTTTACATCGTTGAGGAAACCCAGAGCCCCCCTAACTTTACGCTCTCAGCCAACACTCGTCAACATGTCTTTATGCGTCCTGATGATACCAGCGTCGTATCGGTGACATTCTCAAACTTGCCTTATTCAAGTTTGCTTGTGACCCTAAGATGCAGCGTTACTTCCGCTCCTATCCCCAATGGCGAGTTTAGAATTACCACATCAGACGGCGCGGTTGTTGGTACAAATAACGGCGTGTTTTGGACGAATTTGCAGGGTGAAATCTTGATACCAAATGTTCGCCCGGACAGCTATATCATTACTCAGGTTACTGTGCCTAATACGCATGTCATTATCCTTACGCAGTCCACTCAGACGATAAGAGTAAACCCCACGGGCCAGATTTATCGCGTAGATTTCTTCTCCGACCCGCTCTCCAACTTGCTCATAACCTTGCGCTGCGAGGTTTTAGGCCAACCGATCCAAGGCGGCGAGTTTAGGGTAACAAACAGCGCGGGTAATGTCGTTGGAAGCGCGAACGGTATCTTCTTCACTGATTTACAGGGTGAGATTCTGATACCGGGGCTGGGCGTTGACAGCTACGTTGTTACACAGCTAAACGCTCCTGACGGGTTTAGGCTTGGAACAGGCGGGGCAACAAACAGTCAGACCATCTTTATTCAACGACCTGCAGAAACCTACGCGCTCAATTTTACAAACGAGCCATATAGCGGCCTAATTATACAGAACTTAGACGGCTACAACGGCGACCCTCTTCCCGGCGTTCGCTTCCGTATTGACCGCATAGACGATACCGGCAATGTTCTGATTGGTGAGCATGTAACCGATGCTAACGGCAGAATTGAGCTAACCGGGCTACTTGGCTCGTTCAATATCACCCAACTGGACGTGCCTAATGGGTGGGAATTTGACGCGCAGCCTATAAGAATAGCCCATGTAAACGCTGGTACGCCAACACTCGTTACCTTCCACAGCCCCCGCATGGGCAGCCTTGAAATTACCTTGGCAGACGAGGACGGCAACCCTCTGTCCGGTGGACGCTTCGAGGTTCGCCGTCAAAATGGCCAGCTTGTGGGCGAGTTTGTAACTCCTGTTTCCGGCATGGTGTCTATACCTAACTTGGGCAGCGGGTGGTTTACCATAGAACAGGTTGCCCCACCCCAAGGCTTTGTTATGACCGACACCGGGCGAAGTGTGGAGGTTGCAACGAATACCGTAGCCAGAGCGCAGTTCATCAATATCCAGCGTCCGGCACTGGTTATTGAGAAGGTCGACACAGATGGCAACCCATTGCAAGGCGCTGAGTTCAAAGTGCGAACGTTATCCGGTGAACTCATCCACCGTGGCACAACAAACAACGGTGGTGTTATCACCA
>Ga0131853_10019820_pt1 | contig 12238 bp, 5 predicted proteins | sample TergutLab28metaG_FD_92764 | JGI IMG/M metagenome (GOLD analysis project Ga0131853, IMG submission 92764) | Labiotermes labralis P1 segment gut microbial communities from Petit-Saut dam, French Guiana - Lab288 P1 (version 2) (version 2) | ecosystem: Host-associated > Arthropoda: Insects >...
CACAACATAACCTACACAACCACATGCAAGCCGCCATCATACCAATAACATCAACAAATATAGAAATATTCAATAACCTCATATATAGGAACATTTACTCCCTGATGATGATCCGGAAGGATTAAAACATGTAGGAGTGTTATATTAAAATATTTTAATGGATTAGACGTACGTATTTTAACGTGTGTTTTATCAAATAAATAAATAGTGCAATAAGTTGGTATTTGAAAAAATAGTATCTGATTAACTTTTTGGCAGGCACATTTTTGCAAAACAGACATATGTATAGCGGCCATCTTGTCGTGCTACGTTAAGTTTGCTTTCCAACCCATAATTAACGGAATACCAACGTCAAAATCTCTCTCGTTTACTGTCCGGCGAATATTTGTGTTTCAACTGAGAAAATACAAAACCAGCATTCTAATATCCAGTAATGACGCTACTGGAACCCGACGGCAGTCGCAGATCTACAAGCAATGACGTCACCTACAGCCGGTAATAAATAAACTAAACTTCGTACATTGCACATTACATACGCGAAACTATTAGCTAAATGTGACCACTACTGGGAGAAAGGGAAAACCGTTTTTCAGCAAGGTATTAAAGAACTATGAAAATAATATTATTTGTGGGTAAGACAGAAGCCCACATTTCGAAGTAACATGAACACAAAGCGGATTAAATAAATCCTACGTGCCTGTTAGTCTGCAGTTGTCTTCTCCGCTAAAACTAACTGATTTGTATTAATACAATAGTATAAACAGCCAACTAGATGCAACAATAACAATTTATTAGTAATTTCAATCAGCTCAACATGTTTCGTGCGATAATTTCGCCCATCCTCAGGAGCACTAGACTGTGTTTACAGCTTGTGGTATAATGCACCGAAGAAGTTGCCTGCTGGTGAACTTGTCACCAGCAGGCAACTTCTTCGGTGATTTACACCCCAAGCTGTAAACACAGTCTAGTTCTCCTGAAGATGAGCGAAATTATCGCCCGAAACATGTTGAGCTGATTGAAATTACTAATAAATTGCTATTGTTGCATCCAGTTGGTTGTTTATACTATTGTATCAGAGATGCACGGTCACACAAACATCAGATTTACATTACATTTGATACCGTTGCTCTATACACAATACACTGAGGCGAATTCGATTTCTTTGCAGGTTGTTCAAATATGACTTCTGTTTACTTGAAGCTGATTTACAGCTTCATAATTTTTCTAAAAAATACCACTATGCCTAATTAAGACACAGACTCCTAATGTCCGCAACATTTATCGATTTAGTAAACATGTACCGAAATACAAGACATTGGATGTTTTGGCTCTTTACCGGTGATATATTTCATCAAACCCATTAACTCTTACTAAAGCTCAAAGTAACTTCTCCACAAGACAAATACGTATTACAGGATACCTTCACACTCTTTGTCAAAAGGTTACTAAATACAATTTGATCCTCCAACCGGACCGAAGCACTCATACAACCTTAAGGTACAACGATCGATCGTTGAAACCGACAGACTGAGAATGTACATGTACCCGAACGAAGAGTCGACCCACAGATCATGAAAGAAAATAGGGTATTTATGTTCCTTGTGTATTCGCAGAAGGAAGCGACGGGCCATGCTGCTGTAGCTAAAGAGTAGCCGTTCATGTACCTTCTCACAGAAACATAGGAAGTTCTGTGAGCTTTGATATTTTTTCTAAAACCAGCGCTTGAAATTTGGGCTGTCCTGTGCCTCTTTACAGCAGTAAAAATATTTTAAAATTGTCTACTTCCTCTGTTAGCACATACGAAACCTAAGATTTTGCCGTATTTCCTCCCAGTGCTGGAAAAACCTAATCATGGGGGATTCTTTCAAGACTCATTCCTTATATTAGACTAAATCCAGTCTCATCTCTTTCTCCATTCGGTAACGAAACTCTTTAAAAAAGAATTACGCAAGACTCTGTTCACCTCGAGCTTTCTACATCCCAATCCACTCCAGTCCCTCGTCTTTAATACCAATCACCATTTCATTCAATTTTCCCCAACTACAGTTTTCAGCTTCGTCACCAACTGTTCCAACAATGGAAGTTATCAACGTCTTCTCTTTCTACGTCACTTCTCGAGAGATCCTTCTGCCTTTACTCTTTTCTTCCAACAACATTATCGTTCTGCCCATTTTATTTGTATCTATGAGACACTTCCTGTAATCATAGGCATGTCTCTCACCAATAAATACTGTTCCTTGAAAATATACATAAAAGTTTTAGAATTTCTCTACTCTAAAACAGTATAGTTTTTCTAATTTCTACCGCAGAACTTGGATAATATAGAATAAAGATGATGGACGTAAATACAAGCGAACAACATACTCGTAAAATGAACCTTCGTATTCATTTTACACTGTCATAGTGAGCAAATAATACAATCTGACATTTAAACTGAATGCAAAATTTTGACTTACGCTCCGACTTGGAAAGGACAGGGTAAACGTGTTTGCAAAAGAAGTATTAGAAAAAACTGTCTATGTCTGAAGGAAGATAAAGTAAAATAAAAATGGTGAAAGTTACGTAATGTCAAGACTCACAAATTGTACTTTCACTCATTATTTTACAATAATAAACTATTGAAACTGAAATGGATGGGACATGACGGAAGTAAGAGAGAACAGGCCTGTAATCTGTCTGGTGAAAGACATTAAGGAGTACAGTCACCATTTGAGTGACCCAGGCGTATATAAAAGGATACAATAAATACGGGAATTTCAAAAATTAAACACTGGTGGACTGAAATAGATCCAAGTGGCTCCGAAGTGGGAGCCATGATAAACACAACAAAGTCCTTTCGGACCTGTGTGGTCCATAAAATAGGTTAACTGCTTTTACGGTTAAATAACTAACCAACGCTGTGAGAAAAAATAGGCTCTGTATTTATATTCCAGGCTTCCTGCCCTGTAAATGCCGTCAATTCTTGGATGTCAGGCGGCGAAGACTGGAAGTTACCGACGTTTCGGTACAACCTATTTGTACCATCTTCAAAGGTCAAGAAATAGACTGACAGGTCGTCCCAAAACGTCGATAACTAACTACCAATCTAAGCTGCGTAACATCCCACGAGGGCGAAGATCACGTTGTGTTTAGTTACATGATAATTACAGAACTTCTTATTACTGAAATTATTTTGGCAACATATCAGGGGGGCAAGAAGCCCATTTCTAAGGGTTACGTTAGTGTCTCTTGGGTGGGTATGTATGAAGTGAAAGAAAAGATCTACTTGTACTTGCTGAGCGGTAAGAATGACGTTAATTATTTATAAGTAAATCTAATTACAAGCATTTGATTTTAGGGGTTCCAAGAGGCAGATGTAGATAATTTATGACCTAAAGAGTCAGAAATACAACGCCTTAGTTTTCTTTCCTGCATAAATCAAGATATATGCAAAATGGGTGTCCTCCTTCCAGCTGTCCGTCTTCTATAAAAATCAAGGTACAAAACGGCCCTTTCGGTCTCATGTCTGCTGTTCATCTCCTCTACCCGATATCAAACATATCACACATGAGACAGAGTTCAAGAAACAATAATATTTAGAAAGTGTTGACACCTGTAATACGTTTAAGACGAAATTATTTCAGTGCCCCGACGCTGGGTGTCGAGTTAAAGATTTATGGGAGCACGCGCTCCCCTCTCGCTCTCAACTCGAGTTCGTATTCCTTTAGTTTAAAATTAATGGCAACATGGCTCCTCTGGAAACTGTGTGTCGTGTTTCGTTTGTTATTGCTTGCTCTTGGAAATGGAATTGAGAAACAAGCGGAGTGAGTAACAAGAACAAAATGTGAAAGACATAAAATATACAGCACCTGCAGGCTGGCATTTCCAGGTGCAAGTAAAATAATTTGGTGATATCTTGGAAGCAGCCGCTTTGTGTCAGGAACGATGACACTGGTGTGTGCATATCTGGTGATTTTGTGAGATTTAACCAGGAGATGGTGGGCAGGGTAGCCCAGTCTGTATAGCAACTGACTACGGGCTGGACGGTCCGGGATCGAATCCCGGTGGGGACGTGATTTTCCGCCCGTTCAGACCGGCCCTGGGGGCCCACCCAGCCTCCTGTAAAATGGGTACCGTGTCTTTCCCGGAGGTAAAGTGCGGCCGGAGCGTGCTGCTGACCACTCACCCTCTTCTAGTGCCGCGGTCATGGAAGAGTAGAGCCATACCTCTACCCACCCTCTGGGTCACACCGGGCCTCTAACGGGAACACTTTACCTTTACCTTAAACAGGAGATAAATTTTCATATTCCTCAGTTTTTCGACAGAACAAAAACAGCAAGGATTCCCTGTTTGTGAGCAGCGACTAGAATCCAAGAAGTCTTACCACAATCAGAATACAGATGACAGAAAATTACTTGACGTAACGCCTAACATGTTAAAAAAAATTAATAATGGAAAATTCCGTAATCCTAAGGACTTTTGTGACTATCAACTAAAAGGGAAAAAGATAAATAACAAGATCATGGATGCGATGGGGACAGACATTTTAACATTTATACTTACAATTCACAAATATTAGAGTATGCAAATATTAAATAAAGTTTTAAACAATGTAATATTTACATCCTGCAAATTACTTGAATGAGATTTAAAGAAGTTTATCTCTATCATCGAAAGGGCAAAAAATCTTATTCGACATAATAATGGTAATGAGGAGTAGAAAGATTTAATTTTTTAAAAGTAACTGAAAGTGAATTTTTGAAATTTTTATGGCGGTGAAGAGTCAGAAATTCGTGCTCGATTACGCAAACCGGAGAGCGCAGATTCCTTGGAAACATGAGTAGCGTTATGCCAGACTACACGGTGTCATAACCCAGAATACATTAAAAACAAGTTAAATGAAAATTACTTCTTAAGATTACCTAAAGGAATGTGGTGCTAACAGAAAGCTTTCGCTGCCTTTGTTCATATCAAAGTGAAACTTACTACAGGGTTCTAAATTATTCTTTAAATAGTTAACACTGTAGACTGGCAAATTACGAACTGATCAATTAAATTAATGCATCGCCAAAATACATCAAGGTCAGGTTAAAAAATGTATTAGTTTTATGTACTTCGTACGTCCGAAAATTTTCCTGGTCGAATTATATTACACATTTTAATCAACAACGTTTGTTAATACGAGTAGCATGCTACTCCTATTAACAAACACTAGAAAATAGAACAATGATTATGGGCGTAGTTTCGTGATGTCTATATTGGAATCTAAGGATAATGAGCCGATTGTTAACTGTTATTTGCCCTAGTCATCTTCTCTTTTACTGCCACTGTGCCTACCAGGGAACAAAATATTACGTTGGGCTGTAGGTGAACAGAGAGCAAAGAAAGAACAACCGAGTCTAAGAAAGAAGCGTGTCTTTGCGGATGTTAGGAATTACATAAAGAAATTCTTCACATTTGCCGTGTTCACCTAATATTATTAAGGTGACTGAATCTACGAAGGTAAGCTGCTGGGAACACGTAGCACCCACGAGGAAGATGAGAACGGCATATGAATTATTGTTCGGGAAACCTCTTTGGAACAGACCACTTCGTAGACCTTGACTAAGGTGCGAGAATAGGTGCTTTCTACTAAAATTATTATTAGAAAAGGAAGATGTAAGGACGTTAACTGGATTCGCCCACACAACAGAAAGTTACAAATATCTTTCTGACTTTCTCTTCGTTACTGCGACCCGCGTGGCGAATCCGTCGTCTTGTCCGGTAAATACCAGGATTTATTTCATCAGGTGCAAAGTGGCCGACGCGAAACTACTGATTTCCATTCTTATAATAAAACCAACTATATGTACTAATTTCTCAAATTTATTTCTGGAATAAAACTCTACATGTTTCGGACAGTTCCTCTGTCCATCATCATAAGTTTTTCACTGTACACACAGCAATGGTATATGTCATACAGGTTTACTGACAGCTTGCGAGCAGGATCAGGACGGAACTGGTTCATACTCCTGATGATGGACAGAGATACTGTCCGAAACATGTAGAGTTTTATTCCCAAAATAAATTTGAGAAATTAGTGCATCTCGTTGGTTTTATTATAAGTATATATGACGATACACGATCTTCTGATTGTCAAAATACTGATTTCCGATTTATGCAGGAAAATACACTACCACTTCCCCACGCGTCCCCATATTCGAAAGAATATATGAACTGAAGGGAAGTAGAGCAATGCCACATGACCCAGTTTGTGTTTGAGCACTATGAGCATGACGTGGCAGTCCTCCAGTCCACACATTCATAACGGTGCCACCTGGTGTTTCGCTGTCCCGGGACTAGCGGCTCTTTCAGTCTCAGCGTTTACTTCCCGGACCGTCCCACCACACACTTCGCCTGTTAGGATATATATATATATATATATGCACTGTAAATGCAACACAATACGCCGTGCAAACTGTCAGTTGTAACTGTCGTCATGAACCTTGTATTTCGTGGAACTCAATTTCGTCTTTCTTTTGCCTAAAAAGATTCATCCTTCAAAACCTGCAGTAGGTCTACATGTCATTAAATTATTGTTAAAATTCAAAATTTGTCCTTGTGAGATTTTCCGATTCAACATGCACAACGAAGCACACAGTGCCTCTAAGTACCACTCCAGTGGTTTTCATTGGCCTTAAAATAACACGTTAATATCCCCATTAAGAGAACACAGAATACGAGTAGAAAGAAACATGTGTAAGCACAGCACGTATTTTGAAAATTTGTGAACACAATATTTACATTTCGACGTAATTTTTCCAAACTGCTTACCTGTCGCACATTAAAATAATGTCGTGTAAGCCAAAACTATGTAATCATATCTACATATTACGCTCTGTTGTAATAGCTAATTTTTTCCTAGAATGATAGAATGATACAGTGTTGCAACACAGTCACATACATAGAGTACCACATGACATAGGGAGTTACTGGCAGAAATTATAAGTATCCTTTCCTATTGCGGAGGCTTTACTTCCACATATTTTGTTATTAACGTAATATTTAGGTCCATTGCAGGGTTTTTTCCTTGTTCTGCTTTTTCACTGTCGACCTATAAACACCTAACACGACAAACCCCTTCACATCACCCGCTAGACGAGACATAACTCATGTAAAATGGTGAATTGGGAACATTTTGTTATTCTTGTATCCAGGTGTATCTCTGTACTGCAAACTTGAAAGCAATAAACATTTTCCCAAAAAAAAAAATATTTAGGTACCAAAAATTTGCATTAATTTAATAGCAGAATGTAATTTGCCAGCTCGGTTAGCTGGCTGGGCGTGTGCGTAGATGGTCCTGGATCAAATCCTCCTCAGCTAAATTCCTTTATTTCCTACAGTTTTATATATATATATATATATATATATATATAAATATATGTGTGTGTGTGTGTGTTTTCAATATTATTATTATTATTATTATTATATTACGATCGCTGGCTGCTACTGCTACATGAAGTGCAGGAATTACGTACAGATTTTTATAAGTTAAACGTGTAATATATAACCTCCAAATTCCACAACATCACACACATGTATTTGCTGACTCATTAACAAACAACTTCTCGTCGGGAACTTCTAGGCATGTCTATAACACACATTCATACACAATTCACAGTTACACTTCCAGTGGTCCGGTAATCGTGGCTATCAAACTGAGAGTTAAATGAAGGTGTTCGCACGGACGCCGACGTCAATTTCTCCTTCCCGCTCTATGATTAATATAAGGCACGTACATATTTTGGATGACATATTACCATAAATTATTTTGGATGACATATTACCATAAATTATTTCGGGACCCCGTACTAGGGAACATTCAGCGTAAATCCATTTCACAACCTTTTGTGAACACTACATATGGGAAGCCAGACGTTAGGGTTTTGAGACGAAAATCATTGAAGAATTTCAACAGTACTCCTTTGAAAACTTCCTGATGAATTCTCCAAAACGAACCCAAATTTTAACAAGTTTATTAATTTGTAGTAAAAGGAGAGCAAATGTGCAGACAGCAGGCACTTCCTCAATACACTGTGACATTCTACTAGAATTTACATAACTGCATGCGTTTTGAACAGACAGAAAGATCATTACGAAAAGAACAGGCTACAGTAATAACCTTACAGAAGCTCTTAACTTACAGAAGGTCGGCGCGCACATCGCACACACACACACACACATCTGGAACGTATGTTAAGTAGCATTATGCACTTCCATCTGCTGTTAAAAAGTTCCTAATTAGTGCAGTCGACTCAACTAAATATTATTCATAACATCTGGGTTCTTTAGCTGTAATTAAAGAGAGTAAATTGGATAAAGAAGGAATAAGCCTTACCAAAAAACGAAGGCTTACAAGCCCACTCACAAGATGCAACACTTAAGCTTTACCGTAAGAGTTTAATTTACAAAACATTTCTGGTTTTTCTTTTTGCTTCTATATTTTCGCCGTGACATAATTTCCGTTGCAAGAAGGTAAAGTTGTAGCTATGCAAGACATGAATGCATACAGGAATGTTACAGTACTTATGCGTCTAATTAGAACCGCGGCAACTGCATGGAGATGAGCGATCAGCTTAAAGCTCTACCTCCGTTCTGCCACCGGCACCCACTGAAAAAGAGACTGGATGAGACCCACAGTCGAGTAGAAAGTTCTGTAGACGAAATAAATATCCTGTCCGTGTGGGAATCAAACCACAATTCCCCGGTTGTCCGGCCAGCATTCACTGTACTGAGTGCACTGTACTGGCTCTGCAGTTCTGTCGCTGAAATGAGTTCCATAGACGGAAATTCATGAACAGTCGGGAAGTATAATTTCCATTATAACATTGAGAGATTTTGATCAACTGAAATGGGCGACGTTTCTTAGCGAAATATCTACCAAGTTCATGTTAAGGAAACATGTAAACAACTTCGTTCAGACAAGCGGAATACGTCATATGTGTACTATAATATATACGTGAAAGACGAAATTATGTAGGTAGATTTATTATTATTATTATTATTATTATTATTATTATTATTTAGAACTGCAAATTTACAATCTACTCCCAGTGGAGCAATAAGTAAATGTGAGGTAAGAGACAACGGGAGGGAGTAGTCATCCATCGACGAGACTCCGACGGACCCCACGGAGCGGTAGGCTCAAGTTAGTCGCCTTTCACGGTATGAAGGTCAGATGGCCATCGGCGCTTTAGCCGCCGGGCAACGTTGGGGGGCGTAGACAGGATAGCAACCAGGGCGTTGTGATGTCCAGCCAGCCGGCTGTGGTAGAGTATGTAGGTAGATACGTACCGAAAATAAATTCAACATATTCAGTATATAATCAAAAGTTGTACTAATTTCGACTATGGTGTATTAAACTTAACATTCGCTACATGAAAAGCTCTAGCAACAAAACCCGCCATTGGATAGAGTTATAGGGGGACCGCGGTAGCACAGTTGGTTAAGGCGATGTGCTACAAATCGGAAGGTCGCTGGTTCGATCCCAGCTGGTGTCAGTGGATTTTTCATCGACATAAAATCCTTCCGATCGCACTATGGCCCTGGGGTCTACTCAGCCTGTAACAGAAAAGATTACCAGGAGTATTTCCTGGGGGTAAAGGCGGCCGGTGCGTAAGGCTGACAACCTTACCACAATCCTGTGCCGTTGTCATGAAATCTGGGAACCTTAATTTCCTAAGAACCCTCTGAGCCTGTCCAGGCCTGTAACGGGACTGCTTTATCTTTACCTTTACCTTAGAGTTATGAGCCGTTTCAATCCTTCATTCACCAGCTGTGTAACTTAAATCTTCGGTGTTTCCAAACTCCGTATGTCAATATTTGCATAATCGAGATTCTGACAATGATTTTGTACCAAACATTGTAAATATTCGTACAGAACATAAGCCGAAAAGAGAGGTCCGAAGTCAATGACGCAACAGATCAAAGTTGACAACAGGGTGTTACAAATTTTATGCCATCCAAACGGCGGTGTTTCTCTACAACTTCATTTTCTCGACGAATCAGCCGCGTCAATTAGATGATTCTACAGGACTAAGCAGATACTGTATGGAGTATAGTCTTCCTAGAGAACCTAGTATCTGCTCACAGAGTCAAGAATACCCGAATTTTGTCAATTTTGAAGTTTTTTTTTCCGGCGACGTAGCTGGGAATTATCTTCTGCTGAAACACAGCGCTGCGTCAATAGAAAATCGGACTCCGACGTTTTCCGTGAAATTACTTTGCTTCGAAACGTCGGGAACCAAGTACTCAGTGACAAAGCACGATATCCCAGAGAACATAATTTTCGACCCGAAAATCCTCTACACGATCACCCTTCGTAACTTTGTTGTCCCGACGCGCTCAGTATGGTAGGTGATCATCTTTCGGGAAACGGGTGTGGTTCACAGGATCACATATCGTTTTAATTATTTCTTTTTTATTTGTTGTTTTATTTACTCAATTTATTCTTGATATAAAATAATGGAGCACTATATCCAGTAAAACAACTAAATCATTTCCAGGACACAGACACAATCACTTCTCTGTACTCCCACTTACACCACACTCGTACGCGACTGACTTCCTTACTGGACTGCTAGCGTCAGTTATCAGCTCCTAACGTTCTCTCATTTAAATCTCTCCCCTCCTTCCTATCGCCAACGGTCCCGAATATGCGCTGACAGATTAACTTACAATGCATGCCATGAACCGTCCGCAACTGACGCCAACAATCCTAAGAAACGACTACATTAAAATGATCGGCTACAGTTCATTACAATTTTCACAATCACACTGATTCCTATCCTCAACTCGATAAATCCAGTCCACTCTTTCTCTCAAAATCCTTCTCTATTATCTGTTTGAATATTATATTATCACCTTCGCCAAGATACTCTAAGCTGTTTATGTGTTTTTCTGTTTCCAAAAGTATACAGACCTTCTCTACAGCACGGACGCGTCATATCACTATACAAGTTATCGAAAATATGGCGATTAACAAAGAACAGTTGATACGAACTCTAAAAAAAAAAAAGGAACATAAACCTGTGCATAAACGGTGCGATGTCTCGAGGAAAGCACCAAAGATAAAGCAAAAACGCGATAATACTGTTACAATTAATTTCATGGTCTGTGAAAGTGGCTAATGTTGGTCTAATTAAGTCGACTCAAAACAAAAGTGTGCACAAATATTGGCTGATCCAGTCTTGTTGATATTCTAATTCCGTCTTGCTACGGGTGAGATGTTACTCCATTTCTTTTGATATTATAATGCTGTCATTTTGTGGCTGAGAATTTAATACAGTTGTGTTAACTACTGCAATGCCGCCATGTTACGGGCGAGTAACTTACTGCAGTTGTAATTTTTATTTTTTTATTTTTCACCGTGCATGTTGAATCAATGTACATTCATTTAAAATACCAACACTTGCATCTTGTCTTTAAAATATTGTAAAACCTTATTTGGTTAAAACACTTTAAAAACATTCATTAATCTCCAACATGTTTCGGTTGCTATTTTTCAACCATCATCAGGGAGCCTCAAAGTTCTGCTAAAGTAATTTATTTGCGTTATATATATGGTGATAATGGTGTTGTGACAGCATGTCGTTTTATGTGGCTTTAGCAGAACTTTAAGGTTCCCTGATGATGGTTGAAAAATAGCAACCGAAACATGTTGGAGACTAATGAATGTTTTTAAAGTGTTTTAAACAAATAAGGTTTTACAATTTTTTTTTCATGTTTTTACCGTGCAATAATTGAATTTTATTAAAATATAACCAACTAATTGCACCAATATGTGATACGAAAGTCTTATTTACACATTAAAACACGTCACTTGGTTAAAATAATTCCTACAACTCCTACGTGTTTCACTCCGTCAAGACCATCTTCAGGGAGTTTTGTTTTGCCTTATTTTGAAGTTGCTAATGCTTCTATGCTTAATATGTATGGTACTGCAGCAGCATGTCTGTAATCAATATACCGTGTAACATTAATGTATCGGGAGTATTATATTCAACCCCGTCGTTAATGTAACATATTTTTATGATGGTATGACAGATTCCACTAGGGTTACTTACGTGTGGCTGTGTAGGTTGTGCCTGTGCTCCTTTGCGCAAAGGGTATGCGTATGAACTGCTGGGAGTCCATGTTCATTCAGAACTTTCACCGCAAGGGTATGTTGATCGCGGAGCAACAACCCTATGACCACAACCCCCTCTACGACTGCATACAG
>Ga0131853_10019821_pt1 | contig 12238 bp, 11 predicted proteins | sample TergutLab28metaG_FD_92764 | JGI IMG/M metagenome (GOLD analysis project Ga0131853, IMG submission 92764) | Labiotermes labralis P1 segment gut microbial communities from Petit-Saut dam, French Guiana - Lab288 P1 (version 2) (version 2) | ecosystem: Host-associated > Arthropoda: Insects >...
ATAATGGCCAGAGAAGTTTGAAACTTTGACAGCTGTTACACACTTATTGATTACCAAATACATATTAAAACTGGCAGGAATATGTGGTTTCTGTAATGTTAATACCTGTACTTAACATCAAACCAACTTGTGAGTGACATAAAGCCATTAAATTGAACTACAAAAACACCCGCATTAAGGCCGCAGTCGTCCTTAGGGTTCCAAGCACTTTACATGAGAATGCCCAGCGGTGACGTAACATGGCTGACTGCAGTTCTGTGGCTAGCGTGAGCTGAATTGCCGTCATATGACACCACACTCAAGGACAAAAATGGATAAGATTGTCAGCTGACAGGTACAGTGTGTGGACCCCCAAGAAGACCACACTTTTCTCTGGCCATTATCTCTGTAACCGTTCAACTTTGGACATAGGTGTTTTGGGTTATATTGGTATACTTTAACATAAGGAACACCCTCCCGAAGTCTGGCACATTCCTCCTGGGACACCCCGTATATAGTTTAATGTACTTATATGAGGAAATTAGTATGAAAACAGTAACGCAGAAATACAGTACTCTACAATATATAAAACAGACCAAAGAATACTTAGTAATTCAAAAACGTCAGATATGGTGACTCACTTTCATAAGAAGTCAACTCTGCAGGTCCCTCCCAGTTTCTTTTCAGGCACATGAATATCACTAGCTGACTTTCTTTATGTTTTAACAAAATATGCATGTTTTGATGGGTTTCAATCTTCAAATGCTCCATATATTTATTTTTGTCCCCAACCACATGCACAGAACTGTGCATAAAAATACCATTTGCATCTGTGACTCTACTCTCTTTACTATTTACCAGCTGAGATGGTATAACATCCCAGAAGATCTAGATCATTGTTCACATCACCGTGAGAAACTCAAACCTTGTACAAAATGGGATAATTACAAGAAGCGAACATCAGAATGCATCTCATTCACATATCATTTTTCTACTAATATTTCACAGTCCTATGATGTCACATGTGAAAAGTAAGATGCCTGCCAAAAAACATGGAGAAAGGCGCAAGATGTATTTATCAAACATGCGTGAAGAAGGCTGCACCGTTGTATACACAGTCAGCAAGGCGGTCAATAACACGCTGCCATTATGCAATAGCACCAAAGCAGTGTGAGGCTGTTAACATCGAAAAGCATGTGCCATACAAATAGTGTGAAAATGTAAATTGTAAGAAGTAACTCTGCAATATGGCACACAGATATTTATACATTTCCCACTGCTTTCAGTCTCCTGTCTTAACCTTTTTCCTACTGGGGTGTGTATTTAAATTTTAGCTCACGGTTTATGAAAACCATATTATTTGAACAGGAAAAGATACTTTAATGCTACAGAACTTTGACGACAGTGTATGACACTATCTCCCTTTTTTTTTACTTTGTCCATCACCTAATTAAAAAAATGACATTTTGGAAGCTGTCTCTGCTTCTGTCTTCAGGTAAAGAAACACGTAACGTGGTGGACCCCTTACATACAGCTATTCTCAGCCACTCATTGACTGAGAATAGCCCTACTTGAAAATGGACAAAGTTTACAAAAAGGAAATCGTGCCAAAGAGGGAAAGATAACATTATGAAGTAAGCAGCATTTTGTGGAAAACAAAACACATATTATGCAGCATGTCTCCAAATGCAGTAAACTTCCTTGCCTAAATATATAATATTAATTTACAGGAGTTTTTACCAACTTGCATTTGCAGAAGTCTTTTAAAACTAACCAACTAACTCCAAAGGACCACAGTCCTTCTTGAGAAGCTAACAGGTCTTCAGATAGTCAAGAAACTCCCTTCATTTCATGGAACCTTGAAGGTTCATAATCACGTTCACAAGCACCAGCATAGGTTGTTACACATTAAAGATGTTGAAGAATCAAAAGTACAACATGCAATGTAAGTACAGTCTTGTATTACTACACTATATATATATATATATATCACTAAATTTCACTGCTCAACTGATAGTCCTCCGGGCTTTTACACTGCACAAGATAATAAATTTGTCCTGAAGTTTCGGCAGAATGTGCTGCCTCCATCCTCATAATGATTGAATTTGGTTCAAATGGAAGCTTAAATCACTGGGAAGGGAAAATTCTTCCCTTATATAGTGAAGCAGCAAGCACTGTTCCTGTAAAATGGGTGCCGGGTCTTTCTCGGGGGGTAAAGTGCGGCCAGGGCGTGCTGCTGATCACTCACCCCTTTCTAGTGCCGTGGTCATGGAAGAGTAGAGCCATACCTCTACCCACCCTCTGGGCCACACCGGGCCTCTAACGGGATCACTTTACCTTTTAGCAAGCAATGTGGCCAATGAGAGCTACAGATAGGGAATAGGAGACAGACCTAGAGCTAAGCTGTTGCAAATTTGAGAGTCTGAAGTGGCTTGGTTCAATATCTATTCCATCTTCCCTTTCTGAAGCTCTGACTGGCCTTAATCCTAACAACTTTCTTACACAATCATAGCATTTCCTCTTTTGTATCATTTTAACATCTACTTGAACCAAATTCAGTCACCCTGAAGATGGAGGCAGCATGTTACTCCGAAACGCTAACGTAAACTTATTATCCTACGTGGTGCATTAACCCAAAGACCTGAGCAACGCCACCAAGAAAACCTGAAAATTTACATAAAATTTCACTGAAACAAATAAGGATAAATCTTGGCAACATACCACTGATGCTCCTCTGCCCGTCTGTCCACCGAGTCCAGGCTGGGGACTGGAGGAGTTGGTCACGTAATTTTGTGTGGCAGATGAAGTCTGAGCTAGCATTGGTCGGTCTGCTGCTGTCTGAATTACAAGGAAACTAGAGGCTGGCAGTGTCTCTGGTTCCCTGTGTATCGTAAACATTTCACAAAAATTGATTAGCCTAGAGTACTGTAGAGCTAAGAGAAGTTAAATGTCAAGACCCAACACAGCACAGTGCAGGAAACCACATAACACATAATTTTACAAACAGCACCAACAAGTAGCATCAAAAAACAAGGAAGGTACATCATGGAACTAACCTCTGTTCAGAAGTAATTACGCATATACACATCACCACAATTTGAAAACGGTAAGACAAACAAGTAAGAACATTATGGTAATAAAGATACACACATAAAATGCAAAGATTCAATATACTACCTGGCACCAATGTCCAAAACTTCACGCCACATAAATAAGCTCGGAACAAGAGTAATGCTGTACTCGGTGCTGGAGTGTGTTTATGTTGCTACACACATGAACAAGAAAAACTCAGTGGCGATATGAAGATTTTAAAAGTTCACATAACCAATACCAAACTAGGATGACATACTGACCGTGTGAGGTTCACAATGTCAAATTCGCACTCATCCTCCAGCCATGTCGGAAGCTCCAACAATAATGCAATGTCCATTTCCTGCACTTCACGTGGTGTAGTTATAGCCAACAGGCCCGGATTAACCTGTACATAAACCAGAAATTAAATTCCAGGGTCCTGATTACTTCCAGTAACATACTACAAAATCATACTGCATATAAAATAGAAAGAATCAAGCAGTCCAATTAATTATGTATTCCTCATTCCTTGAAAATATTGTGGTTATATTCTAAAATTTATAGAGATATGTGTGTGTGTGTGTGTGTGTGTATTCTTAGGTCTCACCATGACAGACTGTCCATCTGTCTACGAATAGTAGCACAGCTCCCATTCGATAAGATTTTTGTGGTATAAAATGTTTGGTATTTTCACCAACTATTGTTGAAACATTCTGATTTTGCTACAACTGAACAAATATAAAGACGCTTTACATAAAGACCTACGTATATTTACATGATCGATCTTGGTAACGGGGGGAGAGAGAGAGAGGGGGGGGACTACATTCTCCATCTGGCGGGAAATGACACTTCAAAAGAGACTGACAATCTGAACAGTGTGCATTACAGAAGACAAATACAGGAAATGTATCTCATCATTTACAAGAGAGACACAAGATATATATCTTCATGTTCACTTGTACACGAAATAAGATATCTTGATATTTATAAGAAACATACAAGAAATAAGACATGTTGATGTTTATGAGATGAGTACAACAAATGAGAAGGCCTCACATTTGCAATTTAAGTACAAGACATAACATATCTTGAAATTCATGAGATCAGTAAAAGAAATATGGTGGAGAAAGAGGCACTGAAGAAGCAGTCAACAAAACACATTTTTGCACAAAAACAGTGGTGTTTCAAGCGCATTAAAAGTATTTACAAATAATGGAAACATCAGGAATAACAAGTAAAATAAAAGTTCAAACATACCAAAAGTGCAATGCCCAGTGGACATTATTACCTTACTTGTTTACAGTTAACAGAGAGCTGATGCTATAGGTAACAAACACATAATACAAAAACGAAACAAAGCTCAGGAATCAAACTCCAAACATTCAGCAAAATGTCAGAGTTTCGGAAATAAAACATTTCATCACACAGTTGGCCCTTAATTAACAAGAACAAGTACACACACATATCAGGTTGTCACCTGGTTGAGACAGAATGCAGAGATGGAGTCCTGTTCCTTGTGGATGATCCTAACAGGCTCTGGCAATGAGGTTCCAGCATCTAACCCTTTGTCCTCAGTCACTTTCCCTCCATCCGTCACAGAGGGCGTATCCATTGTGGATGAAACGGATTTCCGCTTCCCAAAAACAGCTCTGATAAAGATTTCCTGCACTTGCTCCTGCCGCACTAAAAAGCTCCACAAGCGACGAACTGGAGCCGCCGATGCGTGTCTTGGACTGGACAGAACAGTTTGTAACAATTCAAATCACATTTAAATTATCTGTCACTTGATGTTACACTGTTCACCTGAAATAATGATTTCTCATTTCCAATGACATGAGAGACAACGAAACAGGCTTGCAAGAAAGAATAAAAATTGCTAAGAAACATACTATAACCATTATACAGTCAAACCTCGGTTCACGAACGCTTCGGATCATGAACAATTCGGTTTATGAACAAATTTTCCAAACACAAGGCATTTTGGATGACGTACTGTGTCTCTAGGTAAAGACATGGGCTTGGAAGTTAACAATGAAGTGGGTCTGAAGCAGAGTCGAGTGGTGCCAAGAGACAGAAAAAAGAAAAAGAATCCTCTTCCAAACAATAACATTTCATTTCCTCACCACCTTCCACTTATGCCGTCAACTCTCCTCCTCACCACCTTCCACTTACGCCGTCAACTCTCCTCCTCACCACCTTCCACTTACGCCATCAACTCTCCTCCATACAGGTATGGTAAAACTAAATTAAGTTTTCGTCTATATTTGATCTGCTTAGTGTTCTGTTTATCTTTTTATGTGATAGATTTAATGGTTTCCATTGATTTTGTGTTAAGAACTTGTGGACAAAGTACTGTTGTAAAAGTTTAAATAAGCAATCATCGGGGGTCCAGGAACGGATTAATCCATTTTACGTTAATTCCTGTGGGGAAAATAGTTTCGGTTTACGAACATTTCGGTTTACAAATGACCTTCAGGAACGAATTAAGTTCGTGAACCGAGGTTTGACTGTAGTTAAAGTTTTATGAGGTGTTAAAGTAATACACTTGATAGATTGGATGGTTTTGTTTTAATTAGTAATTTGGTTTGGGTGGAATGGCGAGTGTAACGGATTTGTATAGCAGATTACAGGGATAGAGGGTTAGAGAGAGTGAGAGGGTGACAGAGAAGGAGAGACAGAAGACAAGTAAGACATGGGGAGATTATGTTAGTATGATACGGGAACAGCATTACGTAAGTGAGCCAATAGAAATGAAGTATTTCAAATTTTGACTCTTGATTCTATTATGGAGTGGTGGGATTTAAACAGTTAGCCAATTGGGAAGAGTAAGAATATTTAAGGAGGGATGGATTTGAAACTGTGCGAGTTTGAAATCTTAACACAAGCAAGTAGTCTATTTCCTACCCAGGATGTAATAAGCTGTGTACGTGATACCGAGGCTAGCGGGGAATACATTTTTCAAAGATGCATCCATACAAGCAAACGTATGTAAACTCTAACGATCATGAAATAATACGAATAATATTAACAGTGTCCAATTATTTATAAAATTACTGTTCCGCTACTTAGAACACTTACATTCCCTGGGATTAAGACATGCACCCAACTGATGAGCTGGGTTAGGTTATAATAATTTATGCGAAAAGAAATTTTCAAAAATAAGAAAATATCACAGAAACTAAAATTAAGACTAAAGAACACAATAATAGACAAAATGTTAACATATGCATCTGAAGCCTGTCAACAAATAAACAGAGATAGAAAGAAAATTAGCATTTTTGAAATGAGAGTGCACAGTGGAATCGGTAAAGGTAAAGCACTCCTATTACAGGCCTGGAGAGGCCCTGAGGGTTCCAGGAGGCTGAGGCTCCCAGATTTCAAGACAATCGGCACATGAAGGTGGTAAGGTTGTCAGCCCTACGCACAGGCCGCTTTTACCCCCCGGGAAATATTCCTGGTACTCATTTCTGTTAGAGACTGAGTCAACCCTAGGGCCATAGTGCGGCCAGAAGGATTATGTCAACGAAAAATTTCAGTGACACCATCGGGAATCGAACCTGCGACCTTCCGGCTTGTAGCGCAGAGCCTCAACAAACTGCGCCACCGGGTACCCCTTAGAGGAATTGTAGGCCCTGTATATGACAATGAAAAAGAAAATAGGAGGATATTAACTGATAAAGAAATTTATGCAAGGGTTAAAATCCTACTTTAACACAGAAAATAAGGTCAAATAAATTACGTTGGTTTGGGCACGTACAGAGAATGGAATAAAATGGAATTCCCAAAAGAGTATTATATATGAACTTGAGAACAATGAGATTGAGAGGTACACCAAAGAACAGATGGCAAGATGAAGTGAGAGAGGATGGAAGAAGCTCCTGAGAATTGCAAGGAATCATCGCATTCTGCATATGCCAATGGAACGAATGAATGACATCAGGGCATCCAGGACTCCTGACACTTTCAACACACATTCACCACTCTTTGACACAAATAAACCACTCAAAAACCTAAAGCCTGATTCACAACTGTATCACCTAATAAGTTTTCTCTGTAGTCCTTATGACACTCTTTGGATATTTAATGCACAAGCATTGCTCTGTATTACTGGATATTATCGGACATCTGATCAACATACTCTGGAAGCTGATAAATAACAATGCAATGGAATGAGCCACAGCCATGCCTGTACAAGCAGTAAATGTCTGAATGCATTCATTACTGTATGATGACTCTGAGACATGAATTTCACCTTCACATGACATGACCATGTAGGAGTGAGTCTGACACATACACAACAATATACACGTAAATTTACTGCAAAGGGAAAGGAAAAAAAAACCATAGCATATGCTTATGTACATTATCATATTTATGTAAATATTACATGATCATGCATGTAAGATGCCCCACCTTCATAATCTTCAGTTTACAGGAAAATAATGTATGTACCCCAATATAAAATAATGATTTTTTCCCAGTTTATCACAACCGAAGATTGTGAACGAAACTTGTCTCATCTGCAGGTTCTACTAGGGTATATACAGGATGTCCCAGGAGGAATGTGCCAGACTTCAGGAGGGTGTTCCTTATGTTAAAGTATACCGAAAACACCTATATCCAAAGTTGAACGGTTACGGAGATAATGGCCAGAGAAAAATGGGGGCTTCTTGCAGTTCCAAATACTGCAATCTGCACAGCTGATACATCACGTGACAATGCTAGCGGCCTTGAGAGGGGAATGCAGTGTTCACTGTGCATGCGTGACGCTTTGCGCAGTCAGCCATGTTACGTCACCGCGGGGCTTTCTCATGTATAGTGCTTGGAACCCTAAGGACAACTATGACATGAATGTGAGTGTTTTTGTAGTTCAATTTAATGGTTTTATGTCACTCACAAATTAGTTTGATGTTAAGTACAGATATTAACATTACAGAAACCACATATTCCTGCCAGTTTTAATATGTATTTGGTAATCAATAAGTGTGTAACAGGTGTCAAAGTTTCAAACTTATCTGGCCATTATCTCTGTAACCGTTCAACTTTGGACATAGGTGTTTTGGGTTATATCGGTATACTTTAACATAAGGAACACCATTCCGAAGTCTGACACATTCCTCCTGGGACACCCTGTATAGTACCTACACAGAATGTGTTTAACATTGTGCACAATTATAAGGCAGCCTCTCATTTTTCTGAGGTGAACTATGAAAAAATTCTCAGCTTACAAGGTATTTCCGATTTTTATCTGTTGCAAATGAAGTACATCCATAACTAGAACTTCCAAGCAGACACAAAGCCTACCCTCTTATTGTACAGGTTTCCAGTCACACAATACTGCGTTGCAAACAATACATTTGAGTAATGAAAGTTAATAAACCAACAGTAAAATGTAATTTCCTTACAGACCATTCAAACGCAACCAATTTATCAGCTGGCACGTGGTTACCAACCCCTACTAAGTCACAGTCTGCCTATGCTTAATAGCAACAGCATGCAACGAGAAATTAACAAACTATAAGCATTCTACAATTCTAACTTCCAATAAAATATACATGGCAAACACAAATTTTACACTCTTGCATTTTTTTTGTTTTCAATTACTTTAAGCGCTTTTTGTAGGGTCCTGGCCAAACGCCCATAAGCAGAATGTTTCCCAGATTTTAAGCCATTTTTAGGTGGTCCCCATAAAAGTGTAAAATCAGAGTTTTACTGTATTAATGACACTCACTGGAAGGGTGTATTGCACTTCTCTAGGAGAGAGCGATACTTGTGAATGGCTGGTCCTGTGGCATTTGTCTCTACAAAGCAGCCTGGTATGTAATCAGTAGGGGGCGGCCTGCGTGAATCCAACTCTTCATTGAGCATGTCCTGCCACTGACTGACAACACGCAGAGTGCAATGGATCAAAGGACTGCATACAGGTAACTCTGTAGACACAGGGATTGACAACATATTAGTATGATGTACGGATTGTACAGTGGTGGCTGTTGTAGCATAGTCAGTATAGAAACTTGCTACAGGCTGGACGGTCTGGGGTTTAAACCCTGGTTGGGGGTCAGACTTTCCAGAACCATCCAAACTAGCCCTGAGGCCCAAACAGCCTCCAGTACAATGGATACTGCATCTCTTTCCCAGGGGTAAGGCAGTCAGGGCATGGTGCTGACCACCCACCCTTGTCTAGTGCTACAGTTGAGTATAGGTAGGGCTATACCTCTACCTCCCCTCTCAGCCTGTCTCGCATGTAATGTAACAGCCTTTACGTTTAAGGACTGTACAGTATAACACACAAAGTTTCCAATAACAATTTATAATAAAACACTGCACATATAAAACCATCTGCAACATGTGCACCCTTGTACAGGCACTGAGGCTCTGTACAGGCCATACGGCCCATAGGGGGAGTAAAAGTGTAGCTCTACTCTTTTTCGACCACAACACTAGAAGGGAGTGAGGGGTCAGCATCATGCCTCGGCCACTCTTTACACCCAGGAAAGACCCGAAACCCATTGTACATGAGGCTGGGGAGCCCCAGGGCCGGTTTGGACAGGTGCGGAAAATCTTGCCCCCACTGGGATTCGATCCCCGGACCATCCAACCCGTAGCCAGTCGTTATACCAACTACGCTACCCAGCCCACATCTGCAACATAATGCTTGTATAATACTCACGATTTCGCCCAACACATTGTAAACGGTAAAGACCTAAACTAACATTATCTGAATTTACATTTTCCTTCAACACGTAAAATGTTCTTATAGTTGTCTTGCTTGTATGTTATTATTCTAACATGTTTAATTCTAATCAAAACATGAAAAAATGGATCACAAGCAACGTTCACTTCCATCCACAGTTAACTGATTCTGCAGTATACGGGAATGTGATGCCATTTAATATGGCAGATGGAAATCAGCATTCCAGACTTTGTAGAAAGATGCAGCAGGATCATCTGAACACACTGTTCACATGTACCACACTATGCTGCATCACAACCTGTACTTGTGATTTCAATGAATTTTCCTCTTCTCCATTCCCTACTTGAATCTAACATTAGTGTTTGTTCAATTCCAACTTCCTACTATAAAAAATTAGCACCTATAGTATTATCAAGCAAATATTACATCTCTGCCACCAGAGCAAATAAACACAACTAAATTACTGGTGGTATACTAAAAGACTAATCCACACCCAGTATCAAATTAACAATTACTGAATTTTGAATACACAGCATATTTGCATGTCCCACGACAGAGTACACACCAATTATTTCCTCGAACAACTAACCAGTCTTTATAGTGGACACAGATATTGCTCCACGTATTTTATTGCTACATAAAATTTAGATAAACGTCAGTCTGGTAGGGTTCATGACTGTACCATGGACTGACCAAGAGCTAATACCTAGGAGAGAGCATCTGTATTTCCTCACCTGGTATTTCAATGCCTGCAACACTGAGAAAATCTTGTAACTGATGCTGAACCAGCTTCATAATGGCAAGCCTCATTAAACACCATGAGTAGCTGCTGGGATTTGAGTGTTCTGTGTTCTCCCTGTCTGGCACTTTAGGATTTGCTCCAGTTCCTTCAAACACATCTTCTTCTTCCTCTTCAACTTCCAGGTCACTCACTGCTGAATCAGCCGAATCATAGTCCACGCTTTCTGCTTCTGCTGGTAACTGTGGCTGGAAAATAAAGTTCCGTACATAAAAATTCAGGGCTCATATCTGCAAATAATGTAACATTTTGGCATGTTCGTATAACCACTGTTGCAGAAGAAGTGCAAGAATTCATTTTGTATGTGTGTTTTGATTTTCTCTACAACTTTCATCCTAAAATAATTCTTACTCTTAGAAAAATTCCGACAAATATTATCATAAATGTCCACACATCTTCACATAAAAGTACCCTATAATCTCGTTAGACTTCTATCAAACTTGAACAGTCTCAATAGATATTTAAAAAAAAATCCTCAAATATCCAATTTCATGAAAATTCATTCAATGAGAACCAAGTTGTTGCATGCAGACAGATGGACAAGACGAAGCTAACAGTCACTTTTCACAATGTTGTAAATGTGCCTAACAAAGAGACTCAAACTTACAGCACTTTGTCATTAGACTTACCTTGATAAGAAAGTATGACACCATAGACATCTCAGGTGGTACAAACTGCTCCCTATAGGTTGGCTTATCCTCCTTCATAAGAGGTGTCCCTGGCTGGCTAGTGAACTGCCCAAGAAGTTTCATGTTCAGACGTACTCGCTGCTTCGTGAGACTTGTCATAGTGGTCCAAACCCCTCCTTCACTACCACCACTTGGTTCTCTTTCCAAGCTGCCTTGTGACTACTCACCAGTACCAAAACCAAACAAATGGATTAACTACTCATATCTTAATGTTGCCACATAACAAGGTAGGTGCACCTAACATCTCAAAATCTTAATGCACACCAAAGCTCACTTTCTATTTTTTTCTAGGGGGGGGGGGGGAAAAGTACCTCATTCATTAAAACTAAAAAAAGGTATTATAAAACACATGATTTTGAAGCTGTAAATATCTATTTACAAAGAAATCAAACATTAAAGACAAAAAGAAAACAGTGCATGTAATTTTGCCATAAAAAGCATGCATTTGTAAAGAATTCATACACATGTACAAATGCAAGGTGAACATTTTTCAAGAACTGATTTTAGAAAAACTCTAAAATCTGAGCTAGGACAACCAACAAATAAAGAAAAAGTTTGAGATTTAAATGAGAAACACTAAAAAATAAAGACACACAATATCCGAGTTGTCGCTGACTAACATAACAGCATGTACTGAAGCAGGATTTAACCTTTTGGGGCCGGAATTATTTTTTTTAATTTCAGAACATCCTGTATATAAAATGTGAATAATACAGGAACCAAATACATTACAATTATGAAACAAACTGCATTTTGAAGAGAAAAAAAACGGAGAGTATATACACCATGCTTAACATATTCAGTACCTATATTTGTTGAATAAATATATAAAATGCAACTTTGGAGGTTAGCGGTGCAGTGCGTCAACTATAGTTGACGTTAGGCGTCTAAAGGTTAAGGGGGGGGGGGGGTATGGAAGGAGAGACCCAGGAAAAAACCCTTCTTCACGCACCACGGTGCATCTTTTGCTGTCTTGTTTTAATTCCCCGATAAAAAAACTATTTG
>Ga0131853_10019823_pt1 | contig 12237 bp, 9 predicted proteins | sample TergutLab28metaG_FD_92764 | JGI IMG/M metagenome (GOLD analysis project Ga0131853, IMG submission 92764) | Labiotermes labralis P1 segment gut microbial communities from Petit-Saut dam, French Guiana - Lab288 P1 (version 2) (version 2) | ecosystem: Host-associated > Arthropoda: Insects >...
CAATGGCGGTTCTGATTCGTACCTTCAGTTCCGGGATACACACGCACCCTGTCTCTTGAAACTGTGCATACCACCTTCGAATGGAATTGTCAGATGGTGGTTGTTTCCCGAATTTGGTGCGGACCCGACCCGACAAACATTATGAATAACCCTGTATTTATTTTATATTCATGGTTCCGTGCATCATTACAATTGTTCCAAAATAAACATCAACAAGATGACACTTATGGACTATCCATAAGTGTCATCTTGTTGGTGTTTATTTTGGAACAACCCTGTATTTAATCACAGAATGTAATATTTTTTTTTTGTGCAAAGACATCAGAACGCATGTACGTTTAAAAACCAGTTTAGAGAAAAACTCCATGTTAATTTCCTTTATGCAAATGGACAGGATGAAGAAATGTGATGCATTTACTAAGAACACGTGACTTTCCCTTTAAAGCTAACCAGAAATAGTTACATGCGTCCTACTAAACCGGATACAAAATCAAAATATCCCACCCCCACGCATTACCCGAAGCACAGTAGTTCACGAAATTAACATATTGATGAATCGGCTCATGTTTGGATAATGATCGGACATCAATACGCTTCTGACCCAGAATTACATCTATGAGATGAACTGCTATTCAAAAAACATGACAAAACATTAAATACAATACAGTGGACACAAACAGAAATATTCAGTCTAGTACTGCCCAAATTCATCAGCCTTTGAAAATAACCGCAATGGATGTGTTCTCAACAGACAGAAAGTTATATTGGGATTTTAATCTTTAATTTTTATTACGAATTCCAAAATACAAAGAAAATCATACATTATTTTATAAGACAAAGATACGAGATCTTTAGCTTGCTACAGTTTTACTGTGTATAGAATGTAGATATATTCGTATTTGTAAAAGCGTTATATACTCGTATGTATATGTATATATATATATAAAAGGCGTTGTAAAAGCGTTATATACTCGTATGTATATGTGTGTATATATATATACATACATATACATATATATATATATATATAAGGCTTTTAAAAATACGAATATATCTATATTCTATACACAGTAAAACTGTAGCAAGCTAAAGAGCTCGTGTCTTTGTCTTATAAAATAATGTATGGTTTTCTTTGTATTTTGGAATTCGTAATAAAAATTAAAGATTAAAATCCCAATATAACTTTCTGTCTGTTGAGGACACATCCATTGCGAGTGTTTTCAAAGTCTGATGAATTATATATATATATATATATATATATATATATAACTGTATAAAGCAATCCCTGTACAGGTCTGGACAGGCCCTGATGGTTCCAGGAAGTTGAGGTTCTCAGATCTCAAGACAACTGACACATGAATGTGGAAAAGTTGTCATTCCTAGGCACCGGCCGCCTTTACCCCCCAGGAAATGTTCCTGATACTCAACCTTTTTAGAGGCTGATTCGATTCCGGGGCCAAAGTGCGGCCGGACCGATGTCAACGAAAAATTCCAATTACACCATCGGAAATCGAACCCGCGACTTTCGGGCTTGTAGCGTAGTGCCTCAACCGACAGTGCCACTGCGTGCCCCCATATATGTATAAACACAATATCATTTTGCATCCTTACAAGTAAACATGAGAATGGCTTAGCCAGTATAAACAGGAAAGCCGACTTTCTTATCATCCCCAAATGTATTCTAAATAGAGATGTAAAACGTGTCCAAGAAATTTGTCTTTATGTGACTTATCTGTGACGTAAACTGCAATTTTCTGCGCTGCATGGCAGGAAATGGAACATTCCTACAGTTATACTTCAACAAAACACATATGCCTGAGTTTCATGTTCAGTTGTTAGCTTCTGACAACAGAGTCTACATGCTATTGACACACAACATTGAACTCTTCTGAAAACAAGAAATATTTCCAAGCCATTTAATATATGGTACTTCCCCACCGCGAGGCTCCTCCCGGGAGTAAAGTGGCCGGGACGTGCCTTGACCACCCACCCCCATGTAGAACTCAGGATAAGATAAATTAAAGCTATACTTCTACTCCCTTATGTACCTTTATTGCACGTAATAGGGAGAACTTCACCCTTCCTTTTTGCATTTACGTGCGTGCATATCTTCAGAAATTCAACACATTAATGGAGTAAAAATGCTTTAAGCTCTGTGTGCGTGCGGGAGTGCATGCGTGTGTACGTAATGCGCATGGGACAGAAAATTAACTAACAATCCGCCGCGACTGTGCGGCAACTTCTCCTACTTTCGTGTTACGCATATGGCGTTAACAAGGCACTGCAGGCGCAGTAATAATTTCATCAGGACGAGGAATAATAAATAAGGAAGTTCAGGTTTTATATCTTTCGAGATTTCACATCTTGTAGTCTTGCGGTTCGTTTCGGTGGAGCACGGCATCTCCATCGTCAGGCCAAAAACATGTTGTTTAAGCATGCGGTCCTGTTTATACGGAGGTTGCAAAGAATGTGGCCAATCAGATCCACGGTAGCAGGAGAGTCAGAACCTGGTCGAAGTCAACAAGGATCAGTGAACAGGGAAGACCATATTCAGGACAACATGATTACCGCCCGCATCCTAATTTTAATCAGTATGACCCTCCTGTCGGGGGCGAGAATATCCCTCTGAAATGCCGGAATACACCTATCATAGGTTTGCTACAAGGTTTCACGGCCCATAAGACCACATCTATGCAACCTATGCTCTAAAAACCTGACAATGGAAGTATTACACACACACACACACATATGCACACACAATGCACAGCTGTACCGGGATTTCTCTAGTTGCGCTCTGTATGGTATTGTGAAAGATTTCGTTCTTATTTTCTTCTTTCATTTTTCTAACTTCCTATTCCTGATAAACTACTTACTATCATTATGGCCAGGTGTTAATAAAGAAATATTCCAAACATGAGATATAATTTAGTACTGGAAACACAGATAATTATACATCAATGTAGTGAACATAAGCAGATTAGAATTAATGCTCAAGATACAAGCACCACGGAGAAGTTGCGTGTTTCCAACCCTCACTCTGTATGTTTCACAAACTAAAGAGCCTCCAACCCCAAATTTGGTAACAATATTACAGAGTATATATTACAATCTGTTAAAAGAATTGAATTTTCTTCTGTAACGGTCCAGTATATTTACGACCTAATATCAAAATTTCCCTCAAAAACCCTCATGGAAGAAAAGTATGTAAAATGATTTAAACGCACAATTAATTTTGATTCAGTTTTTCCGGCAAATTAAGGCTTCTGTATTTACTTGTGATTAAAATGAACTTATTCATTTATACAGAGGTAGTGATAAGTCCTTATCCCGACCAGGAAGGAAAAAGTTAATGTTTCTGCCAGAATGGCGTAAATTTCCTTCGACGCCTTGTCTTTAAAAAAAAAAAAAAATTGATGACAGCTCGCGTCTCGACGTTGTTGAAATCGCGCTCGTCCCTGACATGCTTCCGAGCTTGTTTCGTTCCTTGTCGGACTAAGGAGTTATCAGCACCCCGGTATATAAGGAGGTCGAAGTCCAGACCTTTTAAGGCATGTACAAAAAACATGTAACTCGTTATGCCAGACGTAATTTGCGTTATGTGTAACGTACATAAGAGAAGCTGCGTAATAGAGGAAGGGAAAGGAAACGGGGTTTTTAAAGTCGTTCTTACAACATTACGTGCGTTGTAAACGAAACTAAGTAGCAAATAACAATAACAAATCATTCTAATTCCTATGAGCGAAGTACACAACCTACAATTACGAATAATGCGTAGGAAAACTTCCCGGTTTGCGGGACAAAGTACAGGGTTATTCAAAATGATTGTCGGGATACAATTGTCCAGCAGTAATTCCGCACCAAATTCGGGAAACAACCACCATCTGACAATTCCATTCGAAGGTGGTATGCACAGTTTCAAGAGACAGGCTGCGTGTGTATCCCGGAACTGAAGGTAAGAATCAGAACCGTCATTGAAACCATCACCGCTGACATGCTACAAACAGTTTGGAACGAACTCGATTATCGTGTTGATGTTTGCAGGTTCACAAAGGGCGCAAATATAGAGTACCTGTAAAGTATGTAACAAAAACTTGCAGTGTTGTTCTATTAAATAAAAAAACATATACTCCTATCTCAAGTGTTTTGTGTATGACAGGTTGTTAAAACCCCGACAATCATTTTGAATAACCCTGTACATAACAGCGTCATGTCGAATTTCTTGTGCACAGTTGCTACAGAAGCTCCATCTACACTCCTGGAGATGGGAAGAAGGCAGATAATGAATTTAGTAAAAGATTTTAAGAAAACTGATGTAAAGTATAACAGCAGAAATATAGTTTGTGGTATGTTTAGGGGAACATGGGAAGGGTGGATAAATGCGTTACATTTCTCAGGTCACAGACAGTCTCTTGTGTTGTTATTTGTCAGCAAATGCAAGACAACCGAGTTACCGGCGAATACAGGAGCAGCAACAAAGTTAGGTAACACTGGAAGGATTTTGCACTGTGTTGAAATATTGTCTTACACAACTTAACTTCAATATTTCGGGTCCTTGTAATGGTTGCTTTAGTGTTCTAAAAACTCCACACCTTTCCTTCACTTTGTAACATTTTTATTTCCACATGAACCCCATTTGTTTTACGTCGAGCCCCCAATTAGTTTTGGAGAGTTGGTAGGTATGTCACAAGGGAAATCTTATGAGGCAGTCATATCACCTCTGTTCTCTTTTAGCTGATAAACCGGCTGTTCGCTGTTGCATGTGTACGCGTACAGGAAAGAGACATATTAAATTCGCTCCTGGCATTACGAAACTGCGCCGAGTAATTCTGAGGCTTCTCTGCGTTGCTGAACGTGGCATGATATTCAGCCTCTCCTCTGTCAATAATAAATTAAAATTTCGGTAATTCAACGGCTTCACAAATGTAAAATTTTCATGCACAAAACGCAGCGAGAATGCTTTCAGAAAATTTGGAAAAAATTACGAAATCTTCAAAAGTTTATCATGTCATTTTCAGGCCCCTAAAACCTGTATCTACCAACTGCAGGGTCTGTGACTCAGTATGGCTCTGTTGTGCCGTTGCTACTTCCCCTTGTAACACTCTATTTGTCATACTAAAGCCAGACATTCTGTGCGTGCGTACGCTAGGCAAACTTAGGAGATTCTCTGCAAAGTCTGGGTCGTAAAGGTCATCAATTTCGTTTTCATGCTGTGGTATGGGTTTCTGCACCACTGCGCTATCTTCTATTGTTTATTACAGAGGTGAGACTAAGCCAGATAGTTGTTCTGATTAGACCTCCTCGTAGGGATGTTTGGTCCAGCTGATTACAGGACCGTATATCGGAAAACTAACCTTAACCATTAAATGTAATGCAGCGGTTTGGAACCAAACTTTTATATGGACTTAAACAATAGACGGACTGAATATATTTAGTCTGAGAGTTTATCTCGTGAATTTAACAGGCGTGATTTGTTCATGTCGCGACGAAAATGCACTTTAAGTAAAATAAAAAGAGGGATGAAAGTTTCTCTCGGTATTGTTAATAAATCTTGCAAGTCCTAATACCTGGGCCCGACAGTAGTAAATCAAAACCACAAAAAATCGCCTACCCAGTAATGTAGAAATATTATATTACAATTTTACATGCTGTGTGAAAATGTGGTCTTCATTTAAAGGAAAACCCTAGATCAGTATTTCTCAACCTTTGTGAGACCGCGGTCCGGTAAATTCTATTTACAAGACGAGGGCCCGGTCCCAAAACATTTACTCGTAAATAAATTTACATTTTTTTAAGTTCATACATTAAACTAACATAAGTATTAATAATTAATTATGGCATAATCATAAAGAGTATTAGTACACTTATGTATACGGTGTGGCATGTTGACAAATATAAAATACATTTAAATTAGTTATCAATCACTTGACTAATGAAATCTTGTAGCATATTTTAGTTTCCTCAGGCCAACATCTGGGTCTGAGTTTTTCGACACATTCATGAATATTTTTCTCCTCAGAATATTTCCACTATAAAACATTTATTCGTGAATATTGCTTAGAAAACTAAAATGACAAATTCCAGGAGAACCTCTCGCGGTCCGGTATAATTGATGCCAGTGCCCGGTACCGGGCCGCGACCCGGCGGTTGAGAAACACTGGCTTAGATTGAGAGCGTGATGGAAGAGAATGCTAAGAATTTCTTGGACCGCACTTTGGTAGAGAGGAGTAAGACGATATAGGCAGGAAATAGTTAAACCATCACATTCCGATTCCATCACACGCGCTATTACTGATCTAACATGTTCGGGAATTTAAGCCAAAGAAGCTATCAAGAAAATTTTCTGTTCACAATTCAAGGAACATCGTAAATAGACTTGATTCCTTGTTCCTCTGAGGCTGTATGTGTTCTTTGACAATTGCTGGCGTAGTGTGCCGATAACACTTGATCCGTGACGGCACGCTGTTTGTCACCGACCGAAAAGCATCATATTACTGCTTCTTCGCTGCATCCAAGGGTATACCCACACTCACACACTTGGAGATTTGTTTACTTTTAAAATACAACAAAATTTGCGATTTAACCTCATTTTCTTATCTTGCCTTGAGATGTCTGCTCTATCAGTAGAAATTGGTGAATCCATGGCCTCGTTGTGTGAACGATTTATTTGGTACCGATAACAGCTCCTTTGAGTTATGGTACAAGCTGTGCTCCTTTTGGGAGACGTTACTGCACGAGGCCAGCCGTACGGCACAGCGCTGGCAGTCAAACGAAAAGAATCATGAAGAAGGGAACGGAACCAATTCACAGTGTCATTTCTGTCGAACATATCGTGAAAAGACAAGAAATGCAAGGAAAAACGTAATATCGAAGAGCATTCGCGAAACCAGTGTCACCATGGTAATGCAGAATTACATATTCTGTGTGCGTGTGTGTGTAATCAGTGTTTCTTAGCGTTTGTGAGACCGCGGCCCGGTAAATTCTTTTTTTCATAAGACGAGGGCCCGGTTCCCAACAGATTAACTCGTCAGTACCTTTCCAATTTTTTTTTAAGTTCATACATTAAACTAACACAAGTATTAATAATTAATTATGGCATAATCATAAAGAATATTAGTACAATTATGTGCACGGTGTGGCATGTTTAGAAATATAAAATTACATTTAAATTAGTTATCAATTCCAGGAGAATCTCTCGCGGCCCCGTATAATTGATGCCAGGTTGAGAAACATTGGTCTAGTTGTCCAGCATGCAAAGCGTATGTGCCATATTAAATAACCATCTGTAGCCTGTGTGTCGCTATCATATTTTTCCACTATATCTCATAAACGGCCCGATTTTCGAAAAAAATTGCCGAACATAAAATGCGAGTTTTGATTTTTTTTCTACAACTTTCATCTGAAACATTTCTCATTCTCAGAAGAAATGAGCGAGATATGATCAAAAATGTATATTGATCTTCATGTAAAATGTGTCCATTATTCTTGTCAGTATTTGTGGAACTTCGAACTTGAATTCTATGGACAGATTTTCGGAAAATGTTCAAAAACCAAATTTTACTAAAATCCTTCCAGTGGGAGCCGAGTTGTTCACGCGGACGGAGACAGACGGACAGATGCACAGACATGACGAAGTCCCTTTTTTTACAATTTTGCGAGAGCGCCTAACAATGGACACTATGCAACATGGCGTAATCACACGGATCTGAAAGTAACACGAACCTCTACAGAGTACGTCCAAGTAACTTTACTTTCTTAATGTTTGTACCGTGCATCAATGTCGATTAAAACACTTTATTATCCAACAGATGCACAAATATATAATTCGTATATACAATTAGAATGATTATAAAATATTCAAAATATTTAAAATTGCTCCAACATGTTTCGGATCACAAGGGATCCATCATCAGGGAGCTCTATACAGTGCTTGGCTAAAATTACAATAATGGTTCTATCTTGTCCGTTGATATGGACGTAGTCGGTGTTATGGCAGCATATTTGCTCTTGGTGACTGTGTGTACTGCACAGTCTAGAGAGGCACTGTGTGTACTGCACAGTCTAGAGAGGCACTGTGTGTGTACTGCACAGTCTAGAGAGGCACTGCTTGTGTGTACTGCACAGTCTAGAGAGGCACTGTGTGTACTGCACAGTCTAGAGAGGCACTGTGTGTGTACTGCACAGTCTAGAGAGGCACTCTCCGAAACATGTTGGGGCAATTTTAAATATTTTAAATATTTTGTATTAATTCTAATTGTATCTACTAATTATATATTTGTGCATCTGTTGGACAATATATTGTTTCAACTTTACTTTCGTTTTACACAGTCAAACCAACAGCAGAATGATAACTACATGGAATAGGAAAACAAGACGAAGGGCTTAACTTAGTGAGCTATTTAGAAATTCGCATGACTTGTTGTTATCATTAGAAAACCTCAGAAGACTGACGAAACATCTTGCAGACGAATAACTGCTAAAAAATTTTTGTCAATAAATTACGGCACATAATTATTCTCCAAGTTTTCAATATTCTACTTTGAGCGCTACGATAACAGATGAATCTGCGCTACTGTTTTTCTTTAGTAACAGCGTTTGTTTGTAACAATATCATTCGTCTACATCTCCTTTCTGTTACAATACAAATTCTCATTCCTGTCACAATTCCCATAAAAACTGCAGAAGGCTGTAATCATTTCGTGATTGCGATGAACATCGTGCTATGTTTTGCCCCCAATCTCTCTGGTGCAAAACGCGCAATCTCATAACGCCATCACCATGATTACACATTTATGTAGGTACAAATTCACATATTCCAGTCAGAGTCTTTGGGGTATTTGAATTCAAACATTCCAGTCAGATTATTAGAAGGGTACATATTAATTCGAGCTGGAATTCGAGTTTCAATTAAAAACGGTTACGAATTAATGTTAGTAGGGATTTATACAGTTTTACATCAACAAACTGCATGGATTCCGATTAAATAGACGCTAGAACAAATGTTTCTCTTCAGGTAGTCCCATACCTATGGATAAATTATTACACAACCAAATAACCAAAAATAATGTTTACACGCGTGTTACAGCATACAACCGGGAAAAGGGAAGTTTGGTTAGTGGTATAATGTGTACGTACAAACCCCGCTGATTTCTAAAGGGCCACAACAGAAGTCCTCACTTCGAACTTTTAACATGAAGCCCAGTAGAATAAAGGTATAGGGATGAGTTAGGTCTATGAGTGAACATGATATATATTATATTCGGGTAATTAGAGTTACCTTCTTTACAATTTCACACTGAAGCCTCAGTTTAATGAAAAATTCTAAGGGAAGTAGTTAAAGGAATACCGAACCTCTGATCTTCATTTATTTTATTTGCAAACTAAGAAGGGTGAATCAAATCTCTAATACAGGCGGCAAGCATTCTTTCAGGTGAGACAAATGAAGATGTAATATCACTCTCAGTGACAAACTGAACGTTTAGTAGCACGACATACACAGTCCAAATTCTTACGTTTTGTTGACCATGCATCCTAAAAAATGGTAGTGTTTTTTTCACCAAATTGATGCACAAATTTTTTAAAATACATTTATTATATTCCTCTACATGTTTCGCGCACTAATGTGCTCATCTTGTCCTCCTGAAGATGAGCACAATAGTGCGCGAAACATGTAGAGGAATGTAATAAATGTATTAAAATAAATAATTTGTGCATCAAGTTGGTAAAGAAAAGACTATCAGTATACAGTCCAGTTTGTTGAACTTTTTACAAGAATTTCAGTATTTCTGATGAAAACGTATTCGGAAGAAAGGAGTGATAAAAGTGATATTAAATTAAGCTTTCGGTAAAGAAGGAGAGCTTTAATCTTGTACAGAAACATAAATTGAATCCGTTCAATAAAGGCAAACCTAAGATTTTATTATTCAATACTTAAATCAATTTACACGCTTGGAAAGGTTTAAAATGCAAGCTGATCCAAGTTCCGTCAGAACTCGTTCTCCCTTTTAAAGGACTTCTGTCTTTTATCGACACCAGGTAATGGAATATGCGTTCATATTTCTATTTCATCTCGTAAAAATGCGGCAAGTATTATCATGGTGGCACAATGCATCGCAGTACAGGCATAAAATAGGCACAGAAAAATCACTGGACCAGATTATCGTTTCAAACCTTACTTCAAACGTCTTAACAAAGTAAAAACTTATGCCGTTATAAGGCATTACAAATAGTCATGCATTTATAACGTGATAAAAATTCCATTAAAATGTTACGAACTAAAGACACATATTGGTATTGATAGACGGTATTCGTCAGCAAGACCGGTGTGAGAAACTCAAATCACGTAATGAGAGATTTTGTACTTGATTAAGAGAAATGGGGTCTCTAGAGAGGTGGCCTGTTCTTGTACCATAAAAATCGCTGGATTACAAATCAGAGGCACGTGTTACACGTGTGTAAGAGATCATGTGACGTGTTACAGTGTTAGAAGAGTTCACGAGACGCGCCATTTTTTAAAACTGCTCTACGGTAGACCACAAAAATTATTCGAATATACGAGGAAACATTTACCTGTTTTTTTGCGTGGGTGTAGGAAAGATGGCGTGTTAGGCTTCTAAAGAACTATAAACTACAAATATTTCAAAGTACGCCGATCCAAAGGTGACCACACATCTCTGAATGGAGAAAACTATACACCGAGAAACTTCTCTGTTTTGCTGGAATTACGATGTCCTGGCTGAAACGATTACCGTTGTTGCTGAGAAATATCTTGGGAGAAGGGTACAATGTTGGGTATATAAAATGCAAAGTGGGCCGGGATAGCTCAGTCGGCATAGCGACTCGCTACGGACTGGACGGTCCGGGATCGAATCCCGGTGGGAGTAAGATTTTCCACACCCATCCAGACCGGTCCTGGGCCCCACCCAGCCTCCTATACAATGCGTACCGGGTCTTTCCCGGGGGTAAAGTGGCCGGGTTGTGGCGTTGACCACACTCCCCATCTAGCGCCGAGGTTAAAGAAAGAGTAGAGCTATACCTCTACTCCCCCCTGGTTCTTCGTGTCCTGTTCTAGGGAGACCCTTATCTTTACTTTTATATAATATGCAAATGTGTCACAAATAACGGGTTCTGAAACTTTCAACAGGAAAGATGTGATTCACAACTATCTTTAGTGAAAGCTTATGTCAATAGGGTGTCATACCAGTTCAGCTCACAAAATCGTCTCATTTACTAATCCAACTTCTGGCATGTGTGTAATTATATACTAGTAATTATGCACATATATAATGCATACGCATATCGCTGCCAAGTCCCAACCGCGGAAGCCTGAGTTCTATCCAAGGTTTTCAATTTGGGATTTGTGGTGGACGAAGATGCATTGTGACAGGTTTTCCTCCGAGTATTTATGATTTCCCCCATCAGTACCATTCCCTTAATAATCCATACTCATATTTCTTGTTTACAACTTCGACGCTGCGTGACCATAGCACTTGGGAACATTGTTAAACAAACTCGATAGAAGTCATCCCGATGTGTTTAATAGGAAAATTTAAAATAATAAAATAAATTCACCGTCAAATACACCAATTTTTATTATGAAGATTTGGGTACATGTTTCGACTCTACAGGGTCATCACTAGGCCTTCATTATGAACCGTTTCATTAAAAAGCTGCGTACATTCTTGGGATCCCAATCAATGTTTACAAATAAGAAAAAGGTTATTATTTTAAGCACTGTTAAACAAAACAAACTTCCCTTTTCATTACGAAAGTGTATTTTTGTCGGTATCGCCTTTTTCTAGTTCGGGTGCTGCTTGTTCCTCTAGGAAAATCGAAGTTCAGGCTTACAGTTTGTTGTCAGCGCAAACTAAAGCGACGGGAAGGTTATGTTATATATTTAGTGGCGTGTCTGAGTGTGAGGATTGATAATAGTACCTTCGAGAGGGTAGAAGAGTTTAAATATTTGGGAACAACTTTAACAAATAAAAATTCTATTGCGGAAGAAATTAAGAGCAGATTGAGGTCAGGAAATGCTTGCTATCTTTCGGTGCAGAACCTTTTGTCTTCCAAGTTGCTAACCAAAAATTTAAAGATCAAGATATATAGAACTATAATTTGGCCTGTTGTTTTGTATGGGTGTGAAGCTTGGTAGCTGACATTGCGGGAGGAAAGGAAGCTGAGGGTGTTTGAGAACATGGTGTTGAGGAGAATATTTGGACCTAGGAGGGACGAGGTAACGGG
>Ga0131853_10019824_pt1 | contig 12237 bp, 13 predicted proteins | sample TergutLab28metaG_FD_92764 | JGI IMG/M metagenome (GOLD analysis project Ga0131853, IMG submission 92764) | Labiotermes labralis P1 segment gut microbial communities from Petit-Saut dam, French Guiana - Lab288 P1 (version 2) (version 2) | ecosystem: Host-associated > Arthropoda: Insects >...
GATCTGCCCGCCTATCGCGCCTTTCTCGATAACCAAGGTGCTAAGCTTGGAACGCCCGGCGTAAAGCGCGGCGGTAAGGCCGGCAGGCCCCGCGCCGATGATAATTGTGTCGTACATGTACATCCCCTTCCAAATTATTGGTCAATAATTGTTAGACCCATTGACGAACCATGTCGTAATCTATCGCGGCAAAATCGTCCAGCACCTTCTGCGAAAACGCGGAGCGCGGCGTAGGCGGCCGTTGGTTGGCGAACTTTTCCGACACAATCACGGCGGACTCCGCAAGCTCCAGCGATTCATAGCAGATAGCCTCCTTCTGCGCATACAGCAGCACCGACTTGTACGGAGTTTCGTTCGGCTTGAGGCTGCTTGTGAGCGGGTGCGTGGCGAGCTTGTAGCCCTCGTGAACCATGCCGCGCACCTCCCGCAGAATGTCCAAAGCCAACGCGTCCGCGCTGTAGCACAATATGTTGCCGGAGCCGGCGTTCTGCGCGGTCAGCGGATTATTCGTAACAATGATATACCTGTCCATGTCTACCCATCTTATCCGTAATAGGCTTGTCAATAACAAAGGGGCATAGCAAGCCTATCTGCCATGCCCCTGTTTTAGTATGCGCGATACACGCAATATAATCCAGAGTTAGTCCGAATATAGTCCTTGTACCTGAAATTTTCATAAAGGTTTGGCCAACCCTTACTTAACTCTTCGGTGTTCCGCTGTGGAAACTCTCCTATATCCATCAACCTTACCATATTATTTACAATGATATCGCATAACGCGCTTTTTGTCAATACGTTCACAAAGATTTTTTGGCCGAAGTTTAGGGCGTGTTTGAAAACCCCATTTCGGCGCATTTTCGGCAAATTTTCCGCCGTGCGTCGTCAGCTCCTCTAGCGAACCACAAGGGTTCGCGTCGTCGTCGCTTCCTAGCCCGGCAAAAAATTATGCTCGAAAATTCGCCGAAAGCGGGTTTTCAAACACGCCCTAGTGCTTGGCGAAGAACTCGCGCACCTGCCCGATATAGTAGAGGGAGCCGAATGCGCATATGACCTCGCCCTCGGGCGTGGTGTCCAGCGCGAAGCGTATGGCCTCCGCCACGCTTTCAAAGGGGGTGGACGGCGCGAACTGCTGCGTAAACCGCGCAAGCTCCGCGGCGGGCATTGCCCGTTCGTTGTCCGGCGTGATGGTGAGGAAGCGGTTGGCCAGGTGAGCCACTGCGCCCAGCATTTGGTCGTATTCCTTGTCGCGCATTACGCCCACGATGAAGGTCACGCCGCCGTGCTTGAACGAACCCAGCCCCTTTGCCAGCACGTCCACGCCCTGCGTATTGTGCGCGCCGTCAATGAGCATCAGCGGCTTGCTGTGCATAATCTCCATACGCCCGGGCCACATCGCGGCGGCCAGGCCTTCGCGGATGTGGCCGTCAGTGATGTTCCAGCCTCTGCCGCGCAAAGCTTTGCACGCCAGAGCCGCCAGCGACGCGTTGTAGTACTGATGCTCGCCCAGAAGCTTGATTGTCAGCCCCGTAAGGCCGGCGTAGTCAAACTCCGGCACAAAGAATCCGCCCGTCACCCTGATGTCCGCGGGGTCCAGCTTGTGGATGCGGCAGCCCTGCGCCTGCGCCGCATCTGTGAAGATGCTCTGGATATGCGGCTCCATGGGGTAGATCACCGCGTCGCAGGGGCATGTGATGATGCCGGCCTTCTTCTGCGCGATCTCCTCCAGGCTGTTCCCCAGCTGTTCCATGTGGTCGTAACCGATATTGGTGATAACGGCGGCTTCCTTCGCCTTGATAACGTTTGTGGAGTCGATAACGCCGCCCAGGCCGGTTTCAAGCACCACGATGTCACACTTCTGCTCGTCGAAGTGCAGGAAGCACATGGCCGTGTAGATCTCAAACGCCGTGGGGTGCTCCTGCCCCTGCGCCGTCATGGTGTCGATCTCACGCTTGATCATCTGCGTGTAGCGCGTGATGTCATCAGTGGAGATTTCGATGCCGTTCACGGTGATACGCTCCGTAAAACGCTGTATGTACGGGGATGTGAAGCACCCCGTGGTGTACCCAGCCTTCATAAGCACCTGCCCGATGTAGGCCGCGGTGGAACCCTTGCCGTTGGTGCCGGCGATATGCACAAACTTCAGCCGATCCTCCGGATTGCCCAGAAGGCCGCACAGCGCGCTTATGCGGCTAAGCCCCAGCTTGCTGCCGAAGGTGTGTGTCGATTCCAGGAACTCAAGTGCTTCATCATATGTCATGGCAGACATGTACCGGCTCCCCTCCAGAGGCTGTCTCTAATATCTTACAGACTTGTCTCGACCTTGCTGTAAACTTCGCCGGCCAGGGTGTCCGCGCTTGCGAACATTTCGCCGCCCTTGGCCTTGCAGTCCCGCACGAAGGAATCGTCGGTTACGCCGGAAAGGTTTATCAGCACGTTAAGCCACGCGCCCTTCACGCCCGCCAGCAGGGTAAGCGAAGCCACGCCAAGGTCCGACGCGGCGTTGGGGTTCGTCTTGCCCACGCAGGATGCCGTAAGCTCCAGCCCGGCAAGGGCAAGGCGCATGACCTCCAGCGGAACGAGGGTGGCCTGCTTTAACGCGTCCTGCATTGCCTGCTTCCGCGCGGCCTTCTCTTCGTCGGTGGCCTTGGGCATTGCAAACACCGCGCCCACGCCGTTATAGGCTTCCGTGTCCCTGTCCACCGCATCGGCCAACTCCTTGCGCAGCTTGTTCATCGCGGAGACAATCTCCTTCGCAAGCTGTTCAAATTCGGCATACTTGGGCTTGCCAAGCGTAAGAGCCGCCACCATGGACGTAAGCGACGCGCCCATCGCAGCGGACAACGCCGAGGCCGAACCGCCGCCCGGAGCCGGCGCGTCGGACGCCATTACGTCCAAGAACTCACACACCCTATGGTCTACCAATTTCACACAATCACCTTCCCGCTCTTGATCACGCTGTACACCTGATTGTTGCCGTATCTGTAGAATATGAAGTTTAGGTCAGGCGCGTCCCAGATTACGATGTCCGCGTCCTTGCCGGCCTCCAGACTTCCCTTGCTTGCGGCGCGCCCGATTGCGGCGGCGGCGTTCAGCGTTGCGGCGCACAGCACCTCCGCCGGCATAAGCCGCAGCTTGAGGCAGCCCAGCGTCATGGCGAACTGCATGTTGTAGCCCGGGCTGGATCCCGGGTTGAAGTCCGTGGCGATAGCCACGGGTATGCCCTTCTCCACCATTAGCTTGGCGCGGGCGAAGTTCTTGTCGAGGTTGAAGCTTGTGGTCGGCAAGCACACGGCGATTGTGCCGCTTTCGGCCATAGCGTCAAGGCCGGCGTCGGAGGCCTGCAGAAGATGCTCCGCCGATGCCGCGCCAAGCTCCGCCGCAAGCTCCGCCCCGCCGATCCGGTTGATCTCGTCGGCGTGGATCTTGATGCCGAGGCCAAGCTTCTTCGCCGCGGACAGTATCCTGCGCGACTGCGCTATGTCGAACACCGCCGTTTCGGCGAATACGTCGGCATATTCGGCCAGACCCAACTCCACAACCTTGGGCAGAACTTCCTCCGCCACATAGTCGATGTAGGCGTCGCGCCTGTCCTTATACTCTTCCGGGCAGGCGTGGGCACCCATGAAGGTGGCCACCACGTCGATGTCGTGTTCACGCGAAAGGCGCGATATCACGCGCAGCTGCTTCATCTCTGTGTCGAGATCCAGGCCGTAGCCGGACTTGGCCTCCACGGTGGTTGTGCCGTGGCGCATCATCCTGTCGGCAAAGTCCGCCGCCTTGGCGTACAGCTCTTCCTCACCTTCGGCGCGTGTGGCGCGTACCGTGGAGAGTATGCCGCCGCCGCCGCGCAGGATGTCCAGATACTGCACGCCGGCCAGCTTCATCTCCAGCTCGTTCTGCCGAAACCCGCCGAACACCATGTGCGTATGCGGATCCACAAGTCCCGGCGTGGCCAGCCTGCCGCCGGCATCCACGACCTCCGCCGCATCAGGCGCGCCCGCCTGTTCGCCCACATAACTTATCTTGCCGCCGGTAACGGCAATGGCCGCACCCTCCATCACGTGCGCCCTGCCCTGCTCTTCGCCCGAAACCGCCGCGCTTCCCAGCGGAGTAACGAGTTTCCCGATATTCTTGATCAATAAATCCGCCATAACTCACCTAGTTCCCTAAAGAGTTTATAAAGAAATAAACTTTCCGTTTTGCTTGTCTCTGCGTCACTTCTTCCTTGCGAACCTTCTAGGTTCGCGGCGTCATCAGTTCCTTGCATTTGCACAAAAATCCTGCGCAAAATCGGAAAGCTTATTCCTTTACAAACCCTAATATGTGGTTTTCCAGCACCTGCTTGCCGTAGTCGAAGTTTTCGATCTGCAGGTAGTACTCCGCGCAGTCGATAAGAGCCTTGGCTGGCGCAAGGCCGATCAGCTCCGTGCCTATCACGCTCACGCCGTACCTTCGCGCCTCTGCCCGCACCACGTCCACAACGCGGTAGATCGGCGTGCCTTCATAGTTCACCATGTTCATGGAGACCTGGGTGATGTTACGGTCCTCCAGCATCACGCCGATGGCCTTACAGTACTTAAAGCCGCCGGAGCTTCCGCGGATCACCTTCGAAATCTTGTTGGCCACCTCTATGTCGGATGTGGAAAGGTTGATGTTAAACGCCACCAGCGGCATCCTCGCGCCCACGGCCACTACGCCGGCCGTTGGGTGTGGCTGTTCGCCGCCGAAGTCCGGCTTCCACTGCGGCTGCTCCATCTTCTGCGCCATTCCCTCGAACTCGCCCTTGCGTATCGCCGCAAGGTTGCGGCGGCCTTCGCTCGAGGCTGAATCTTCATACAAGAACACCGGTATGCCGGCCTCCGCAGCAATCGCCGCGCCCACTTCCTTCGACATCTCGACGCACTCCGCCATTGTCACGTCCTTCAGCGGCACAAAGGGGCATACGTCCATCGCGCCCATACGCGGGTGTTCGCCGGAGTGCTTCGTAAGGTCTATCTTCTGCGCCGCAAGCTTCGCAAGCTTCACCGCCGCATCCTTGATACCCTCCGGGCTTCCCACAAGCGTAAACACCGTGCGGTTGTGGCTAAGGTCCGGCGCGCTGTCAAGCAGTGTTACGCCCGGCACAGACCTTGCCGCGGCCTCCAACTCCGCAAGCACCGCGGTGTCACGCGCCACGCTGAAATTCGGTATGCACTCAACTATCTTCGCCATATTCCTATCCCCTTTCAAAATCATAGCCCCCTGGCGCATGGTATCATCACCATATGCTGGAGGCTATGCACTAAGAACCTACGTTCTGAGAACCTATGCTCTAAGTTCTTGCTATGCTGAATGTGTATGACTGGCCCAACATGCTGACGACTATCTGCGTGTTGCCGCCCGTAAGCACAATGGTGCCGTTCCCGCCGATATCCTGCCCGAACTCGTCCACAAAGCCGGCGGACGTCAGAGCCGCCAGATACCGGAAGAACTCGTAGTCCGACGAATAGCTCTTGCTCACAGAGAATCGCAACCTTGCGGCATCGTGTTCAAAGATGCTGATGTTGCTGACGCCGGTTACCGACTCGAAGGTGGGGATGTCGGGAAAGTGTTCGAAGTAGGCCAAACTGTGTTCCGCCGTGGTGATCGTGGCGGTGCGCGTGAGAGCGTCGTAGCTGACATATGCGCCGAGCATTTCGGAGATCTGCCTAAGCGGCACAAACGTGGTGTCGTTGAACAGCAGGGTGTTCGAGCCGATGTTCACGCGGTCCACAACTACGCTGACAACACCCTGCACCGCGGATACCTCACGCGGCTGCGCAGTCACCGGAATCGCCAATGCCATCACCGCGGCGCACGAAAAGCCGAACACGAAACAAGCGAGTTTGTTCACAACATCCCTCCGTCCTGCTCTGCAGCAGACCTATACTTACTTAGGGTTGATTACAACATAACGATAAGGCTCGTCGCCTTCCGAATATGTATCTATGCCCCGTTCAGGCTGGAGCGTAGCGTGGATTATGCGCCGCTCGTATGGCGACATCGGCTCCAACACTATCTTCTTGCGCGTTGCTCTGGCCTTCTTAACGAGGTTGTGCGCCAGAATCTCGAGGGTCTCGCGGCGTTTGTCGCGGTAGTTCTCCGCGTCCAGCAATATATTCACATACGGAGCCTTACCCTTGTTCACAACCAGGTTCACCAAGTACTGCAGCGAATCCAGGGTTTGCCCGCGCTTGCCTATCAAAATGCCTATGTCCTTGCCGTATATCATGATGCTGAGCTGTTTTTCGGTGCCGGTGATCTCGAAGGTCGCGTCTATGCCGATAGCGTCCAGAATCTCCTTCAGAAATTCCCGCGCGATACGCTCCGGGTCTATCCTAAGCGTAACCAGCACCTTTGCGGGGGTGCTGCCAATGCCCAAGAAGCCGGACTTGCCCTCCTGCAAGACCTGGACCTCCACCTGATCCCGGCTCACCCCAAGCTGTTTCAGCGCGTCGTTAACAGCGTCGTCCACCGTCTTGCCGGATCTCTCAATGCTTTCCATCATACTATCCATGGTATACTCCTTTGTGTGTACCTTTGTTGGTATGTGCAGAAGCTTATTTTACCGCCTGTGCGTCGGTCTTGAAAAATACCTTGTTCAAGACCATCTGCTGAACAAACTGGAATATCGACGATGTTATCCAGTATACGCCAACACCGGCCGCCATCTGGATGGTAAAGAAGCCGAGCATGAACGGCATCATGTACAGCATAACTTTCTGCATCTGCTTCTGTGTCTGGTCTGTGGCCATGCTGGATGTCAGCTTTGTCATGAAGTAGGAAGCCAAGAATGTTGTGATCGCGGCCAAGATCGGAATTATGATACCGGGGAAGCTTGTCCCGGAGAGCTGACCCAGGTTTATGCCGAAGAACAGTTCGTATGAATCTTTCAGAGCCACAAGCTCGAACATCGCGGCGTGCATTTCCTGCGGCATGTCCGCTATGAAGCCGTACCATTCCGCGGGGGAAAAGCGGCTCACAATCGTTTCGATATCCGACGCAACACCAGCGTTTAGCGTGCCGGCGTCCAGCATACTCCTGGGTATCTTCGCCTCGAAGTGCGGCCCCACAAGCTGCAGGTACTCGCTTGCGTCCATCACGTCCAGCATGGCCAGTATCTTCTCCGATATCCGGTTGAACACAAGCCCGATCTCCGTAACATACCTGTATGCCTGCTGCATGATAAAGTTGAGCGAGATAAATATCGGCATTTGGATAAGCAGCGGCAGACAGCCGCCAAGGGGGTTTACCTTGTTCTTCGCGTACAGGGCTTGCAGCTCCGCGCCCATTTTCTGCTGGGATTCGCGGGTCTTTTCGCCTTCGTACTTTTTGCGGATCTTCATCATTTCGGGGTTAAGCCTCTGCATCGCAACCATGGACTTCTGGGTCTTGATCGCAAGCGGAAGCATAAGTATTCTTGTGACTATCGTCAGCAGAACTATGGCGACACCCAGCGAATTATATGTCGTAAAACCGTTTACAAAGTCAAACAGGAAGTTAAGTATCGAGCCGAAGAAGTCGGCCATGGGCCCCACGATAAAACCAGGGTCGTTTATCACCATGTTTCCGCCTGTGAAGAATAGTGCCGTTCCCGAGAAAAGTGACAACTGTGTTCCTCCTAGTGTTATTCCTGTGTTTCGCAATCACACCCTGTTTTTTGTAAACACAAATAACGCGCAAAACACTGCGCATACAGCGATATTATGTTCCGGGTACTTTCGGTGCCCTTGGCGGCACGGGATCCGGGCCGCCTTGGCAGAACGGGTTGCAGCGCAGCAAGCGGTACGTGCCCAACGCCAGCCCCTTCACCACACCATGGGTCATAACGGCATCCATCATGTATTCGGAGCATGTCGGGTAGAATCGGCACGCGGGCGGCAGTGCCGGGGATATGAACTTTTTGTAGAACCTAAGAAGCGCCAGCAAGGCGTTTACGAACATGCCGTTCTATCCCCTGTGCAGATTGTGTTTTCTGATCAAGTGCAGCTGCGCGCTTTCCACCTGCGCGTACAAAGACCCCGCGCAGGCCGCCCGTGCTATAACCACGATGTCATAGCCTTGGCCGATGTTATGTTCGTTCAGGCGGTAGCTCTCGCGTATGAGCCGCGTCACCCTGCTTCTTACAACAGACTTCCCGACCTTCTTGCTGACGCAAATGCCCAGCCTGTTCCTGTCTGTGCCGTTTTTCTGCACATACATCACAAGAAGGCGGTTGGCGCGGGAATGACCCTTGTTGTAGACGAATCTGAACTGATAGTTCTTCCTAAGCGGCTCTGTGAATTTCATATGTCAAGCTACGCAGACAGAACCTTTCTTCCCTTTTGGCGTCTTCTCAGAAGCACCTTGCGCCCGTTGGCCGTTTTCATTCTCTTTCTGAAACCGTGTTCGCGCTTGCGCTGCTTGGTCTTTGGCTGGAATGTCATCTTCATATCGTTCTTGCACCGTCCTTATGTTCGTTTTGGAGAAACCTGTAGTTTGGAAATGTGTAACAAATTCCGCTATAGTATTGTACTAGATATCGCTTTGCGCGTCAAGCAAAAATTTCAATTCTATTACATTCAAGCCCAGAACTCCCGCGGAATAATGTCGATAACGCAGATCTCCGGCCTGTTCCAGAAGCGTATGGGGAAGTGTGTCGCGCCGATGCCCTTGGATACGAACATGGCCGTGCCGTCCTGCGAATACCAGCCGTAGCCGAACTTGGGGAACAGCCCCTGATTGGGCGCGAACAGCACGGGCATAAACGGAAACCTGACCTGCCCGCCGTGCGTATGCCCGCACAGGAACATATCGGCGGAACACATGGAATATCTGTCGAGTATCTGCGGCTGGTGGCTCACGCATATGTTCAGGATGTCCGGGCTAAGGCTGTGCATGACGGTATCCGCCTCGGCAAAACCTTTTACGCGCTTCAGGTGCATGTAGTCGCGCAGACCCACTATGTCCACGCTGTTCCCGTTCAGCTTGAGGTTGAGCTTCCGGTCGTTAAGCATACTTACGCCGCGCTCGGTCAGCAGACGCTTTAGCGGGCGGTAGTCGCGGTTGTCGTGGTTGCCGTCCACCGCGAACATTGGCGCGCGGCGTGCCAGCCGCTCGATGCCGTCCAGATGCGGCAGAACCTCGTGCGCCCGCCGCAGTATGAAGTCTCCGCCGACAATAGTCAGGTCGATGCCCTTTAGCTGCTCCACGGTTCTCCAGATGTCCAGGTTCATCCTGTGCCGGTTCCTGCCGTGCAGATCCGAGAAGAACAGCAGACGCAGAGGGCGCGTCACCTTCTCGCTCTCCACATACTCGTGCCGCACCTTCAGCCAGAACCGTCCGGCGGCGGCAATTCCCGCGGCCGCGGCGGCCCCCGCTCCCGCAAGCGCGGCAAGCTTTGCCATCAACATCAGCTGAACCAGCCTCCCCCGATAAACTCGCGCAGGATGGAATTGGGCGGAACATGCTCGCTGCTCTGCGCAATGAAGGAATCCAGGAAGCGCAGCAGCCGCCGTGCCTCCGCAAATTCCGGTTGGGATCTGTCAACCGCAAGCAGCAGCGGCGTCACATAGGGCTTGAGTATGCACATTTCGTACACCAGGGCGGAGTTGAAGAACGCGTCGGCTTCCTCTTGAAACGGGAAGATGTAGTCGTTTTCGCCCTGCATTACCGACGGCCACATCTCGAAGGTTTTTTCCACAGTCGCGCCCCTGTGCTTGAAGTCCCGCACAAGCCGGCGGATTAGCCGCGTGTCCGTCGTGGGTATGCGGTTGTGGTTGTCGATATTAAGCTGGGTCAGCGCGGAAATGAAGATCTTGAACTTTGCGTCGTCGGCGATATCCGCCGTGACCTTGCCGTTAAGCCCGTGTATGCCCTCCATTACGATAACGTCGTCGCCGGATATCGAGATCTTGCGCCCCTTGTATTCGCGCTTGCCCGTGCGGAAGTTGAAGTGCGGCACCTCCACCTCTTGGCCGCGAAGCAGCTTCGACAGATCCGTGTTGATCTGCGCTACGTCGATAGCCTCCACCTTTTCAAGGTTGAGCGAACCGTCAGGCTCGCGCTCTATGTCGTCCCGGTTACGGTAATAGTCGTCCAGCGAAATTATGTGGGTGCGCATACCGTTTACCTTCAGCTGTATGCGCAGGCGGTTGGCCAGGGTGGTCTTGCCGGAGGAGGACGGCCCCGCGATCAGCACAATACGCCTGTGCAGGTTCGTCACCATGTCGGCTATGTTGGCCACCTTTTTTTCGTGCAGTGCCTCCGAGATCCTGATGATGTTGTCGATGCCGACCTTGCAGATCTGGTCGTTCAGCGCGCCCACGGTGTCCACACCCAGAATACGCGCCCACTTGCTGGACTCCGCAAATATCTCCGAAACCTTGCTCGACTGCTTGAGGGGTTTTAGCTTGTCGGGTTCGGAGGGTTTCGGAAACTGCAGAACAAACCCGTCCCCCGACACCCGGTGCAGCTTGAAGCTGTTGATGCTGCCCATACGCGCGGCCATCGGGCCGTAGAAATAGTCGTGATACCAGCCGACCTTGTAGAGCTTTGCGTCGGAGGTGTTGCGGTACTTTAGTATGTTCACCTTGTCGAACTGGTTCAGCTCCGACGCAAGCCTTATGGCTTCGTCCACAGGCACGCGCACCACGCTTATGGGCATGTCCTCGTCCACGGCCTGCCGCATCCGCTGCTCTATCCTCTCCACAACCTCCGGCGTAAGCGGCGTGTCAAGGCCGTGTATCTCGCAGACATAGTTCTTGCTAATGGAGTATTCAACCACAACTTGGGTGCCCCTGCCCAGCACTTCCTGCACGGCAAATATCATCAGGAATGTCGCGCTGCGCTGATAAATACGGAAGCCGTTCTGATCCGTAATGTCTATAAAGCGTATTGCCGCGTCGCTGTTAAGCCTCTCGTGCAGTTCCTTTACCTCGCCGCCCACTTCCGCCGCCAGCACGGGATACGGCGCATCGCCCGCGTGTTCCCGCGCAAGCTCGAACAAGCTGATCCCCTTGGGGAAGCTGCGCGCCTTCCCTTTTCCGATAGTAAGTCTCACATCTTCGCTCATAATATCACCTTTGCCGTCATGTTCTAAGTTCTGACACAATTATACTATACATCCGCGAATTTGAAAAGACATAATATTTGCTTCTTCGCGCAAAGCAAACCCTGCGGCTGTCTGCCACAGGGTTTTATGCTGTTTACAATTACGTCTCACATGGCCGGTGTTGCGCCACCGGTCAAGTGGTGCAGGCTCTCAAATCGGTAGCCCAGATCTGCATAGCGTGTCAGCAGTTCATCCAGAATGAGAGCGTTTGTCTTGGACGTATTGTGCAGGAGGATGACCGCGCCGGGGTGCGTTCGCGGCACAAGCTTCTCGAACGCCTCCGCCTTGGACGGCTGGTTGTCCTCTTCCCAATCCTTGTACGCAAGGCTCCAGAACACGGTTGCGTAGCCCATGTCCTGCGCCATCTTTAAGTTTGCCTCGCTGTAGATGCCCTTGGGCGGCCTGTAAAACTTTGGCATATCCTTGCCCGTTACGTTCTTGAAATGTTCCTCCGCCTGCGTCAGTTCCTTGGCGAAGCTGTTCTTGTCGCCGATCTTGCTCATGTCGGGGTGCGTCATTGTGTGGTTGGCCACAATGTGCCCTTCGTTAACCATGCGCAGGATAATCTCCGGGTTCTTCTTGATATAGTATCCCACAAGGAAGAACGCCGCGGGCGCGTTGTGCTTGCCAAGTGTGTCGAGTATATCGGGCGTAAAGCCATTTTCATAGCCCGCGTCGAAGGTGAGGTACAGCACCTTGTCGTTTTCCGCGCCGATATAGTACGCGCCGAACTGCGCCAGGTACTCTGCCGTGGCGTTCCCCCGCGGACGCTCCCCCGTCGTTGGATAGTACACGCCCCAGCCTTCGCCGGCGTAAACATTTGTTCCGGACAAGCCAAGAACTAAGCAGCACGTCAGTATCTTCAATATATTTCTCACGTTATCACTCCCGGCATTAGTTTATGCCGGGTATAGCATTTTATGCAGTAATAACATGGTATGGTGAATAAACTAAATTCACTGCTTGCGACATTACACGAAGCTAGGGCGTGTTTGAAAACCCCATTTCGGCGCATTTTCGGCAAATTTTCCGCCGTGCGTCGTCAGCTCCTCCTAGCGAACCACAAGGGTTCGCGTCGTCGTCGCTTCCTAGCCCGGCAAAAAATTATGCTCGAAAATTCGCCGAAA
>Ga0131853_10019825_pt1 | contig 12237 bp, 8 predicted proteins | sample TergutLab28metaG_FD_92764 | JGI IMG/M metagenome (GOLD analysis project Ga0131853, IMG submission 92764) | Labiotermes labralis P1 segment gut microbial communities from Petit-Saut dam, French Guiana - Lab288 P1 (version 2) (version 2) | ecosystem: Host-associated > Arthropoda: Insects >...
AAAATTTGTGTATTACTGTGCTGTCACTATTCAAAGCAATAAAATTTGTGTATTACTGTGCTGTCACTATTCAAAGCAATAAAATTTGTGTATTACTGTGCCGTCGCTTTAGAAGCCGACACAATGTGTATTTCACCGTGCCGCCTCAATTGAACCCATTAAAATGCGTGTCTCTCTGCTGTCCCATTTGCACAAAATAAAAATTTGTATCATCTTAACTTACCTGTTGCACCAGACACTATTTATCAAAGTATGTGCTCTACTGAACCCGATTCAAAATGTGTATCAACGTGCCTTCTATATTGCAAACCGAAACAAAGTGATCATCACGGTGCCGTCTGTATTACACTTGATATAATGTGTGGCCCAATCTCCTGTCTCCATTGCACCATACACAATCTACCACATTACCGTCCATATTGAAGATGATATAAATTGTCTATCACCGTGCCGTTCTTTTACAATCGATAATATATTGTACCACTTTACCGTCTCTTGTGAACGCAATAAAATATGTGTATTACTGTGCCGTCTCTCTTGCACCCGATGGAATATTTAAAACACCGTACCGTCATATTGCTCCAAATACAAATGTGTATCACTCTACGGTCCCAATTACACCGTGTACGATGTGTGTATAACTCTACACTTCCTATTGAAACGATACAATATTTGTAACACAGCACCGTCCCTATTGCACCAGATGCAATTTGTGTTTCACTGTGCCGTCTCTATTGAACCCAATACAAATTGCTTAAACCGTGCCGTCTGTATTGAACTCGAAACAATTTGTGCATCCCTGTGACATCTCTATTTCACACGATACAAAATGTGTATCACAGTAACGTCCATATTGCAACCGATAAAATACGTGTTTTTTTGCCCTCTCTATTGCACAAGATAAAAGATATCACCGTGCCGTCACCATTGCAGCAGATACAAATTGAGTATCACGGTACAGTTCCTATTGCACCCTATGCAATATGTGTATAAATTTGCGGTCTTTATCGCATACGATAAAATGTGTTTATCCTCGTATATTCCCTATTTCACCAGATACAATGTATCAGTGTACGGCACTAATGCCTCCTTTAAAATTTGAGTATCACTCTGACGTCTCTTGCACCCGATGCAATGTGTGTGTCACTGTGCCATCTCAAATGCACCAGATAAAATTTATCATTGTAACGTTTTTCTTGCACCAGATACAATGTGTGTATCACCGTAAAATCCCTTCGCACCAGATACAATGTTTCACTTTACCATCCCTCTTGCAACCGATACAATTTGTGTATCACTGTGCTTTCTCATTGCACAAATAAAATGTATCACCGGAACATCTCTATTGCCCCTGATACAATATGTGTATTAATTTATCGTAACTTTTGATTCCGATACAAGTTGTGTGTCTCTCTGCAGTCTCTATTGCACCAGATACAATATGTGTATTAAAATACAGTCCATTTGCAACAGGTGGAAATTGTCTATCACTGCATCAGTTACAACTTGTATGTCACTGTACTGTCCCTATTGCCCAAGATAAAATTTATCACGGTACGTTCCCTAATGTACTAGATAAAATTTTTATCACTGTGCGTGTTTATTGCACACGATAGTATTTGTCTATCACTCTGCGGTCCTTTTGCGCCAGATACAAAATATTTATCGCTGAACCGTCACTCTTTCACCAGATAAAATCTTTGTGTCACCGTAACCAACCTCTTTCACAAGATAAACCTTGTGCATCACCGTGAAATATAAATTGCACCCGATAAAACGTGTGTATGTCTGTACCGTTTCTATTGCACCGTATAAAAGTGTTTCTCACGCTATTTCCCAAATTGCACCGGATAAAATGTATGACTGTACCGTCCCTATGGCATCTGATATAAAGTGTGAATTGCTGTGCCGTTCCTATTGCATACGGTACAAATTGTGTATCACTGTGCCGAATCTATTGCAAACAATAAAATATGTGAATCACTGTGCATTCTCTATTGCAGGTGATAAAGTGTGTGAATCACTGAATGTTTTCTAATGCACACGAAACAATGTGTGAATCACAGTACATTCCCTATTGCACCAAATAAAATATATCACTCTACCGTCCGCATTGTATACTATATTATGTGCGTAATAATGTGCCTTCTCTATTGCACCCGGTAAAATATGTGTAACACCGTGCCGTCCCTATTGCAAAAGATATATTATGTGTATCACTATACGGTCCTATTGCACCCGATACAATGTGCGTATCACTGTGTGACTCTATTGAACCTGATACAACGTGTGTATCATTGTGCCGTCTCTATTACAGAAGATAAAACATAACACTGTACCTTCCATATTATACCACATACAAAGGGTGTATCACCGTACCTTCTTTATTGCAACCGATAAAATATGGTATCACTGTACGGTCTCTATTGTACCAAATGAAATGTATCACTTTACCGTCCCAATTGAACCCGAAACAATGGGTGTATAACTGTACCGCTTCTATTGCAGCCGATAGAATATTTTTATAGCCGTACCGTCCCTACTGTCCATCATAAAATTTGTGTATCACTGTGCCGAATTTTTGGCACCGATACAATATGTGTATCAATGTGCCATCTCGATTGTCCCAATACAATGTGTGTAATACTGTCCCTGCCTATTGTAGCTGATACAATGTGTGTTACACTGTACCATCACTTTTGCACTATATATGAATTATGTATCACCATACAGTTCCTATTGAACTCGACACAATATATATATTAGTGTGCCGTCACTATTGCACCAGATAAAATGTGTCACTCTATCGTCCATATTGCACAGGAAACAATGTGCACATTATTATGGCGTGTATATTGCATTCGATAAAATTTGTGTATCACATTACTGTCGCTTTTAAACAAATGCTACAATATTTGTCTCACTGTGCCGCTTTTATTGCACTCGATTTAATATGTGTACCACTGCGTAGTACCTATTTCATGATATACGGAATTTTTATCACTGCACGGTCGCTATTCCACCGGTTAAAATATGTTTATCACCTTGCTTTCTCTTTTGCACCCGATGCAATATGTGTATAACCGTACTGTCCCTATTGCTTCCAATAAAATGAGTATATCTCTGTGCCCTCTCTATTGAACCTGATAGAAATTATTTATCAACTTGTCGTCTCTCAAGCAGCCGATACAAATTGTGTATCACTGTGCCTTTCCTAATGCACTACATAAAAATTTTGTATCATTGCACCGTCCCTATTGCACCAGATATAATTTTTTATTACATCAGTATGTGCATCGCTGCACCTTCTCTAATCTACCAGATACAATGTGTGTAAAAATGTACCGTCTCTATTTCACTCCATAAAATGCGTGTATCACAGTACCGTGTAAAATGCACCAGATACAATATGTGTATCTCTGTGTCGTCCCTATTGCATCATAGAAAATTGTGTATCACCGTAACTTCGTTATTGCATCAAACACAGTGTATCACTGTAGCGTCTATATTGCACCTGATAGAGTTTGTGTATCATTTCACCTTTCGCACTGCACCATATAAAATACGTGTTTCACCGTACCGTCTCTAATGCACCGAATAAAATTTGTGTATCACACAATAGTCTCTATTGCACCACAAACAAATTGTCATCTTAGAACTTTCCCTATTGTACCAGGCACAATATGTCGGTGTACCGCCCCTGTTGCACTACATTCAATGTATCACTCTACCGTCCCTATTGCACTAGATAAAAAGTGTGTGCCACCGTATTTTCCCTACTGCTACCGATAAAATATGTGTATCACTGTAATGTCTCTATTGACCACGATAGAATTTATCATGGTACAGTCATTATTGCACCCGATACAATGTGTGTATCAACGTGCGGTCTCTCTTGCACCACGTAAAATGTGTCACTGTACCGTCCACATAGCACCCGATACAATGTGTGTATCACTCAGCCGTTTCTATTCACCTAATACAATATTTCTATCACCTTACTTTCACTATTGCGAAATATACAAATTCTGTATCACTGTAACGTTCCTATTGCACACGATAAAATTTATGTATCATTGTGCCGTCCCTATTGCACCAGATAAAATATGTGTATCACCGTATTTTCCCAATTGCACAAGATATAATATACCGATTTACCATCCGTAATGCACCAGATAAAATTTGTGATTCACTGTGCTCTTACTATTGCCGCAGATACAATGTTTGTATCACTGTACCGTTTGTTTTGCACAGGGTACAATGTGTGTATCACCGTACCGAACTTGTTGCAACCGATAAAATATGTGTATCACTGTGCCGACTTTATTGCACCCGATACAACGTGTGAATCACTGTACGGTCTCTAATCCACCAGATACAATAAGTCACTGAACATTCCCTATTGCACCAGACACGAAGTGTTTATTACCCCACTTTCCCTAATGTAGCAGATAAAATTTGCATATCACTGTACCGTCACTTTTGCAACCGATAGAAAGTTTGTGTCACTGTACCATTCATATTGCACTCGACAAAATTTGTGTATCACCGCACCCTCTTTATTGCACCAGACACAATTTGTGTATCACCGTATCATGCCTTTTGCAACGGATATAAATGTTGTAACTCTCTGCCGTCCCTTTTACACGACATAAAAATTGTGTATCACTGCACCGTCCCTAATGTAAGAGATAAAATTTGTTTCTCACCCTTCCTTCCCTATTGCTTCAAATATAATTTGTGTACCACTTTACTTTCAATATTTTACAAGATACAAATTTTGTGAAAACGTACCCCTCATTATCTCACCTGATAAAATTTGTCTATCACTGCGACATAGGTATTGAACACGATACAAGATGTATATCACTGTGCCGTCCTTTTGTACACGTTACGATGCATGTATCACTGAGCCCTCTCTATTGCACCCGATACAATATGTGTATCTCTGTGCCGTTTTTATTGCAGCCTATAAAAGTTTGTATCACCGTATATTCCCTATTGCACCAGAAACAATGTGAGACTCTACCGTCCCCATTTCATCCGATACAACGTGTTTAACCGTGTGAAGTTTCTATTGCATACGACACAATGTTTGTATTGAAGTTCCGCCGCTATTGAAACCGATACATTGTGTGTATCACTGTGGTGTTTCTATTGCACACGATACAATATGTTTATAACTGTACAATCACTATTCCAACAGATACAATATGCGTATCACTGTACCGTTCCTATTGAAGCAGATACATCGTCTGTTTCAATACACCGTCTCTATAGCACCCAATAAATTCGTCTATCATTGTTATTTCAATATTATAAACTAAAATATGTGTGAATTACTGTGCCGTCACTACTGCACCAAATAAAATATATAACTGTACCGTCCCTATTGCACCCGATAAAATATGTATAACACTGAACCTTACCTATTTCACCAGATACAAAATATTTATTACCGTACTGTCTCTAATGCAATCGATACAATGTGTTTATCACTGTGCCGTCTCTATTGCACCCAATAAAATGTATCACTGAGCCGTCTCTATTGCACCGGATACAGTGTGTCACTGTACGATCTGTATTGCACCAGATACCAGAAGGCACAGCGATACACATATTTTATCGTGTGCAATAAGGATGGTAAATTGATATCCATATTTTATATGGTGCAAAAGGAAATGTGTAGTGCTACACAATTTGTATCTTGTTCAATAGAGACTGCACAGTGATACACTTATTTTATCGTTTGCAATAGGGAAGTTTCGGTGGTACAAAATTTCTATATCCTGCAAAAGTTTTGGTGCAGTGATATACACATTGTATCTGGTGCAATAGGGACAGTAATGTGATACACATATTGTATCGACTGCAATAGAGCTGACACAGTGACACATATTTTATCTTTTGCCGAAGTGACTGTACGGTGATACACATATTTTATCTGGTGCAATAGGGACTGTACAGTGAAACATTTTATTTGGTGAATTAGAGAGGGAAAACGAATTAGTATATCGGGTGCAATAAAGGCGGTACCATGATACAAACCTTGTATCGGGTACACTACAGGCGGTAAAGTGATACATTGTGTCTGTTGCAATAGAGACCTCACAATGATAAACACATTGTATCGGGTGCAATAGGGACGGTACCGTGATCCACACATTGCTTCTGGTGCAATAGTGACGGTACTGTGATACATATTATCTGGTTCATTACAGACGGCACACTGATACACACATTGTTTAAGGTCCATTATGGAAAGTAATGTGATTCATTGTATCTGGCGCAATACGGGCGGCACAGTGATGTATTGTATAGAATGCAATAGAGACGGGACAGTGATTCAAATATTGTACTTTTCGCAATCGAAATTGATCGGTGATAAACAATTTGTATCTTTTGGAACAGGGAAGGTAAGATTATGCACATATGTTATCGCTTCTAATAGAGACGGTACACGGTATCACACACACATTTTATCGGGTGTCGTAGAGAGGTTACACTAATAAATGTATCTGGTGCAATTGGGTAGTACGGTGTTACATACCTTGTATCTGGAGTAATAGTAACTGTACAGTGATACATTGTATTTTGGGCCATAGAGAAGGCACAGTGATACACACATTGTAACGTTTGTAATAGGGACAGTATGATGATACACACACTGTATGGTGTGCAATAGTTACGGCCCAGTGATTCACAAATTGTATCTGGTGAATTAGGGACGGTAGAGTCATATATTTTAACTTGTGCAATATCGAACTACGGTGATACATTTTTTATATATGGTGCATTAGGGACGACTGTGTTATACAAAAATTTTACCGGGTGCAATAGAGACGGCACTGTGATTCAAAAATTATATGGGTTTCAAAAACGACCGCACCCTTTTACACATATTTTGTGTGGTGCAACAGAGACGACAGAGTGATAAACATATTGTATCGTCTGCAATAGAGACGGCACAGTGATACACACATTGTATCTGGTGCAATAGGGAAATTACGGTTATTCTCGCTTTGTATCTTGTGCATAATGAAGGTACAGTGATACATTGTACCTAGTGGAATAGTGACGATACAGTGACATATTTTATCTGGTGCATTAAGTAATTTACGGTGATACAAACGTTTTATCTGGTGCAATACAAAAGGTGCAGTGATACACAATTTTTTAAGTAGTGAAAAAAGATGGCACATTGATGCACATATTTTATCAGTAGCAATATATACGGCACAGAGATACAAGCATTGTGTGGTTGCAATAGGGACGGCACAGTGATAAACAATTTGTATCTGGTGCAAAAGCATCAGTACGGTAATATATTGTATCAGGTGCAATAGGCACGGTACGGTGATACAAAATTTTTATATCGTGCAATAGGGAATTTACAGAGATACATACATTGTATCTCGTTCAATAGACATGGCAGAGTGATACGCAAATTGTATCGGTTGTAATATGGGCGGTAAATTGATACACAATTTGTATGAGGTACAAAAGCCAACATAATGTGATATACTCATTTTATTTTGTGCATTAAGGACGGCACAGTGATACACATATTTTATTGAGTGCAATAGGGAAGGCACAGTCATTCACATATTTTAGGTATTGCAAACGTGACGGCAGAGTGATACACACATAGTAGGGTTTGCAAAAGTGACTCACAGTGTTTCGCACAATGTATTTTGTGCAATATTGAAGACAAGGTTATACCTAAATTTTATCGGATGCAATAGAGACGGCACGGAGATAAACAAATTTTATTGGCGAAAGAGTGATGGTATGATGATACAGATTTTGTATCGAGTGCAATGGGAACGGCACACAGATACAAAAATTTTATCAGTTTCTGTAGGGACGCTACATTTATTACAGTTTGAATCTGGTGCAATAGGGAGAGTGCAGTGCTACAAAATTTGTATCTGCTGCAATAAGAGACAGCACAGTGATACACTTATTTTATCAATTGCAATAAAAACGACACCGTTATTCACAAATTTTGTTGGGTGCAATAAAGACGATACAGTGATACACATATTGTATCAGGTGCGATAGGGAAGGTACGGTGATGCACAGTTTTATATGGTGCAATAGGCACGGTACGGTGATACACAACTTTTATGGTGCGCAATAGGAACGGCACAGTTATACACATATTGAATCGGGTGCAAAAGTGACGGTACAGTGAATCATTATTTGTATCTGGTGCATTAGAGACGGTACAATGTTTCGTTGTTTCGGGTGTAATAGGGACGGTACAGTGACATATTGTATCTGGTGCAAAACGAATGTATATTGATACACACATTTTATCTGGTGCTATAGGGACAATGCAGTGATACACAATTAGCAAAAATGCATTAGGAACGGCTCATGGATACACATATTTTATCGGGTGCAATAGGGACGCCACAGTGAAACAAATATTGTATCGTTTGCAATAGAGACGGTACAGTTTTTCAAATATTTTATAGTTTGCAATACAGACGGCACAATGATACAAAAATTGTATCGTTTGCAATAGAGACGGCACAGTGATAAACACATTTTACCAGTTAGGATATCTGATGCAACCGATAAAATTTGTGTATCACTGTACCGTCCCATTTGCACCCAATACAATGTGTGTATTACTGTGCCGTCTCTATTGCGCCCGTTACGATATATGTAACATTGTGCCGTCTCTATTGCACCAGATGCAATATATCACTCTACCGTCCCTATTGCACCGTATACAACGTGTTTATCACCGTAAATTCCCTATTGCACCAAATACATTATATCACTTTATTTCCCCCTACACCCATTTCAGTGGATCAATGTACCGTCCCTCTTGCACCAGCTACAATGTATCACTGTAATGTCCTTATTGCACCGTATAGAAAGTGTGTATCACCGTACCTTCCCTATTGTACCAAATACAATGTATCACTCTACCGTCCCTATTGCACCCAATAAAATATATCAATGTACCGTCCTTATAGCACCAGCCACAATGAATCACCTTACCGACCCTATTGCAACGTATACAAAGTTTGTATCATCATGTCCTCCTTATTTCACCAGATACAATTTATCTATTTACGGTCCCTATTGCACTCGATAAGAATTCTTTATCACCGTACATTCTGTATTGCACCAGATGGAATGTGTCTATCACTCTGCCGTTTGTATTGCACCCGATAAAATTTATCACTCTACCGTCTCTTTTGAACTAGATACAAAATGTTTTTCACCGTACCTTCCCTATTGTACCAGATAAAATATATCACTCTACCGTCCTTATTGTACTCGATACAATGTATCACTCTACCGTCCCTCCTGTACCAGTTATAAATTTTTTATCACCGTAACTTCCCTATTTTACCCTACACAATATGTATCCCTGTGCCGTCTCTATTGCACACGATACAATTTGTGTATCACTGTTCCGTCTCTTTTGCTGCCGGTAAAATATGTATATCACTGTACCGTCCCTTTTGCACCAAATTCAAAGTTTGTATCAACATATGTTCCCTATTGCTCCCAAAATAATATGTGTATCGCCGTACCGTCCCTATTGCACAGGATACAATTTTTGTATCATGTGCCGTCCCTATTGCACCCGACACAATATGTGTATCACAGTGCCGTATCTATTGCACCCGATGCAATATATTTATCACTTTACCTTCCCTCTTTTATCCGATTCAATATGTGTATCATCATATGTAATATGAATTCGTCTCTTCATTTGTCCTATACAGGAACGGCCTTATTTTCCGTTGGTTCACTCTTTTTCTAATTCGAATTACTCAAAGAGTCTCCATGGCAGTGACTCTAATGGGTTTTGCTAGCTGGGATGTGTTGCCCTCTAGTTTTACCGGTAGCTATTTAAGTTTCGCGGGAATCTGTTGCTCTGTTCTTCATGAAAATATATTTCTTTCCTTTCGTACTCTGAAATGGAGACACCAGTTTCCCCCGAATCGTTGAAAGTGAAATAAATTGTTTCGCTTTATAGCTCATAGTCAAAGCAAAATATTACATCGCTGACGTATGTTTTTTGAAAAGTACACAAACTTACTTTATTTGAATTTTCGTGCTTTTTGTATCTACTACCATGAAGACAAACTAAGGTCCCAGAATTAAGTGCCAGTAACACTTCGCATGATATTGTGTTATTTAAGGGGATAGAAATTACAGACAGATGGAGTGGCGATCTTCCTCACGCATTTGATTTTCTCCTATATGAAATCAGCAGAAATGATAGGCAAACATTTTTTTCATTTTGAGTAAAATTTGAACAAATATTAGTTGCACAAATATTTATAAGACAGAAATGCAATGCATCTATGTAATAGATAAAATTAAACTCCAACTTCGCAGGAAACATGGTGCAACTGCATTACAAAGAAAACGCTGTTAATTTTGTGCAGAGACACACCCAATACTCATTGTGAGTCACATGACAAACCTAAATGGTCAGAGGAAATATTTCCGAGAATCGATTTTCAAAAGCGAAGTCACCGTGAATAAAAGGCAAAAGTTGTTCTTCTCTTTCCTTGACTGAAGCACACAAAATTTGCTAAAAGCAGATATCGAATGTTCTCAGCAGGGCTGGCCAACTTGCCACAAGATGCCCACATAATTCGTTAAACTTTAAAAACCTAATTAAATATCATCTGCCGTTTTCTGGCATTATTAGGAGCTCACCACATTCTCCACGTTAGCAGGATAAGGATTAAGGACAAGCCAGGTGGCTGCACTCTAACACCTTTATTTACAAACACGACATTTGTTTTATTTTTATTCGTGAAAGTAGCCCCATTATATTCTGTAGACTTGTTACATTATGTGTGTCAGACTGCATTATTGAAAATTTTCAAGTGAATAGGGGCCGCAGATACTTCCCTCGGGGATGCAGTTTGTTCAGTCCTGTTGTGAAGCATGAGCTTCCAAATTTTTTTGGCAACGGGCCACACCCCTTGTTGTGGGCTGGTTCGTGGGCAGCACGTGGGAAAATAAGTCAGTGGTACACCCGAACGCCTAAATTCTTCTGCATTTTTATAGTGTGTACGCAATTTATAAATGTGACCGCGTTCCGTATAATACAACGCAGGTTGGAAACCCATGATCTAAGGGAACTGCATTTGATTTGGTGGTCACATTTTCCTAGATATCCTGAAGTTTTCTTTCCTAAATGCTGTTTTCACTTTAGAGTCCCGGCGGAAGCTGGCGGGTAGCAAGGTCACGCGAATAATGAGACTAGCTGATCTCCACCACCCTTCGCTGAAGTCTTCACCAGTTCTTTGCCTGTTGTCATTTGCATATCCGTAAGACTATGTGACACAAACTTCACGCAAAGCTTCCTCTTTCACAAACTTTGATACAGAACTCAATCTCGTTCTCCGGTTAATGTGCATTTGACTCTCAATTAATTTCAAGATCATTTCATGGCGTTTGGTCAAGAGGCTTTGCTAGGTGTTATGGCGGTCACCCATTAGAGAAGTCACGGGTTTTTAAAGAAATCAAAACCATTTAATTGAATTTTTCCTTTATTTCGGCTCAGTAATTTAAAATTTGTTGAGCGCAGAATTCTTATCTTACTTAAATATTTATTTTCTTGTCCCTTTCCACCCTCGCGGACTCTGTCAGGTGAGGACTTGTTTGCGGAACGGGCAAACTCTAGATCATCATCGAGGTCGTTACGTTACTCTCAGAGTGGATTTAAAAAGACAACTTGGACACGCGTATGATATGCATTTCATTGGCATGGACAGCTTAACCATTTACAGACGAAGCGCAGACCGCTCTATATAAAGCCCCAGTTCGTACCGCGCTGTAAACACTTTTCATCTCTGTTATAAAAACCAATCAGTATATACTGTAAGTGGCACAAGTCGCTGTTTGTTCTCAGATAAATACAAAACACATCAACACAATGTGGGCAGAACGTACAGTTCTTGAATGTTATACTGGCGGTACATATAGTGACCACTGGGCTGTAAAGGGTTAAATCTCTGTTATAAAAACCAGTCAGTTTATGATGTAAGTGGCACAAGTCGCTCTTTGTTCTCAGATAAATACAAAACACATAAATACTGTGTGGGCAGACCGTACAGTTGTTGAATGTTATACTGACGGTACATATAGTGACCACTGGGCTGTAAAGGGTTAAATCTCTGTTATAAAAACCAATCAGTTTATGCTGTAAGTGGCACAAGTCGCTGTTTGTTCTCAGATAAATAC
>Ga0131853_10019828_pt1 | contig 12236 bp, 6 predicted proteins | sample TergutLab28metaG_FD_92764 | JGI IMG/M metagenome (GOLD analysis project Ga0131853, IMG submission 92764) | Labiotermes labralis P1 segment gut microbial communities from Petit-Saut dam, French Guiana - Lab288 P1 (version 2) (version 2) | ecosystem: Host-associated > Arthropoda: Insects >...
CCGGAACCCATAAAGCCGATGAGGAAGACCAGCATGCTTAGAACAGGGTGGGGTTATAGGGGTCAAAGGGTCGGGGAGGAGGAGCGGACTCCGGCGCAACGGGTTCGGGTGCAACAGGCTTTGGTTCGGGTTCGGGTTTCGGCACGATAGGCTCCGACACAACAGGCTTTGGTTCAACGGACTCTGACGCAACAGGTTCCGGCACAACCGGCTCCGGTTCCGGAGCGGCAAGCGGGTCAGATGGAGAAGGGTCGGGCATTTCCGTATCTTCTTCCGGTTCGGGAAGCTCTTTTTCAAGGGGTTCAATAAACCGGACGGAGGCCACTTCATAGGTGGTCAGCCGTTTGCCTTTGGCGCGAAAACTCTTGGCTCCGATAAATTCTTCCACGTCTATTTTTTCGGGCGGGCGTTTGGCGTGTTTGCCTTTAAATATTATTTCGAGCTGGGGATAGGGGTCTTGAGAAAGCGCCACCAAATAAGAGCCTTCCTGCTCCGATATATATAGTTGTTGTTGGTTATCAGATGGTTCAAACCCAAAACGCTTGAGGTAAAAAGCGCTTTGTTCTGCGTCAAAATAAACGGCGGCAAAGATTTTTTTGGCGTCGAGTTTTTCTATCTGCAACAATTCTCCGTGGTAGCGATTGCTTAGGTCAAAATTGCTGGTATAAAAACTGCCGTTCTTAAAAATGGCCAAAATGCGTTCTTCTTGTAGAAAATCACCTAAGTATAAGCCCCTTTCATCTGTGTTGAGCCTTTGGATATCGGCATCGAACCAAATCGCCTGTCCGCCCAAGGTAGCCACCCCTTTCTCTTTAAGTTGTATCTTGTGCACGGAGTTGTGGGTTATTCTGTTTCCTCGAGCGCCCCTTCCTTTGATGGCCAAGTCCCCAAAGGAATATTCGATGATGAGTTTCTTGAGTTTGGGTCGGGGCTTGAGGAATATCTTCAATACTTCGGCTTCGCCGTTGGGATTGGCGGTAAACCAAAGTACCTGAGACCCCTGCGTTCCTTGGGTAAGGTCGTATTCTTTATCTCTTGTAACTCCTTGTACGGCAAATCGTTTTGCTAATATGGCCCCTGCCTTCCCGTCTCGGTATATGGCGTTGTAAATGCAGCGTTCGTCGTTCTTTTTAAAAATGGAGGCGTAGATGATTTCTTTGCCTAAAAAGGCTTTTTCGCTGATTTTGCTGACAAGGTATTTGCCCGATTTGAGGAACACGATGATGTCGTCTATGTCGGAGCAATCGCAGAGGTATTCGGCGTTTTCGTCCCGTTTAAGGTCCATGCCGGCAAATCCTTCTTCTCGGTTTACATAGAGCTTTGCGTTGGCTATAACCACTTTGACGGCTTCTATGGTTTCAAAGTTGCAGAGTTCGGTACGGCGGGGGAATTGGGCGCCATATTTCTTTTTGAGTTGGAGGAAATAGCGAATTACATAATCGTTGAGGTGGGCCAGATGGTTTTCTACCTCCTCGATTTCCTGCTCTACGTTCACAATATGCTCGTCCGCTTTTTTGAGGTCAAAGCGGGATATTTTGCGCACGGGTTTTTCTACCAAGCGGTCAATGTCCTTGGCGCTGATGTCTCGGCGCAGCCTGTCCCTAAATGTTTGGAGGGCGGTTTGCACAGAGGCTAATTGGGCTTCCCAAGAGCGGGCGTCTTTTTCCAATTCTCGGTAGATTTTTTCTTCAAAAAAGATTTTTTCCAAAGACGAATAGTGCCAGTCGTTATGTAATTCATCCAAACGGATGTTTAATTCCTGCCGGAGCAACGATTTGGTATGCGCGGTATTGTGGCGAAGGATGTCATGAACGCCCATAAAATGAGGATGGTGGTCCATGATGACGCAGGAATTGGGAGAAATGGAGATTTCGCAGTCGGTAAAAGCGTAGAGGGCGTCTATGGTTTTATCGGGAGATATATCGCTGGCTAAATGCACCAAGATTTCTGCCTGCCGAGCGGTGTTGTCGTCCAACTTGCGGATTTTGATTTTGCCTTTATCGTTGGCTTTAAGAATGGATTCTATGAGGCCCGAAGTGGTTTTGCCAAAGGGAACCTCGGTGATGGAAAGGGTTTTTTTATCTATTTTATGGATGCGGGCCCGTACTTTGACCGTGCCTTGGCGAAGCCCTTGATTGTATCGGGAGCAATCGGCCAATCCTCCGGTGGGAAAGTCGGGATACAATACAAAATCCTCTCCCCGGAGTTGGGCAATGGAAGCGTCAATCAGTTCGTTAAAATTGTGGGGCAGAATCTTGGAGGCAAGTCCTACGGCAATCCCTTCTACGCCTTGGGCCAGCAACAGGGGGAATTTAACCGGAAAATGTATGGGTTCCTGATTGCGTCCGTCGTAAGAATTCATCCATTCGGTGGTTTTGGGGTTAAATACCACTTCGGAGGCTAATTTGCTTAGGCGGGCTTCGATATAACGGGGCGCGGCGGCGCTGTCTCCGGTAAGGATATTTCCCCAGTTCCCTTGGGTATCTATCAGCAGTTCTTTTTGTCCCAACTGCACCAAAGCATCTCCTATAGAAGCGTCTCCATGGGGATGAAACTGCATGGTGTGGCCAATGATGTTGGCTACCTTGTTGTAACGCCCGTCGTCCATACGCTTCATGGAATGGAGGATACGGCGTTGTACCGGCTTGAGTCCATCGTTGATATGAGGCACCGCACGTTCCAAAATTACATAAGAGGCGTAATCGAGGAACCAGTCTTTGTACATGCCGGTGAGCTTGTAGCGCTTTTCTCCTTCGCGGATGAGTTTATCGTATTTTCCCGAATGTTCTTCCGGAAGGTTGGCGTCTGTGCTGTCTAATTCAAAATCGTCGTTGTTCATAATTCCATCTCCATTTCCCCTTTGTATTCTTCTTCCATCCTTAGGTTTTCAATGATAAAATCTCGGCGGTCCGGGGTATTTTTTCCCATATAAAATTCGAGCAGGTCGTGGATGCTGTCCTCTTTGCTCAGCCGGACGCTGTCTAAGCGAATATGTTCGCCGATAAAATGGCCAAATTCGTCCGGCGATATTTCTCCAAGTCCTTTAAAGCGTGTGATTTCGGAATGTTCGCCCAACTTAGCCATGGCGCGTTCTCTTTCTTCTTCGTTGTAGCAATAATGGGTTTCCTTTTTGTTGCGAATCCTAAAAAGAGGGGTCTGGAGGATGTACAGATGCCCTTGACGGATAAGGTCGGGAAAATACATCAAGAAGAAGGTCAGCATCAGCAGGCGGATGTGCATACCGTCTACATCGGCGTCTGTGGCTATGACTACTTTGTTGTAGCGCAGGTTTTCCAAATCATCTTCAATATTGAGGGCGGCCCGAAGCAGGCCGAGTTCCTCGTTTCCGTAGACGGTTTTTTTGTCTGTAATAAAGGAATTTAGCGGCTTTCCCTTTAGGCTGAATACGGCTTGGGTATTTACGTTCCGACTTTTGGTGATAGAGCCGCTGGCCGAATCTCCTTCTGTGATAAAGAGCATGGTCTCGTCGGCCAAATCGTGTTTATCGTTGTAATGTACGCGGCAATCCCTCAATTTCTTATTGTGTACGCTGGCTTTTTTGGCCCTTTCGCGGGCCTGTTTTTGGAGGCCCGAAATGGCTTTGCGCTCTTTCTCGGATTCCAATATCTTTTTGAGCAGGGCTTCGGCAGTGGCGGGATTCTTGTGCAGGTAGTTGTTCAAGTGTTCTTTAAGAAAATCGCTGATAAAGTTGCGCACGGACGGCCCCTCCGGTCCCATTTCTTTGGAGCCTAATTTGGTTTTGGTTTGGTTGTCAAAAATGGGGTCTTGTATGCGGATGCTGACGGCGGCCACAATGGATTGGCGGACGTCCGAAGGGTCAAAATCGCGCCGGTAGAACTCCTTAATGGTTTTGGAAACGGCTTCGCGAAAGGCCGAAAGATGGCTGCCGCCCTGTCTGGTATTTTGGCCGTTGACAAAAGAATAAATACTTTCTCCGTATCCGTTGCCGTGGGTGAGGGCTACTTCTATATCTTCTCCTTTAAGGTGGATGGGCGGATACAGGGAAGCATCGCTGAGGTTTTCGTTCAGCAAATCCAAAAGTCCGTTTTTAGAGGCAAATTCGGTATTGTTTAATAAGATGCGCAGTCCGGTGTTGAGGTAGCTGTAGTTCTTGAGCATCTGTTCTATGAACTCCTCGTTAAGCTGATAAGTTCCAAATATTTCCGCGTCGGGAACAAAGTGTACCAAGGTACCGTTCTTTTGGTTGCCGGAATCTGTTTGTTCCTTTTGGAGCAGTCCCCGTTCAAAAGAGGCCGACCGGCTCTTTCCATCCCTAAAAGATTGTATGTAAAAAGACGAAGACAAGGCATTTACGGCCTTGATACCCACCCCGTTTAACCCGACCGACTTTTTAAAGGCCTTGCTGTCGTATTTGGCGCCGGTATTCATGAGGCCGGCGGCGTCTGTGAGTTTGCCCAAAGGAATGCCCCTCCCGTAGTCGCGCACGCTTACGGCGCCCTCCTCGAGGCCGATTTGGACGACTTTTCCGTAACCCATGGCAAACTCGTCAATGGAGTTGTCAATGACTTCTTTGAGCAACACGTATATCCCGTCGTCCGGAGCCGAGCCGTCTCCCGGATTGCCCACGTACATTCCGGGGCGTTTGCGTATATGCGTGTGCCATTCAAGGGTTTGAAAGTCTTTTTCTGTATAAGTTTCTGATGCGGTCATGCGGGGATATTAATCCTGCAAAAGTAATACTTTTTCCCTTCTAAAGAAATCGTCATTGAACGGCTCCATCCACGCAAAGCGCAGGGGAATGTCCGGATAGTTTTCTTGAAATTTTTTGTATTTGGTTTCCACGGCAAACGGTTGCTCAATCCCACATCGAGCAAGAATGTTTTTCGATATTTTACCCTATGCACCGGTAAAAATATCCGATAATTTACCCCCTGCACCGGTAAAAATATCGGATTAATCCGGTTCGTCCATTCGCCCCATAAACAGAATCACGCCGGTACTCTTCTCTTTAATCAGATAGAGGAAGGGGCGGTTGGCAAAGAACGGAATGGGCTCACTTGGAATTACAGGTCCGACAGAGGTGATACCCTTTCCAACTACCGTAACGGCTGCGGCTTCGGTACCTTCTTCATTGACCTCTACAAATGTCTTTTGTTTGATATCGGAAACGAACAGATGAGTATCGGAAATATGGGCAAAATCAGCAAGATTCTTATCAAAAATTCTCAGCATACCCACATTCTCTACCGGCTTATTGAGCGGAATCTCACATTCGACTTTAAACCGCGGCAACTTCAAGTGCACATTACGTTCATGCAGGTTGTCAACAATATTTTGCCACGTATCATTATCTAAATATTCAACCAATTGGTCAATCGTCATATTATCTGCACCAAGGATGGCCACCATGCTAAACGCTTGGTTGCCGTAAGGCATCTCTACGCATTGCAGGTATGGGTCGGAGTAATAGGGTAGCGTAGTGGTCTGCTCCATCATGTTTGCCTTTATCGTTTGACCGTTTTCTTTGGTAAAGTCATCTAATTTGGTATCCTTCTTCTTAAATTCAAACTGCCATTTGCTTTTAAAATAGAGGGCATTGATGAGATACATCACCACATCGGGGTGTATGGGTTTTTCGATGATTTCTTCGATTCTGTTCTTGGTTTTATCGGCGCACCACTTATTGATGATGTCGGCAGCGTCGGATTTGCTAAAGTCAAGCGCCTTTACCACGGCGTCAAAGTACTTTTGGTTGATGTCTATAAAGGGCTGTTTTACAGGAAATCCATCGTGATACCAGATGGAGTTGGCGATGCCGAGTTGGGTAAGCGGGTCAATGTCCAACAGGGCTTGTATCATTTTTTGGTAATACTCGTTGATTTCGGTGTCGGTAAAATCAGCCATGCCCAGTACCTGCGCCATTTCGGTGCGGGTATCGCCCGAAGCGCCGTTATACAACATACCCAGCGCCAGATTAAGGCTCAATGGGGAGAAAAAGGTATTGGCTCCTTTCAAAGCCGATACTTCTTTGAACATCTTAAAGGCAAAACGATTGTCGGCGCTTGCTTTCTCGCCCTGCTTGGTAGTTAATACAATGGGCTTAGCCGGTTCGGGCCGTTCGCTAATGGTATCGCTTTTACTGCACGCTGCGAGGATAAAAATGAGCGAGGCTAACAAAAGGTAGGATGCTTTTTTCATATAGTTCAATTTTTATGGGTTTCTCTATATAGATGCAGAAAACCCAAAAATGTTGCATGGAGGTGCGAATATTTTTCGATAATTTACCCTCTGCTTAGCGCCTCCTTGTGTTTTGCGGCGGGGGGGCGGGGGCATCTTCGCGGTATAATCCTTCACGCGATAGTGTCTTATCCTGCATAGCTAAGTTGTAGAGTACAATAGCCATGACAACCGAGGTATGGTCCATGTATTCGGGAATACTCATGTTATAGGTATCCCTTTCCGTATGCCATATCTCGCTGTAGAGAAAGTCATAGCCCTTGGGGTCGGCAGTGCCAAAGCTGATGGCGGGCATTCCGTTGATGGTGAAATAGGCGTGGTCGGAACCGCCGGGGGTGGTGGGACGGGGAGGCGGGTCGCCCATGCGCCGGTTAAGGGTAAAGGGAAAGTCGGGATTGATTTCGTCCAATCGCTCGGTGGCCTTTTTAAAGTCGTCGTACATAGCGGGGGGAACGGTGATGGAATTGGCCACCGTGGGGCCGCCGTCTCGGTTAAAGTAGTTGGATATGTGGGGCCATTTGTCCTTGTTGTTTTCTACCCAATATTTAGAGCCCCAAAGCCCAAATTCTTCCGCAGCCCAAAGGCAAAAGAGGATGGTTCTTTTGGGTTTCCCTCCTGCGGCCATAATGAGTCGGGCAGCTTCGAGGTTGGGCGCTACGCCCGTGCCGCAGTCTACGCCGCCGGTGGCTACGTCAAAGGCGTCCAAGTGGCCGCCGGACATTACGTATTCATCGGGAAACTCGGTGCCGCGGATTTTTCCGATTACGTTGTGGTATTTGACCGGACCGGGCCTAAAGTGGTTGCGGATGTCAAATTCCAATTGAAAATACCGTCTTTCCGCTACTTTTTGGGCAATGATTTTATACTGATTCTCGTCTAACTTGATGTCGGGACAGGTGGGCAGGTTGGTGTAAAAATCCAAGTCCATGAGGTAGGACCGAGCATATAATGCTCTGATGGGCACTGCACTCGATTGGATGGTTCCCAAAATACCCGCCTCTACCATTTCTTTGTAAAACAGAGCGGGAGCTTCTTCCAACGCTTTTAGGGGGATGGGAGGATTGTTGGGATTGGCGCGGTTGATGCGGGTAATGGAGTCGTTGTAACGGCTGATGGCTTCGTTTTTCTCGATAATCTCTTTCCTCCTTGCTTCTCCTCTTTCCGAAATATCAATAGGCCAGCCGTCGTTGGTGCCGGAGATGAGTACCCAAGCTCCGTTGAGCTTGCCTTTCATGTTTTCAAACTGACGCCTTGTCTTAGGCTCGGCCACCACGTGTCCCCTTTGTACGCCTTTGGTGCCGGCGGTGTAAGAAGGCGTGGCAAAGTGGAGCGTCATTCCGTCGTTGTCCAACATCTTTCCAAACCAAGGGCCGCGGTTAAACCCCACGGGAAGTTCGCCCACTTCTTGGATTTCGACTTCTAATCCCCATTGCTTGAAGAGGGTGGCCGCCCATGTGGTGGCGCTTTGGTAGGCGTCCGAGCCAATGGGACGCCCGCCGATTCGGTTGACTAACATATCCAAATGGTTCATGGTTTGGTTGTCGGCTTTGGAAATTTCGATAATTTTGTCAACAACCTTATTGTCTTGAGCATAGATTACCCAAGGCGTTTGCAGCAATAAAACAGTGGCCGCAAGTAAGATAAAACGTTTTTTCATGGTAGGATTTTAAGATTTTTGTTTAATACTACAAAGATATTTATTTTTGCGATGTGAAATTTAGAATTGAATAAAAACACACAATTTATGAAAAATCTGTCTGCGAAACCCAAGAAAGGCTTCCTTTATTACATCGAAAAGGGGGGGAATGCCCTGCCTCATCCGGCTTTACTGTTCGGATTATTTGCGCTTACCGTGCTGGTATTGTCGGCCGTTGGCTCCCTGTTGGGGTGGCAGGGCGTACATCCCGCCACAGGCGAACAAATCGGAGTGGTTAATTTGTTGTCACGCTATGGTATTCATCGCATCATCCTTGATATGGTCAACAACTATACGGGCTTTGCGCCGCTCGGCGTTGTAATGGTAGCGTTGCTGGGAATCGGCGTAGCGGAGAACAGCGGACTGATAAGGGCAGCCATTAACGCCATGCTGGTGAAGGCTCCGGCAAAATATATCACGTTTATGGTCGTTTTTACGGGAGTTATTTCGACCGTGGCGTCTGATTTGGGATACATACTGATTATTCCCTTGGCAGGCGTTATCTTTCACTCGATAGGCCGGAATCCCTTTGCCGGAATGGCGGCGGCATTTGCCGGCGTGAGCGGCGGTTTCAGCGCGAATATATTCATCGGCTCTATTGACCCGCTGCTGGCGGGGCTTTCCACCGAAGCGGCGAATATCCTCGACCCCGACTACTACGTGCTGCCAACGGCAAACTACTACTTCATGGCAGTCTCAACCATTCTTATTGCGGTAATTGGTACGGTGGTAACGGCAAAATGGATAGAGCCTCGTTTGGGCGCATACACGGGCGAGGTGGAACGGGAAGTGATTGTACAACCTACTGCCTTAGAGAGAAAAGGATTGAAAAGAGCAGGATTGGTTTTCTTGGGTTGGCTTATCCTTTTTGTCGTATGCTTGATTCCCGAAAATGGCTTTTTCCGAGCCGGTGACGGAAGTATTCTTCACTCTCCGCTTTTGAAGGGATTTATATCGGTACTGTTTTTAGTAATGGCTTCTTGCGGAGCGGTGTATGGTTTCACGGTCGGCAAGTTTAAAAAAGGAGGAGACGTTATCAACGGAATGCACGACAGCTTTAAAACTTTGGTATCCTATTTGGTTTTGGTATTTTTTGCCGCACAATTTATAGCGTGGTTTCGCTGGAGCAACTTGGGATTACTGCTTGCCATAAACGGAGCGGGTATGTTGCAAAATGCCGATATTGGCCTTATACCCTTGGTCATTAGCTTTGTGATATTTGCTGCGTTTACGAATCTTTTCATGGGCAGCGCCTCGGCAAAATGGGCCATTATCGGGCCTGTATTTGTCCCCATTTTCATGCTTTTGGGATATTCTCCCGAGTTGGCGCAAGCGGCCTTTCGCGTAGGCGACAGCGTTACCAACATTATTTCGCCCATGATGAGCTTCTTTGCCTTGATTATTGTCTATTTTCAAAAGTACGACACAAAAGCCGGTATCGGGACGATTGTAGCCACCATGCTGCCCTTTACGATTACTTTCTTCATCGGCTGGGTAGCATTACTTGTAGCTTGGATTTTGCTTGGGTTGCCGTTAGGACCTAATGTCCCGCTATACTACGGATTGTAGGCGTTACCCAAATTTCAGCGTCAGTAGCTCCATAATTTTAATGGAAGCCAGTGACACCGGAGTTCCGGGCCCAAACACCGCCATCGCCCCTGCGTCGTAAAGCGTCTGGTAGTCCTGCGCGGGAATCACCCCTCCCACAATTACCATAATGTCGGGACGGCCCAAGCGCTGCAACTCCTCAATGATTTGGGGGACTAAGGTTTTGTGTCCGGCCGCCAGCGAAGATACCCCCACAACATGCACGTCGTTCTCTACGGCTTGTTTGGCCGCTTCGGCAGGGGTTTGAAAGAGCGGCCCCATGTCCACGTCAAAGCCCACGTCTGCATAGCCGGTGGCCACCACCTTGGCGCCTCGGTCGTGCCCGTCTTGACCCAATTTGGCAATCATAATGCGGGGCTGACGTCCTTCTTTTTTGGCAAATTCGGCCACCAATTCCTTGGCGCGGGCAAAGTGGGTGTCGTTTTTAACTTCTGATGAATATACTCCTGTGTTCATACGGATTACGGCTTTATAACGTCCAACAATTTTTTCGCAGGCGTCCGAAATCTCGCCCAGCGTGGCGCGGTTTTGGGCGGCTTCTACGGCCAAGGCCAACAGGTTGCCGCTCTTGGATGTTACGGCTTGGGTAATGGCAGACAAACATTCGGCGACCTTAGCCTCGTCCCGATGGGCGCGCAGCTCTTTAAGGCGGGCTACCTGCGATTCGCGTACCTTGGTGTTGTCTACGTCCAAAATCTCGATGGGGTCTTCTTTTTCGAGCCGGTATTTATTGATGCCCACAATGGTATCTATGCCCGAATCTATTCTGGCCTGTTTGCGGGCGGCGGCCTCCTCAATCCGCAGCTTGGGAATACCGGTCTCTATGGCCTTGGCCATGCCTCCCAATTTTTCAATCTCTTGAATATGCCCCCAAGCACGGTGGGCAATCTCGTGGGTCAAGGACTCGACATAATAAGAACCGGCCCAAGGGTCTACCGATTTACAGATATGGGTTTCGGATTGAATGTAGATTTGTGTGTTGCGGGCAATCCGCGCCGAAAAGTCGGTGGGCAGGGCAATCGCCTCGTCTAAAGCGTTGGTATGCAAAGATTGGGTGTGTCCCAATGCGGCGGCCATGGCCTCAATACAGGTACGGGCCACGTTGTTAAAGGGGTCTTGCTCGGTGAGCGACCACCCCGAAGTTTGGCTGTGGGTACGCAAGGAGAGGGATTTGGGATTTTTGGGATTGAACTGATTCACGATTTTAGCCCAAATCATCCGGGCGGCCCGCATCTTGGCGATTTCCATATAGTGGTTCATGCCGATGCCCCAAAAAAAGGAGAGTCGGGGCGCAAACTCGTCCACGCTCATGCCGGCGGCAATGCCGGTGCGGAGGTATTCCAAACCGTCTGCCAAGGTGTAGGCCATCTCAATGTCGCAAGTAGCTCCGGCCTCCTGCATGTGGTAGCCCGAAATAGATATCGAGTTAAACTTGGGCATGTTCTTGGCCGTGTAGGCAAAAATATCCCCAATAATGCGCATCGAAAATTCGGGGGGATAGATATAGGTATTGCGCACCATAAACTCTTTGAGGATATCGTTCTGAATCGTCCCGTTCAATTCTTCGAGTGTGGCGCCCTGCTCCAATCCGGCCACGATGTAAAAAGCGAGTATGGGCAATACGGCCCCGTTCATGGTCATCGAGACCGACATCTTGTTGAGGGGGATTTGGTCGAACAACACCTTCATGTCCTCGACGCTGCAAATGCTTACCCCTGCCTTGCCTACGTCACCCACCACCCGTGGATGGTCGGCGTCGTAGCCGCGGTGGGTAGCCAAGTCAAAGGCCACGGAGAGTCCTTTTTGCCCAGATGCTAAATTTCTACGGTAAAAAGCGTTGGACTCCTCGGCGGTAGAGAAGCCGGCGTATTGGCGAATCGTCCACGGACTCATGACATACATGGTGCTGTAAGGTCCGCGGAGGTAGGGGGCGATTCCGGCGGCATAGTTCAGATGCTCCATGCCTTCAAGGTCATCTTGGGTATAGATTTTTTTTACGGCGATTTGTTCCGGAGTCATCCATTTTGGGTGATGCAGCGGATCGTAGAACAAGTTGTCGTCTCCTGTGCGCCCGATATTGATATTTTTAAAATTTGGTCTCATGGCGGTTATATTCCTAATTCTTTCTGATACTGTTTTAAGGTCTCCAATACGTTTGATTTTACGCTGATAAAGTGGCGGATGCCCTTGGCTTCCAATTCCGCCTTACACTCCGGCTCTCCGGCCACCACAAGGATGCTTCGGTTGTCTAAGAGTTTGGCGATTTGCGGCACGGCGGCGGCGTAATCATCGTCTGCGGAGCAGGCCACAATAATATCGGCATGGGCGGCAAGGGCGGCTGTTACGCCTTCTTCTATGGCCGCAAATCGGTTGTTGTCTATCACCTCAAATCCGGCGACTGCAAAAAAGTTACAGGCAAACTGAGCGCGGGCGCGGCACATCGCCAAATTTCCAAAGGTGAGCATGAAGGCCTTGGGCGACTTTCCGCTTTTCTCGGTGGCAAATCGCAATGCTTCAAAGGCTTGTGCGCCTCTGTAAGGGGTAAGACCCTTTGCCTGTGCAGGGCGTGTTACCGTTTCCCGACTTACCGCAGCGTCTGCCTTTTCGGTAAAATTGGGAAATTGATTGGTGCCCAAGAGGGTGTCTCGACGGGTAGCGATGTTCATATCGCGTTTCTGCGTGGTCGCCTTTACTTGAGCCTCAATAAAACCGG